>Ga0255768_10002359_pt1 | contig 18975 bp, 15 predicted proteins | sample 071ome_33_FD_179983 | JGI IMG/M metagenome (GOLD analysis project Ga0255768, IMG submission 179983) | Coastal salt marsh microbial communities from the Groves Creek Marsh, Skidaway Island, Georgia - 071412AT metaG (version 2) | ecosystem: Environmental > Aquatic > Marine > Intertidal zone >...
AAGAAACTCACTGCAAAGTTGTTCTGCAAGCAGAATACGTGGAGCAACAACAACTGTGGTCTGACCACAAGGAACAGCGTGTTGATGAATAAGATCCTGAATCATACAAATGGTCTTGCCACCACCAGTCGGGATGATAACCTGACCCTTGTTGTTATCCCACATCGCATTGACTGCTTCTTTCTGATGGGGACGCAGAGTGATGGTGGTCATCAGGTGTCTCTCGAATACCTTGTTATTATAGCAGAAAACTGTCGACAGTGCGACCCAGTGGACGGTTCTTAAAGTGTCTTATAAAAGCTTAGTCTCTCATCTCCAACCCAGACAAAGGTAGTCTACAGGGTTTTTAGAGTCTTGTCAAGTCCTTCCAAGAATTACACTTTCTGGTCCAGAGATTTCATAAGTGTTTGTTCCAAAGATTGCTCTACCAGATAATCCTCCTTCTGCACCTTGTTCTCCTTCTTCCCCATCTGTACCATTAAATGATGTGTATATGAAAAATACATTGCCATTTTGTCCGTCAAAATTTAATATTAAATCATTAGCATCATCTCCAGAAGCACCATCATCATCAACATACATTGATGATCCATTAGCATAAATTCCATTTGGATTTAAATCTTCACTTATATTTAAATCATAACTTTCTACAGGTCCATAATATCCAGAAGAGACAGAAGTGCTAATAGTTCCACTGAAACTTCCAGTACCACCCTGATCTACATCTATTAGAGACCTGATATAAATTTTATTAGTATGAGAAGCATCATAAGATCCAGTATAACCAATTCCACTTGCACTCGTAGTATTTACACGTAAAAATAATGAACTAGAGGATGGGACTCCAGTAATACCAGAATCTCCACTATTTCCTGTATTTCCAGATTGTCCCCAATCTCCACCAGATCCACCATCACCACCATCACCACCTCTTCCACCATTTCCGGAACTAAAAGTAACTTTACTATTATCTCCTACATACTGTGGAAATCTATAAAAAATTGAAGTAGAACCAATACCTGCAATACCTGCTTTATCACTTCCTGCTAAAGTTTCTCCAGAAGAACCATTAGAACCTAAACTTCCAGATAATCCATTGGATAATACTTGCTCATATCCCCTACCATTACCACCATTACCACCATTGCCTCCCAAACCGCCAGATCCAGGATTTCTTTGACTTAATGGATAAGAACCTCCAGTTCCACCAGTTCCACCATCACCACCATCACCACCTCTTCCACCAGCACCACCTCCAGCCCAAATTCTAGAAGTGGAAGTTAGATTCACATAAACCGTATTTGAAATATTATTTACCAATTCAAAGGCATCTCCACCCTTTCCAGAATTTATTCCATATTGACCACCAGCACCATATATTTTTCCAGTATTAGTCACATTAAAAGTGACATTACATAAAGATCCAATTAAACTTAATGCGGGTTGAATAGTATAATATGAACCAATAGTTCCAGATATTGTAATATCTTTCTTAATATTTTTTCCTAAGTTATTAATCCAATAAAAATTTGATAAAGTAGATAAATTTAATCCAGGACTTGTATCATCTCCATTATTATCATCAGTACCTGATTGATTTATTTTATAAAATTTGACAGATCCTCTAAAATCAGATAAACTTAAGTTATTAAGTATGGAAATATTTTCATTCTCCACAGAATCAGGAACTACGGCATTTTCTTCACTTATATCTACTTTTCTTCTTAATTCGGAAGCTTTTATGGGTAAATTGTCCGAATCAAAGGTTCCATCAATATTTTGTGCTCTAAAATTATTTCTAAGAGAACTAAAAGATATTGAACCGGTTGAATAGTAAGGACCAGATCTCGTAACAGAAACTGCCATTTTATTTTAGATTAAATTTAAACTTGTGCTTCCCACACCAACTACGGTGAAAGTCAATGTAGATCCAGTAACAGTTATTTCAACTGCTGGTCCTCCACTTGTAAATCCATCATTAGCAGTTACAATTCCCGTAGAATTTATACTATTAGAAGTTACAATTCCTACTTCAATATTTGGAGTTCCAGTTAATCCTGTAGCAGTACCACTAAAGTTTCCATAAAAATTTCCTCTTACATATAAATCAGATCCAACATAAGAGTTTCCATATACTTTTAGTTCTGCACTATCTGCACCTAAATTACTTGCAAAATAGTTGGTATCACCAACAGTTGCCGTTCCAGTAGAAACTTTAGTTCCTAAATTGGATTCAAGACCATCTTTTATTTTAAACTTATTAGTACCTAGAATATCAGTACCAATTCCTAAACTATTACTTATTTCAACATCATAAAATGTACTTATTCCACTTGTAATGTTTGTATTGCTCTTAACAATTCCTCCATTTTCTATTTCCGTAAAATAAATTTTCTTCGCTCTTATATCTCCACCAAAATAAGCAGTACTTGTTATTGTAGAAGTTCCGACAACATGTAGTGTATTATCTGGATTTGTTTTTCCCAATCCCAAATTTCCACCATATGTTAAAGACATTAATGGTGATCCTAAATTCTTTCCATAATACCATCTATAATCACCTGTATTACCTACACCAGTTCCACTATGTAAATAGAAGTTAATATGTCCAGTATCTCTATTAATAATATCAAAAGACTTATCAGAATTTCCAAATCTTAATACGGCAGTACTATTACCAACACCGACAGATTGTCCAATACTAATTCTCGATTGACCACTATCAGAAACAACTTCTAAAAGAGATCCTGATGATTTTCTAATTTGAAGTTCTGATGTTGGAAGTTCTGTTCCAATACCAACTCGTCCACTACTGAGTACATTAAAATCAGTACCTACATTTAATCCTGTAGTTGCAGTTATAATTCCTGAAGCATCTATATTAGATACTGAAATATTAGGAGTTCCAGAGAGAGATGATGCTGTTGTTGCAGTTCCTGTTAAATCTCCAGTAAATGATGCACTTATACTATTTGGTAGTTGATTATTTGTAAGAGTTCCCGATATATCTGTTGCTGCTAATGACCCACTAAGATTGGTTGCCGTTAAATCTCCAGTTATGTTTACATTTCCTAGAGCATCTAATATGTATTCAGACTTTGCTGTTGTTCCAACACCAACACTATTCAATGTATGAAGACCTACATTACCAGGTGAAATAATCCAAGCATCAGTAACTGCATATCCAATTAAATTGCTAACTAATCCGGAACTTCCAACATTAATTTGAGATACAGTAAGGATACCAACATCTGCATTAGTTGCTGTGAGAATACCTGATACATATACATTATTAGTAGTAGTAAGTCCAGTAATTCTCACTCCTTTATCACCATAAACATTCAAAAGATATCCGGAAGGGATTGATGTTCCAATCCCCACCAGACCATTTGAGTTAATTACAAAGTTATCATTATCGACCTGGAGACCAGATCTAAAATTAAATGCTTTGCGTCTATTCGCCATCTTATATACTTTTTAGTTATTTATCTTGTAGTTTTTGTTGAAGTTCATCAACCTTACCCGATAGTTCTTTCACTGCTTCTACAAGCAGTGGAACGACCTTATGATAATCAACTGCAAGATATCCATTATCTCTGGTTGTGACTGCTTCTGGCAATACTTCCTCAATCTCCTGTGCAATTAATCCAACATCATGACCTGACTTATTAGATTTTTCATTCCAATCAAAAGTATTACCACTAATGGAAAGAACCTTAGAAAGAGGATCTTCAATTACTTCAATATTATCTTTCAATCTTTCATCAGAGGTCCAGAATGCAGTAATGTCATCAGTTACACTTAAGATACCAGTAATTGTTGTATTTGTGCAAATTGCAACAGTTGAACCAATTGGAGGACATATATCAAGATTACTTCCAATTGGTGAAGAGATCTTATCTGATACTTTAATGTTTGATATTTCAATGAGTTCTGCATTTAAATCACCTTTTATTTTTACATTTTTTGAGAATGTAACTGGTCCATCAAACTGAGAAAGAACCTGTCCAGAATCACCACCTTCTACAACTAATCTTTCTTTAATTGTAATCTCATCAAAAACTGCACTTAGTCTTGATGGATCTTCGCCAGTGATTGTTGGAATTGGAGTATCAAATGTTGTTTCTTCACCAGTTGCGGAAGATTTCTTTTGATTTCCAATAAAGAAGTCACCTTTGTTGTTCATTCCACTATAAACAACAATACCTGATGATCTTTCTTGTGATTGAACTAAAAATTCTTCTCTTTCTGTAATCGTTTTATTTTGAACCTGTGGAAGTCCTGTGGAATAGTTTCCAGGACCATATCCAAGATATTCAAAAGTATGTCCAGAAGCACGAATAATTGATGGTCTGCGGAATTCAATTGAAGGAATCTTAACTTTATGAATAACTGAATTTTCTTCATGAGTATCTGGTTTTGAACCAAGTGCTCCACGAATAACAACTATCTCGTCACTATTAACACCTTGTAGAGTATCATTTGAAACTCTCATGATTTCATTATCAATCTGAATGTAAGATCCCAGTGGGAATCTTGCCATTGTTCCAATACCAGAATGTATAACTTTAAACTGAGTATCTGATGAATTGAGACCACCAGATTCAGAGAGAGTCATTGTCTCACCATCATAAATGGTAAATGCTCTAGATTTGAGATTTTCATTTGACTTATCAGATACACCTTCATTAGAAGACAATCCATGCTTCAGAATATATCCTGATGCTGCTCCAATACCTCCAGATACTGTAAAGGTATTGATACCAACTACAGTATCTACAATGTAATCACCCACATTATTGTTACTACTATCAATTGATCTAAACTTATTACCAACAACTAACCCATGACCTGTTGCAGTAATAGTATCTCCAGAAGCAGTAAATCCAACCGAAGGACCAGTAATCAGTGCATAATGATCTGATGTTATTCCAGGATCTCCAGATGTTCTTGCAATTGAAACACTATTTCTTCCTGTAACTGCACTAATACGATGATATGTATCGGTTGATGTTCCAACACCAGTAAATTGAATTGTATTTCCAACTGGTGATGAAATACTAGAAGTTGATATTAAAATGTTGGCACTTGCGGATCCACCAATAACTGTGGGATCAAAATAAAGTTGTTCTCCATCAGTATAATTAGAACCACCAGAAATAATATCTACCTCAGTTACACTACCACCAGAAACAACCACCTTTGCAGTTGCACCATCCCAATCAACCAGTCCAATTTGATTATAAAGTTTTACATTATAATATGTTCCGTTTGTGTGTCCACTTCCACCATTAAGAGTTGTATAAGTTACAATACTACCGAATTCATGATTCCTGTCAAATGTGACTGTCGCAATACCTGAAGATGATGCAACTGAAGAAATATCAAGTCCAACACCTAATGTTGTCAGTAAAGAATCAATACTCTCTTTTGTAATACTCTTTTTAAGATCATTCGTCTGAACTTCTCCGATTGGAGACCTTAGTGCATAAGTTTTTGCGGAATTTGGATTATCGTTAGGATTGTCTCTATCAAGTTGTGGATATAAGTCAGATACATTTTGACTATATTTGAGATTTGTAAATTCATTTTGAATTGCATTATTTGCATTCAATAGATAGACGTGATAAATTCCATTCTTTTCTCCATCATCATATTCAGAGATAAATTCATTTCTATAAACATAAAGATTTGATTTGAAATCATTTCTTTCAAATCTTGGAAGAGAGATTGAACGATCATTTACATCATTTGTGAATGTACCTGGTGTTGTTGTTGAAGTATATTTAAATGTTAAATCATCAACAACCATAACATCATAAGTTCCATTGTATGCATTGCCTGCAGAACTACTATCGGTTACATTTTTAATAATAACAGAATCTCCCGTTTTTAAATTATGTGGAAGTTCTGTTACGACTGTTACTGTTGGTGATGAGAAAGAACAAGTTTTAATAAATCTTGGATTACGATTCCAATCATAATTTGTAGAATCAATAGTAGTTCTATTTGTATCAGCAGCTCCAACATATCCAGTGGTGCTGGATTCTTGTAAAATAAATCCCGGTTCTGGTGTTTTTGCGTTTGAAAGTTGCTTCGGAACTACAACTCTAAGTTTGTAAATTTTCTCATCAAGACTTCTATTATCTGATGTTCTTTTGATTGTAGTTGGTTCTGTTGCACCAGAACCGGTAAGTTGTGAAGTAATAGTATTTTCACTAGAACTTACATTGATGTACCACTGACTTCCATCCCATTGAACTGGATGTCCCAAATCTCCTGCAACTTTATCAGAAACTCTCGTGATGATTTTTAAGTTGGTTCCACCATAAACGGTAAGTTGCTCATCATTATTTGCTTCTGCTTCTGATGCTGCAAGTTTGATTGTTGTATTATTATCGGCAATTGCATAATATACTGTATTTGTTTTAAGATTTTCTGGTAAATCTCCATCATCACTAATAATAACAACTTTTTCGCCAGTCGTTAAATTATGAGTCCCTCCACCAGAAACTGTAAATGTATTTGTTGTAGGTGCTCCAACAGAATATTCTTCAAACGATGATGCTCCACTTGGCATCACAATATCTGCCGAATCACTTCCAAGATAAAGTTTGTCCCCTACCTTTGCACCAACACGATATCCCTGTGTAAGAACTGGTGGTTTTATACTTTCATTTGTAAATCCAAAGAGATATAATCGTGTTGAAGTATTTGATGCATCTTGATCAAGAGTCAACCAATCAATATCTTCCTCTGTAGATTCAATTGCTCTTGGTGGAATAATGTGTGTAATAAATGCTTTATTATCCTTCTCAAATGCCTCCTTCTTGAATCCTTCAGAAACTAAGGATAACTGACCAAAGTTAGAGTTTGAGTTTGTTATAGAGGCATCTCCTCCACTCTCAGCAACAAAATGCTTGTTATATCCAATTGCAAAAACAGAAACAACCTGAACGATTGCATCATTGGAAATTTTAATGTGTGACTGTTCCCATCCTTTTCTATAGATTGCATCAGAATCTAAGTGATAAACAACTCCACTTGATGAAGATTTTGAGGATAAATCTGAACCAGTTTGTGTTGTTCCTACCGAATAAAAACTATTTTCATATAAACGACCTGATTTACTATATTTTACAAATGCTCTGTCGTCTTTCTGAAGAGATACACCAGTAAATTGTGCAACAACCATTGAACGGAAACCAGTTGCCTTGCTTCCATCCGCGTGCATTCCGTTCATACCCCATACAGAACGCATAGAGATATTGAAGATATAAGGAGAAGCACCAGAAACAGTATCTGTCTCAATCGTGACTGTTCCTTGATTTGTGAAACTTGGTGTTATGAACTGTATATCAGATTCTAAAGTATAGAAAAATACTTTATTATTACTTTCACTAACATTTGAAACTTTCGTTGAAACATTATAAAGAGAATCTCCTATTCCTTCAATACGAATTGGAGTACCTTCATTTAAACCATGAGGTTCTTGTGTTGTAACAGTAATCGTTCTTGATGGATTTGCTCCACCATCACCTGATTTGATTTCTGTAATAGTGATTGGATCGGCAGCAAAAGCACCAACTATTTCATATTCTGGCCTTCTAGATGTAAATCCATCAGGATTTGTTGTGAATACATCATCACTATCAACTGCTCTACCAGATCCGGATGCATATGCGATTGATAATTTTGCATAATACATTTCAAGATCTGTGAGACCTTTTGTACCAACATCGTTTACACCATCAGCATATTCAAATACTGTGAGTTTATGGTGAGAGAATGTTGGTGTAGATTTTAATCCAAAATTAGTTGGTTGTGTATAAACTGTACTAAATTCGTCCCCATCAAAAATAGAGAATTGCCAGAGATAACATGCACCAGTAATTCTAAAAATTGCAGAATTATCTACAGAATCATCAGTTGGATTTGGAACATATTTTGGTCTTAATTTGGTTTTTCTTAAATCTAAACCAATAATTGATGTTCCACGTGGAACAATAACACCACCATAAACACTATTAAATTTATAGAGATCGTTATTTTCTTGTGTTAAATCAAAATTGGAGTCTAATGTAAGAGAAGGAACACTACCAGAACTACCATTTGGTAGTGTCACACCCCCAGAACTATCAATACTGTATCCTGGTCTATTATCAATTATGTGCTCACCAGGCATCAAAAGAATTGTAGTCTTCTCTACCTCATCGTTATTATTCCCTTTTACATAAGAAAATCTCGCAGACTCTAATAATGCTCTCTGAAGAGTTTTAAAGGGTCTTGCGAGTGAATTACCCTGATTACTAATACTATCAGTTGAGTCCAAATCCGAAGGACTTACATATAATATACGACCCTCAGTGTTCTTAATAATGGAATCTAATTTGTTCAGAGGCATTGTATTACTGCTTCTATACTATTTGCTATGATTTATTTATCCCAGCAAATCTTCTTCACCATTATAAAATGCTTGTATGTCTTCTGGTAAATTTTCTGGATTTAATATCTCTATCGGATCAAAGCAAGGATGGCAATTTTCCAATATCAAATAGTTAGAACCTTTGTAAATATCATCTACTGAATACTCTTTATTTTCTTCTGCTTCTTGTACTATTTCATAGTCATACATATAACCTTCTGGCAAATCATCGAAGGTAAATGGAACATCATTCAAGAAGAACATTTTCACTATAACTTTATGATCGTTATACCAACAGTTCTTTGTCGTTACTGTATAAGACATAACATTCTGTTTAATTTTATTTATTTCCAAGAAAAAAGGTTCCCGCACCACCAGGAACCTTATAATCACCACTTACCCATAGGAGAAAACCCATAATATTAATATCGATTCTCGCAGAGTGACTTTACTGATAGTGGGGCAAACTCCTTCCCCTGAGTTTTATTTATTTTTACCCCTGTAGGTATCAGTCTGTGCGTGACAGTTGGGACAAAGAATACGGAGGTTTTCTATAATATTATTATACCTGTTTCCATCAATATGGTCAAGTTCTATTGGTGCTGGTTGTCCATTCCATTCACTTATACCACAGCACTCACACTTATGTTGTTTAAGACCTTCTGCTAGTAATCGATTTTTGAGTTTGTATGATTGAATAGGTCTTTGATTTGACAAATATTCTTCAACTGGTCTTTTTGGGCCAACTTTTTTACCCTTATTCCAACTCTGCCCGTGCATATGCTCTTTGGTCAATCCCAAAGCATCTGCTCTTTTTTTGGCACAAGCATAATTTCCTCCAGCTTCTACCAGTCCAAGTTTTCCAAGAACTTGTCTGATAGACCCACTAGTAGTCCATGCTTCTATAAAATCAGCATCAGTATAATTTCTATATTGTCCCATTTTAAAAAGGAATACTTAATACTATTTAGTAAAAGTTGCGTTTTAAGAAAGTAGGAGTGGCGAGACTTGAACTCGCACGACCGTAATGGTCAACAGATTTTCTTACCACTACAAGTTTCCTTGCCCTTGCGGTTTGTGGTCTGGACTATCCCTTCACCATACCTTTCGGTTTAGGTGCTCCCCGTCTAGTCTCTACACCTTTATCTTACGATGCTTGGCTCGGGATTGCCATTTTACAGGTTTCCCCGAATTTGAGGAGTTACACTCATAAGATTTCTCAAATGAGGCTCAATTTTCTAAGTCTGGTGTGTCTACCGATTCCACCACACTCCCGTGATATGAGACCATTATAACTCAAAGAGTGCTAATGGTCTAGTGGGTGATACTGGATTCGAACCAGTGACCAATAGAATGTAAATCTACTGCGCTACCTCTGCGCCAATCACCCGATGAGACAATCATAACACTCAGAGTGCTGATTGTCAAGTGCTCGTTGTGGGAATCTAACCCACCTTCGATCGTTTATGAGACGATTGCATTCGACAGATTGCTAAACGAGCAAGGTACTCGTGGATGGATTCGAACCATCTCAAAGGCGGTAATCTGCCGCAAAGAGTTTATAAAACTCCTCTGACTACCAAGTCTCACGAGCAAGGAAAAGGATGAACTTACTGAGCTTCGTTATTATTCTCAGTGTATATTCGGAAAAGTTCATCATCGGCAGGAACCATCACTGCCGCCTTACCATCGTCTCCCATTATACCTATTGTCTCTCCGTTTTCAACTCTTTCAAACAATTCATCAAAGTTTTCTTCCCACTCTTTCACGGTAAAGATTTCCATAGTTGGTTTATTTATGAGGAAACAGCAAGGTCAGCATACTCGATTTGGTCATCTTCAAGATTTTCTGTCACATAGTTTAACACATTCATAAACTCATCAACACTATCACATTCAACAAACTTTTCATCACCTTGATCTCCCAAAAGCAAGAAGGAACGAGAGCAGATGTCAATTACAATACCTTGGACGCATTCGGTGTTGTTCATGGTGTGTCGGGTGCTTCCCTTGATTACCTGTATATTATAGGGCATCCGGGCAGGGGTGTCAAGGGGGGGGTCAGTCAAGAAAGTGGTTGTGTGGAAAGATTTCCTGCATTATCAACCACCAACTTAAATTTTGTTCCATTTGGAGATTTAATTACAATGTTTGCTTCTTCAGCACAAAGTTTTCCCCAAATAGTGACATTTTCAAATACTGAGTCACCAGATCTCGTAAATATCGGATTTCTTGGTACAGGACAGGATTTTGCCATTTTAGGTTAAAATATTAACTGCTGTTGAAATTGGAGAATTTGATGCTATCAATGCCAAATCTTCAATTAAAGTTCCCTTAAAACATTTTAGAAAAGAACTCGCCAATAATATATCAGCAATAGTTCCTTTTTGTGATTTAATATCTACATTTTGTCCAAGTACTTTAATATCTTTTGTTTTATGCTCTTCTTCATATCCAATTTGAATTTTAGGTGATTGCATTACAAGTTGCTCAGATGCATCAATAGTGATTGCTTTCCCATAAATCTTAATATGTCCCCCATCAACATTGATTGAAAAATCACCTTTATGAGAAATAAATTGAAATGTATTTTGTTCTGGATTAACTAAATCTGAATCACCAACTTCAATCTGCAGTGAACCCTCACTCACAATCTTCGACATACCACTTTCAGTATGTGACTGAACACAACGAATGCCAGAATCAGTTGTGGACATCATTTTAAATGAGTCTCTTCCAGGAGAACCCATTTGAGGATTTCCAGTTTCAATGACTAATTTTGGTCCAAATACATCATAAGCTCTAGATTCCTGTCCCATAATTAACTCACACAATCAATAACTTGAACAATTTCAGTTTGTGGTGTTACAACTGACATAATAGGTCTCAACACTGCCCCAAAACCACTTATACTTTGAATATTTAGGTCTGGTAATCCATTATATGCAAGTCCAGGAAGAACAGAAACATTAGTAACTCTTCCTTCAGTAATTTCTATCTCAAGACCATCTATAGTATCTCCTTCTTCATAATCTTGACCTGGATTTTCAATTATCACATCACTAATATAAAGTGGTAGTTCATCAATATCTGCAGGATAATTTTCACCTTCACTTGTAATCACAACAGAAGTAACCTGTCCAAATGTCGGTGATGATGGATTTTGGTCAATGATTGCGCGACCATATGCACCATATCCTTTATTACAACTATCTTGGAATGTTACAATCGGTGGTCTTCCATATCCACTTCCTGGTTCGGTCATATTCACTCCAACAATACTTCCAACTTTTAATATAGAACCAACAGCATCTTCTGTATCAACATTATCAATAATATTACCCAGAACAACTTCACCGGCAGCACCGACACCATTTCCACCAAAGAAATTGACCGTTGGTAGTCCACATTTAGTAATGTTTCCAAATTGACAAGGGCCAATACCACCAGTCTCACTTACTGGTGCTCCAAATATGTTCCATTTGCCATATTGTCTTTCAAAATCACTTGCAAGATTTGTGGCACCTTGAGAGATTGCAGTTCCACTGAAAATAGTATTCCAAGCACTATTCTCATCCTCTTCATCCATATCTTTCAATAATCCTTGATCGATTTTATATTTACTGCTTGCAGGACAAAGCTTTTTATCATCACACTCAAAAAGATTTGCAATCTTTCTAATTGCATTAATTCCTGTAAGTAAAAAATCTTTGATATTAAATCCAAAAATATTTTTCCCAAACCCGTTTAAAATGTCTGCAATTGGTGCAACTAATGGACCTACAATTGAATCAACAATATTTACAAGATTATTTGTAAATGCACCTATAAGTTGCTCAACAACACACTGCCCAGCATTCAAAACATTTTTGACTGCTCCAGTAATCAAATCTGTTAGCGCATCCCTTGCACCCTCCAGTACTTTAGTTGCGGCACAAAATACACCATCAACAAGTTTTTGAGCAAGAGGTATTAATGGTTTCTCAATTCCAATAATTGCAGGAATTCCATAACCACTAGCAATAAGAAAACTTGTAAGAGTATCAATTCCATTTTTGATAACCTCAGATAATTTGGCATTTAAAGAACCAAGCATCTTGTTGGTAAATCCAGTGATAGTACTACCAATTAAATCTACGACAAAGTTAATTTCATTAGGAAGATTTACAATTGCATTCCCTACTTTTGTAATCTTATCAAAAAAGTTGGTTAGATATGCTTCTATTCTTGCAAAAGTATTATCCTTGCAAGGATCTGCTTGTATAATTATTTTCCCTGTTGTATTAGATTCTTCTCTAGAACAACTCATAATTTATTTTCCTCCTTGTTTGATGTTTATTATCCATAGTTTTGCCCCACTCTTTTAATAATTCTTCCACCACTACCAGAACCGGGTTCATCTTCAATAAATCTATATCCGTTAGATTCAAATTTTTGAAGTTCTTCTGAAGTAGGAGTTCTGTTTACAGGAAGTCCTCCAGGTTGAACTGCAATATCACCAGTATTTATTTTTCCAAGTGCTCGGTCAACTGTTTGTCTTTGTCTTATTCTTTCTCTTTGAGCAGCTGCTTCAGCAGGATCTATAGTGTTACTATCTCTAGTGTTACTAAGATCTATAGTGCCTAAATCTTCTTGTGGTGGATCAACTTCCGGACTTTTAAATTCTCCAGGCTTTGGTTCTTTATCTGGGTCAACTCCCATCTCTTCGAGTTTATTGGTAGGAGTTTCTCTTTTTTGGGACTTATCAGAACCTGAACCTGTGTTTAATGGTCTTGGAGTACAAACACCTTCACAAGAATTTACTTCATCATTTTTGTAAATGTTTTTTGGTTGATTTTTTCCCCAGAAACCACTCTTTGCATCAAATCTTCCGGGACCAAACTTTACGACAGATTCACCACCTAATGATGATCTAGGTATTACTCCATCAATAAAAGCAATACCTCTCTTTCCTCCCATTTTATAACCAGTAACAATATCTCCCTGAACTATTTTAACTGATTGTCCACGATTTGCTCCTCCACTACCGGCAGTGCAAGGAAGAATGCAAATTGCATATTCGATATTGTCATCATTAATTTCTGCAGAACTTGATGAATAAAAGTCGTGAATTGCAATCTTATATCTCCATCCCCACCCGGCACCAGATGCCTGTTCTTTTTGATAATCAAATCCAACTACTGTAGCTAGAAATGGTATTCTATTCTCTGTGGATAAACTGTTTTTCATTATTTTTTATTTTTATTGGTGTATGCTCCAAAAGAATCACGAACAAGAGTTAATGATGTAAAAGATCTCTTTGTATCAAAATGATGGCAAAGATCTAAGATTAAATAATTTCCACTTTGATTTATATCAAAAGAACTAATAACTTTATCATCAGTTAATTTTTCAAATTCACACCTTATAACATCACCAGCTACTAGATTTAAATTTGATGGTATCATTATATCTATCTTCTGACTCATCAATAGATTATATCTCATTGCTGCTTTTGAAAGATATTCTCTGGGGTCATTATTGATATTGACATCAATTCCAGAACTAAATGAACCAACATCTAACATTGAAGAGAATGTTCTTGAATAATAATTGTTTGATTTTACAGGAGAATAATCAATATCTCTTCCTAAAGTTGTTGTTAACTTATTGTTTTCAATTTTAAAGATGAATTCTGTGACTTCTAGTGTAAGAGGATTTGTAAATATGTTTCTAGTCTCGTAGACCCCAGACTTCATTGCATTTACAATGTTCTGATTTTTTTTGACGGAAAATGAAATTATTTTATTATTATTATGGTTGTCTTCAATACCAGATGTCATTGCCCCACTATAATAATAAGTTTCTTTTGGTTCTTGCTTAATTAGATTATCAATTGCTTTGTATTTAAAACCTTCTCTAGTTTGATAAAAGAAAAATCCAGGATTTCCTTCCGCATATGTTGACATTGATGCAAGATCTGTTACCAATTCAAATGGATTATCATTAGCACCAACAAATGAATATCCATTTCCAGTTTTATCTATATCCAGATTTGTTTCTTTTACATTGAAAGAACTTTGTAAAATCTTTTTTACAGAATCTGAAATATTTCCATTATATTTTTTAGAATTTGCAATATTAAAATTTTCTATTCCTTCTTTGGAAATCAAACTCATAACCACAGATTCTCTCTGCGATTCTTGATTTGGATTTGTTGCTGCGTTATTAAAAAGACTTCCTTTAAGTGGTCCAATTTTAAATTTAATCTCTTCTCCACCAGTAATTGGCAATGTATTATAAATTGTTCCAAAAATATTTTTACTTTCGTCTTTTAGAGTACTGCCAGTATCAATAAAACCAATCGTTGCAGTTACATTTGGAGACAATAAACTTTCATAATAATCAAACCCAACAACCTTTCCTATGAGATTGACTTCTGTATCACCCTTTGTGATTGATAGTTTTTCGTAGATTGAACTACTTGATCTATTTGCCATTTTATTTGTTTATAAATTGGGCGTAAGGATTGATAGGAATTACTGGTTGTGTAAGTAACCATATAGATGTTTCATTTTCTTCTCCACTAGATGATATTGGACCTAAACTCACACCAGAATTTTTAAGTGTACTTGGTGAAATAATCTGTGCGGAAGTAATGTTAGTGCTTGTAGTAGTTGTAGTTGTAGATGTGGAAGTTCTTTTTTTCTTTTTCAGGTTATTATATTCTTTTATAATCATCTTTCGGAGACGATCGCCTCCACTACTCAAATCCTTACTTAAGTCAACATTTGGATCGGACTCATATAATTTATCTAAGTCCCACCTTTGAGGTTTTCCTGGAAGATGTCCCCTTCGTGTTGCATATCTTTCCCATTCACCATGTGTTCTCACATTATTTCTAATGTTTGCCTCACTCCATCCCCAATCAACAGCAAGTTTTGCTGCTTCCAGTACCATTTTTTGTATTTGGATGTCTTTAACTGGATAACTACCGAAATTATTTTCGGTTGCTCCTGCCATTGCAGCAACACTTAAACCTACAGAATTATCATTTCCTCCTCCAGTATGAGAGTACTTATCTTGATCATATGGAGTATGACGAACAACAGTTCCATCCCCCAATACTATTGAGTGATATGCACTAGCAGCATCATTATAACCACCTGCACTCCAATGTAAAAATATTCTTCTACCAGACTTACCCTTTCCCGGAGTATATGGGATACTACTTTGTGGTCCACCTCCAGATCCTGAAGAGTGATCATTTCGTCTATTACTATCCTCCGGAAACTGTGAGTCTTCTTCAGTAGACCCAGAAGTAGGAATATCTCTTGCAGATCTTGTTGCTTCATATTTTTCATATCTTTTCCTTTCTTCCGGAGTAAATTGTTTGGGAGTAAAAATACCAGTTCTTTGACTTATCTCACCTTCAACCCCATCTTTCTTGGCAAGAGTTGTTTTTCCCCCCATCAATTTATCTACTTTAGCAATAAGTTTATCAAGTTCATCATATGCTTTTTCTACTTCTTTAAGTGCTCCTCCGATTAATTTTCCATCATCACTAAATTTTGCAATATTATCAAATGCACCTTCCTTTCCAGATGGTCCAGTAAAAGAATCAAATAACCCAACAATACCATCTTTTATATTAGATAAAATTCCAACAACAGAATTTATCGTTTCTTTATGTTTTTCTTTAAATTCTTCCACTTTCTTTATAATACCAGGAAGAGCATTTACTAAAAATCCTCCTAATAATAATATACCAAAATTAAAAATCTTATCAAAAATACTCATAGGAGTTTTGGCAACTTCTGCAACTCCAGTTAGAGGTGATTTAAGTGATTTTTTTTCTATTTTCTTTTCTTTGTTTAATTTTTTAGTCGATTCTTTTTTCTCATACTCTAATCTTTTATTTTTCTTTCTCAACTTAATATAATCCTTATTAGATTTCTTGAGAAAACTATTGATATTCGTTATATTAATTTTAAGTTGTTTTACTTGATTTTCCATATTTTATACATATATCCCATAAATTCCTGGTGTTTCATTTCTCATAGAATCTAATATGTTTCTAGAAGATATTGTTGGAACTGAAGGAGCAGGAGAAGGAGAAGATGTAGAGCCTTCTCCACCCATAGGTACTGTAATCGGAGGAAGATCCATTGTTTGAATATTTACTTTTCTATTTCTTTTAGGATTGTTAGAAATCATATTATATATTTTTTCAGTTCTCATATTATTGATAATAGAACCATCAATATTTGGGGAGAATAATTCTGGACCTTTTTCACCTACAAGATATGTCCTTCCTGCCATTACAGGACCACCCATTGCTCTTGGTTCTATGTTGGCATATTGTGGAAGAATAGTTTTAAGAATCTTATCATTATATTGTTTTCTAACTTTATCTCTTTCAAGTTGCCTCAAATTTGAAGTTTGGTTCAACCCTTCTTTTGCAGTACCTGTCGATCCTTGGGATTCTACTTTAGATGCTGCTTTTTCCATATCAGCCTCCATTTGAGACTTCAAACTTTTTAATTGTTCTCTTTTTACTATAACATCATCAACAATTGCTTGTTGTTCTGGAGTCAAGTCATAAGACGCCCTAAAACCGGTTGCTTCTGTGCCTTTGACATATCCGCGTGGCGAACCAAAAAATGGTTTCTCAATACCAAGACCAGCATCGGCTAACCTCGCATCCAAAACATCATGTGCCTTATTAAAAGATTGTCCTCCAGTAACTCCTCCACGAACAGACTTGTAAAGAGCTTCTCCTGCTTTAAATGCAAGAATACCAACACCAACAGCTAAAAGTGCTTTCCAAAATAATGGGTTCATGAATAATCCTTTAAGAAGAAAAAGTGATGCTTTCAGAACACCAAGTCCTGCAAGAAGAGATGCACCTATCTTTAAAGCAGCAAAGGTTGCCAATATTTTTGCAAATAATTTCCAATTTTGTGTCAATATATTAAAAAACTTTTGTAGTTTTTTCCGATTTTCTTCTTTAGATAACCAACCAAATACTGCATTAGTTAAAAATCCTGCAGCAAGAAATCCAAGAAATTCTAATATTTTATCAAAAAATCCTTTAGCTGGTGATAATATTTTTGATGTTGTTTTAACTAATGCACTTCCTATTCTTTTTGCACTTTCTAAAGCACCCTCTTCCATTCCAAATCTTTTTTTGGACTTCTCTTTCTTTATAGTTTGTTGCTTTTCTTTCTCTTCCTTTGCTAGATTACTGAAATGCTGTTCAAGTTGTTTTTGTATATCTACTAGAATTTTATTTGTTTCTAAAAGAGTGCTATTAAAGTTATTTTTACTTTCCTTTTTTGTTTCTTTATCGTCAGGTTCTTTTTTTAATTTTTCTTCTATATTACTAACATTTTTCTCTAATACACCAACACGAATAACTGCCTTTCTAACGTGACCAGCAAGTTTACTGACGGTTCCATGAATATTTTTTATAGAACTAGCAGATCCTCCCTCATTTCCAAAAAAAGCAGAAGAAATATTTGTTTTATTTAATTTGGGAGTTTTTACTTCTGTGTTAGATTCCATTCTGCTGTTGTGCTTTTAGATTTTCTTCCTCAATATCACTATTTATCAGCAATTTTTCAACCTCTACAATATCTTTATGAATTTTTCTTTTTTTAGAATATATCATATGAACATTCCCAACACTATATCCATTCTCTTTACACCAAGTATTCAATCCACAAATTTTAAGAGATTTTCTATTGGAAAAAGTAATTAACCATAAACAGGAACTATGATGATTTTCACCTCTCTGCGAAAAACTCATTTTTTCTCTAGTAGATTTAGATGCTTTTTTTCCAAAGTTTGGATTTTTTTCACCAATATTTGCTAATCTAAGTTTATCTATATGTTCCTTAGATAATTTTTTACCGGTATTAATTTTTCTGAGATTTTCTTTAAATTCTTCCGATCTAACTGCACCAGATGCACCTTCACCCCCATCAGTTAAGTTTCTCAAAATACCTGTCCCCAAATCCTTTCTACCAAATATAGAAATCATATATTTTTCGTGTCTAAATGCCTCTTCTTCTTTAAGATTTTGTTTCAAATATAAAATTTTATTTTTTGATGGAATAGATATTTTTCTATTAACATTAGAATTTGCTCTTTTACCTCTACCTTTACCAATATAGTAGGGAGTACCATCCTCACGCAAATATGCATAAGTATAATAGTTATTCATTCTTATCTTATAAGTCGCAATATTATTTATACAAGAAAGGGGGGACTTTGCCCCCCAATCTTTTGCTTTGATGCGACTCATAAGCATCATTATTTATATTCAACTTATCCCATTCTGCTGCTGTGCCTTTAGGTTTTCTTCCTCAATATATTGTTGGAGTAAAGTGAGATAAATTTCTCTCTCCCAAGGTATCATCTCATTTAACTCAGTCAAAGACCATTTATGATGCTGCATCATAGCAAAATTAATCTTATAGTATGACTCAAGATTAGTATGAGCCATACCTAACTGAAAAAACTTGCCAGACCCTCAAGTACAACTTCAGATTCAACTCCTGTATTAGG
>Ga0255768_10002361_pt1 | contig 18971 bp, 15 predicted proteins | sample 071ome_33_FD_179983 | JGI IMG/M metagenome (GOLD analysis project Ga0255768, IMG submission 179983) | Coastal salt marsh microbial communities from the Groves Creek Marsh, Skidaway Island, Georgia - 071412AT metaG (version 2) | ecosystem: Environmental > Aquatic > Marine > Intertidal zone >...
CTTCGGAAAATTACAAGCTCGCGCAGTACTTCGAGATGTGGGCCGAGTACTTGGAATGCCATACGGTCAAGTTGATCGGATATGTAAATTAGTACCCAACAACCCAGCTAATCCTGTAACCCTTAGCCAGGCTATAGATGGCGAACCTGCTTTGCAGGAGATGCGGAAAACAGACGAGCAAGTTGGCACACTCATTAACATCGCTTTGAAGCTCGAAGGACTTTATCGCAACACCTCTACCCACGCTGCAGGGGTTGTAATTGGCGATCGCCCTCTCAACGAACTAGTTGCTCTGTATCGTGACCCACGCTCAGAAATGCCAGTAACCCAATTCAACATGAAATCTGTAGAGACAGCAGGTCTGGTAAAGTTTGATTTCTTGGGCCTGAAGACACTCACTGTAATTAACGATGCAGTAAAGCTTCTTAAAAATCGAGGAATTGATCTAGATATTGATCGCATCCCATTAGACGATAAAAAATCTTTCGAGCTTATGTCTAGCGGCAATACCGCAGGTGTATTCCAGCTTGAAGGTTCTGGCATGCGAGACATGCTCAAACGACTCAAGCCAAATCGGTTTGAGGACATTATTGCAGTCGTTGCCCTATATCGGCCTGGTCCTATGGACAATATTCCAAGCTACATTGCACGAAAGCATGGTGCCGAACCTGTTGCCTTCCCTCACCCGACGCTTCAGTCGATTTTGGAAGAAACATACGGGATCATAATTTACCAAGAGCAAGTGATGCAGATAGCTCAAGTGCTTTCAGGTTACAGTCTAGGCGGGGCGGATCTTTTGCGCCGAGCAATGGGAAAAAAGATTAAAAGCGAAATGGCCGCCCAGAGAGAAATTTTTGTTAAAGGAGCAGTCGAGCGAGACGTAGACGAGCATAAAGCCAGCGAAATTTTTGATCTGGTAGATAAATTTGCTGGGTATGGTTTCAATAAAAGCCACGCTGCAGCCTATGCCTTGGTGGCGTACCAAACAGCCTATCTGAAAGCAAACTACCCCGTTGAATTCATAGCTGCTTCTATGACGCATGATATGCACAACACTGATAAACTAGGACTATTTCGCCGGGAGTTGGATAGGATAGAAGCACCTCTCCTCCCCCCAGATATAAATGCCTCAAATCCAGTTTTTACCGTTGAAAAAAATAATGATGGAAAGCTAGGAGTTAGATATGCCCTTGGAGCAATCAGAAATGTTGGGCGTCCGGCAGCATTAGCCATAGTTGATTCTCGGGAGACAGGACCTTTTCAAAATTTAGGTGACTTTTCCAAACGTCTGGATTCTACTCGAATAAATAAGCGTCAAATTGAAGCCTTGGCCCGCGCTGGGGCATTTGACAACTTAGAGACAAATCGAGCCTGCGTTTTTGAAGGTGCAGAGGCTATTGCACGCGCTGCCCAAGCTGCTGCAGAAGATAGAATAAGTAACCAATCCAATCTATTTGGCGAAGCAGATACTGGACCAAATTTACGACTGCCGGAAGTGAACTCATGGAGTGATGCCGAACAGCTCTCAAATGAGCTAGACGCAATAGGGATGTACTTATCTGCTCATCCGTTAGACGCTTACCAAGCACAAATGAAAAAGCTCGGTGTAACAAGCATAGCGGACCTATTAAAAAATGGCCCACCTCCATCAACCCGGCGCAACCAAGAATACAACAACTTCCATCGTGGCACAGAAGCAAATTGCCGAATTGCGGCTACGCAGCTTGGCCGACAAGAAAGAACTTCTGCCCGCGGCAGCCGGTTTGCCTTTGTTCAACTTTCAGACGCGACTGGCGTTATAGAAGCCACAGCATTCTCCGAAGTATTATCCTCATCGCGTGATCTTCTTGACTCAGGACGCCCCCTACTTCTCGGTATAGAAGCGCGACTTAGTGATAGTGGCTTACGTGTAGGTATAGTGAGTGTGCGAGACCTCGAGGAGGCCGCGGCCGATGCTGGTCGAGAACTAATAGTTCATATTGGGAATACAGAAGCTCTAGAGCCTATTTCATCCGTTCTAAGCAATGAAAAACCAGGTCGTGCGACTGTTCGTTTGCTCTTGGAAGTTGACCCAGCGCGTGAAATTTCAGTGGAATTAAAGCATAAAATTTCTCTGTCATCTGCAACTGCACAGGCAATGAAGTCTTTGCCTGGCGTGATTGATGCGAGGATGGAATAACAAGGCCACCAACCTCTGCCAAAATACAAAAACAAGCATTTAACGCATTAAAATTTTACATCTAATAATTTACGTGGAATCTTGGCGTTGCATCCTTTGCGATGGTGCTCATACTGATTTTTCACCAAGGATCGGACCCTTTTCCATGCGAGTATTTTCTGCAGATATTCTGAGGCGGCAAATTGAGGCCGTCCTGGCAGCCTGGGGCCTACCCGAAGAGCGGTGTAAACTAATGTCAGGTCTCATGATTGAAGCAGACCTGCGTGGAATTGATAGCCATGGAATAGGGATGTTGCCCCACTACGAGACCCGACGACTGGCAGGTCTCGTATTTCCAGATGCGACGCCAGAAGTAGTAACCGACAATCCTGCGTTTTGCATAGTAGATGCTGGACATGGACTTGGACACGCTGCAGGGGCAATGGCCATGGGTATGGCCATCGAAAAAGCAAAAAATACAGCTGTTGGTCTAGGCCTTGTAAAGCGCTCAAATCACTACGGAGCTGCTGGTGTGTACGCCACCATGGCCAGTGATCAAGGGCTTATTGGCATTAGTATGACTGGAACCAGTCAGCGATCCATAGTTCCTACCTTTGCAAAGGAACCAATGTATTCCACTAATCCAATTGCTTGCGCGGTACCCGCAGGAGAGCGTCCAGCATTCGTTCTGGATATGGCAACATCGACTGTTGCAGTTGGAAAACTTGATATCTATCGACGGCTGGGCCAGTCATTGCCCGCAGGGTGGGCGCTTGATGAAGACGGCGGCATTAGAACTGATGCCCAAGCAGCTTTTGACGCGAGACCCCGCCGGATGACGCCATTAGGCGGCGATAGAGAAAGAGGCAGCCACAAGGGTTATGGGCTAGCCATTATGGTTGATATTCTTTCTAGCGTCTTAACCGGCTCTTGGTTTGGGGCACATGACCTAAAAACAGGAAAAACTGGGCAACACCACAATATTGGCAGCTTTTTCCTTGCTATCGATCCTGAATTCTTTCGGGATGAGGGAGCAGATTTTGAGGGGGATATGGATGCTCTTATTGATACGCTAAAGGCTACGCCCCCCGCTGACCATTCCCAGCCTGTTATGGTTGCAGGCGAACCTGAGAAAATTGCTAAGATGAAACGGGAGAAGGACGGAATACCTATCTCTGATACATTACTTGAGGAACTTCGGAAGGCTTCCGAAACAAGCGGCGCTGCTTATCTTCTAGGAAATTGAAGCTATGCCAACAGAATTAGAAAAAATTGAGCATGCTGGGGTTCGATTGAACACCCAACATGCTCACGGAATTATTACTTCGCGAATTTGGGGAGAGAAAAATCATAGGCAGGGCACTATTGTTCTTCTTCATGGCAGCTTTGGTGCTTGGTCGCACTGGGCAAAAAACATTATCGAACTCTCCCGTTTTAAAAAGGTTGTAGCGATTGATCTGCCTGGTATGGGCGATAGTGATCAACCCCCAGAACCAATTTCCGCTGAGATTATGGGAAACCTGGTTGCTGAAACTATTGAACAAACCCTTCAAACGGATGAACGGTTCCAACTGGTTGGATTCTCATTTGGCGGCATAGTTGGTGGGCAAACAGCATTAATCATGGAAGATCGAATAGATCGTTTCGTTGTAATCGGTTCAAACGCACTAGGCCTGCCGATAGATGATCGGGCTCCACTTATGAAGCCTTCCAGTAAGATGGCCGAAAACGAGTTGAGAGATGTCCATCGTAACAACCTGGGTATCTTTATGTTTGGCGACAATTCTAAGATAGACGAGATGGCATTGGACCTGCAGACAATAAATACAAGGAAGGCCCGAACCCGAAGTGGTACTATCCCCCACGGACGAAGCCTGCAGGATGCATTAAAAAAATTAAGGATCCCAGTCCGTGGCATTTGGGGCGAAAAGGACGCTACAGCTGGGCGATATTTAAGTGAACGACGTGAGCTTTTTGAAGCTCTTCCCCATTGCCAAGCCTTCACAATCATTCCTGGTGCCGGACACTGGGCATCTTATGAAGAACCAGAGAAAATAAATTCAATCCTGCTCGAAGAGGATCAGTAATTATGAAGCTCTGCGCACAATTCCCGACAAGATTTATTGGAAATGACCCTCAAAAAATTAAAGACTGGGCACAAGCTGCGGAAGACTTGGGATATTCTTATATCGAAGTTCCCGATCATGTATTTGGCGCTCAGGCAAGAGATGGGTGGACCCCAAATTACAATGAAAATGAGCATTTTCACGAGACATTTGTAACTCTTGGGTTTCTGGCCGCATGCACCACAACCATCAGACTTTCCTCTGGAGTTCTTATTCTTCCTCAACGACAAACGGGGGTTGTTGCCAAGCAGGCTGCAGAAGCTGACTTATTGTCAGGGGGAAGGCTTCGATTAGGAATTGGCGTTGGTTGGAATCATATTGAGTACGAGGCTTTAGAAACAAATTGGAAAACGAGAGGTGCCAAACAAGCCGAGCAAATAGAAGTCATGCGACTGCTTTGGTCAGAAGAATTAGTTACCTTTAAAGGCCGTTTCCACGACCTAGACCGGGTAAATATAGTTCCTGGACCAGTACAAAGGCCTATTCCCATCTGGCTTGGAGGTACGGCGGACGCTGTCCTTCGTCGAGCTGCAAAGTTAGCAAATGGTTGGATGCCTATTATGCCTCCTGGAGAGAAGGCTGAGGAAAAATTAGAACAATTCAGGGGGTATCTTGTTGAAAATGGAAGACAGCCAGACGAGGCACCTGTAGAGGTTTGGCTGAGAGCAAATGAAATGGACCCTGAAGCTTGGGGTCGAGACGCAGATTACTGGCGGCAAAATGGCATCTCAATGGCCATGCTATATCCAATGTTCCATGCAGGTAACTTAGACGGACAGATAGAGATACTGCGTCGTTTTAAGGAAGCAGCAAAGGGCTGAAATGATCAAGAGGATCACCGATAGTCCGGCTGTCCGAGCCCAGAAACTCGCGCCACTAATTTTAGCGGCGGCTGAGGAAATTGAACTAACCCAGGATTTTCCTCCGGCTGTCTTTGAGCAAATAATATATTCTGGTCTGCTTCGCCTCTTTCTTCCAAAATCTCTGGAAGGCGAAGAGGTAAGTCCAAGCCAATATCTTGAAGCCTTGATAGAGATAGCAAAGGCTGATGGCTCAGTGGCATGGAACATGTTTGTTGCAAATTCAGCGTGCCTATTGGCACCCCATATACCCTTCAAAACTGCTAAAATGATTTGGTCGGATCCAAAAGCTGTAATTGCTTGGGGGCCACCTGATGCCCAAAAACTTCAGGCCGTAGAGGGTGGATACAAAGTTTCCGGAGTGTGGTCATTCGCAAGCGGGAGTCGGCAAGCTACTTGGATGGGAGCTCATGGTCATGTTCAAGAAATTGATGGCTCAATCCGAGTAAACCGACAAGGACGTCCAATCACCCAGACCGTGCTTTTCAAGAAAGATGAGGTGACACTACTTAATGATTGGCACCCTATGGGACTACGCGGGACTTCCTCCGGTTCTTACAGTGTAGAGAATGTCTTCGTACCGGAGGACCAGAGTGGCACTCGGGAGACCCCCGAGTGCAGAAGAGATCCTGGCCGTCTATTTGCTTTTCCAATGCAAGGGCTTTACGCAGTTGGCGTCATGGGCTGCGCGCTTGGATTAGCAAGCGCTATGATGGAAGACTTTCATCGACTAGCTGTAGCAAAAACTCCCAGAGGACGTGGGCGTCTCGCGGATGACAAACTAACACAAGCTAAATTTGCTCAACATCACGCCAGCCTGAGAGCCGCAAAATCCTTCGCCGATCAAACCCTTTCTAAACTCTATAATGAAGCTCCAAATGAAGGGGCTATAGGCCTCAAGGAGCGAGCATCTGTTCGCCTCATTTGTAGCCATGGCATTCAGGCTTCCGTAGCGGCTGCAGACTGGGTCCACAGGGCTGCTGGGGTGTCAGCTATTTTTCCTGAATCCCCTTTTGAACGCCGATTTAGAGACATCCACACGCTCTCTCAGCAAATTCAGTCCAGGGTTGCTCATTTCGAAGCTGTTGGAGAAATTCTTTTGGGTGGTCAGCCCGAGGTTTTCTTTTAAGGAGAAGTCATATGCGTATTGGTTACATTGGACTTGGTGCTATGGGCAGACCAATGGCGGTTAATATTACGGAAGCTGGCCATGAAGTCGTTGTTTTTGATCTAAATGAAAACCAAACTAAAATTCTAGCTCAGCGCGGCGCCACTGTGGCCAGATCTGCGAAGGAGGTTGCAGACGAAGCTGACTATGTCCTGACTTGTTTACCTAGCATTGCAGCCGCAGAAGCGGTCGCCCTGGGAAAAGATGGGGTAATAGCGGGTTCCAGAGCTAAGGCTTTTGTAAATATGGGCACAACTGGAAGTGCTTTTGCGCGGTCAACAGCTGAAGCAATGAATGCCGCAGGCAAGGCTTACCTGGATGCACCCATCTCTGGAGGGCCTCCCGGCGCCGAAGCAGGGACGCTCGGTGTAATGTGTTCTGGTGATCGGAGTACTTTCGAGGCTCTTAAGGACAATGCATTAGAAGCAATTTCAGCAAAATTAGTTTACTTGGGAGAAAAACCAGGGGCAGCTCAGGTAATGAAGCTGGTAAATAATATAATTTTCTTTGGGAACGTCGCAGTAGCCATGGAGGCGCTAACACTTGGAGCTAAAGCAGGCTTAAGTGCTGAACAAATGCTAGAAGTTATCAATGCGTCTTCAGGCCGAAATACTGCCACTGAATGGTTAATCCCAAACCATGTTCTAAATCGCGCGTTCGACTTTGGTGGTGCAAATTACATTATTGCGAAAGACCTTGACCTCTGGCGACAGGAAGTAGAAGCATTCGAGACACCAATGCAGCTTGGAGTGAACATGCGGACTCTTTACCTGCAATCAATGTGGAAGGAAGGAATGGACGCAGACATCACGACACTGCTCAAAACGCTAGAAGAAATTGGTAACACAAAATTGGTTTGATATTTTCAAAAATAAGAATTGAAAAGGAAGGTAATTTGCCATGGCCGAGTTTAAATATTTGCACACGATGATCAGGGTGAAGGATCTGGATAAATCTCTAGATTTCTACACTCGTCTGCTCGGAATGCAGGAGCTGAGAAAAAAAGACTTCCCAACGGGAGACTTCACACTGGCGTTTGTCGGTTATGGTGACGAAGTTAACAACACTGTTATCGAACTGACTCACAATTGGGGGCAAGAAGAACCGTATGATTTAGGTAACGGTTTTGGACACTTAGCCTTAGGAGTAAAGGATATTTACGCCACCTGCGAAAAACTAGCGAACGAAGGAGTCTCAATTCCGCGTCCCCCAGGCCCAATGAAGCATGGTGGAAGTGTTATCGCGTTCATTGAGGACCCGGACGGCTATAAAATCGAATTAATTGAAAAGAAAGATATGTAGATTGAATTTGGCGGAAGCAGCCATTGCTTCCGCCCTTTTTCTCTACCATTTTGCTCAGATAAGCTGTCGAAGCGATAGCAAGACAAATTGCATTACTAACTTCAACTACAGATCAAATTCCCATTTTGAAGGAAAAAATTATGGCTCCAAAAGTAACATTGCGGCTGAACAATGCTGACAACGTAGTGGTTGCGCGCGTCGACCTTGCTCCAGGAGCTTTAGTGGAAGGAAACGTAACTGCTCAGGATCATGTTCCAGCAGGTCATAAAGTGGCAACGGGACCGATTGTAAAAGGCGAAGCTGTAAGGAAATATGACCAAATAATTGGATTTGCCTCACTGGATATTAATCCTGGCGACCATGTTCACGTGCATAACTGTGCCATGGGAGATTTTGAAAGAGATTATGCTATCGGATCCGAAGTAAAACCGATTGATTATATTACTGGCGGTGAACGTGCTTCTTTTGAAGGCTATGTTCGTTCTAACGGCAGAGTTGGGACCAGAAATTATATAGGTGTCTTAACTAGTGTGAATTGCTCAGCTTCTGTAGCCAGATTTATTGCGAGGGACATGGAAAGATCTGGCCTTTTAGAAAATTATCCAGGAGTAGATGGGGTTGTTGCACTTACGCACTCAACTGGCTGCGGCATGGCTGGTGCTGGCGAAGGCTATGAAAACCTACAACGGGTGTTATGGGGACATGCAAGGCACCCAAATTTTGCTGGCATCTTGATGGTGGGGCTTGGCTGTGAAGTTAACCAGATCGATTTTCTTTTAGAAGCGTACGGCATTGATAGAGGACCTCTTTTCCAAACAATGAACATCCAGGACGCGGGTGGAGTTCGAAAGACAGTCGACTGGGGAATGGATATGGTGAAAGAGATGCTTCCAGAAGCAGCAAAAGCAAAACGTCAAACCGTATCCGCAGAGCATCTCTCAGTTGCACTGCAGTGCGGGGGCTCAGACGGTTACTCAGGCATCACGGCAAACCCAGCTTTAGGCTATGCAGCAGATCTCGTTACCCGTCATGGCGGACAAGCAATACTTGCAGAAACTCCAGAGATTTATGGAGCGGAACACCTACTGACCCGCCGTGCTGTTTCAGACGATGTAGGCAATAAACTTATAGAACGAATTAAGTGGTGGGAGGATTACACAGCTCGGAACGGAGGAGAAATGGATAACAATCCTTCGCCAGGAAACAAAAAAGGTGGCCTCACAACCATCCTTGAAAAATCACTCGGTGCCGCGGCTAAGGGAGGCACAACCAACCTTGCAGGGGTCTATAAATATGGCGAGCCTGCCACTGCCAAAGGCTTCGTTTTTATGGACAGCCCCGGCTATGACCCAGCATCGATTACTGGGCAAGTTGCTTCAGGAGCCAACGTTGTATGTTTCACCACCGGCCGCGGGAGTGTGTATGGAAACAAACCATGCCCATCCATAAAGCTCGCCACCAATACAACAATGTATAATAAAATGTCTGAGGACATGGATGTAAACTGTGGTGAAATTGCAGATGGTAACGTGTCTGTGGAAGAGAAAGGGACAGAGATTTTCCGCAAGTTCCTTTCAATAGCCTCAGGCGAACCCTCTAAAAGTGAGGCACAAGGCCTTGGCGACGCAGAATTTATCCCCTGGCAAGTTGGCGCTGTAATGTGATTTAGACTGCAAAACAGCAGAACGTAGACTGGAAGTGCTCGTCCAAGAGCACTTCCTCATTGAAAAGCCAAACCCTGTGACCCTGAGAGTACAGCAAGTCCTACACAATCAATATTTTTAAGAATGTTTGGGACGTGGTCTCAAGTACTGCCTTCACTGGGAACATCATCACTAAGTTTTGGCTTAGGCCCTTCTTTAATAATATTTTTAGGAGTTTCTTTATCTTCTGTCTCGTCTTCCTGATCGGTAACAGAAGATTTAATTTCATGTCTAAGAGCGATGCGGCCAACAGGTGCTTGCCCGTTCTTGTCCTCACCAAAGTAAATTGTCTGATGTGGAAACGGAATTTCTATCCCTCTAGCATCAAATACACGCTTAAGGATGGCATTATATGCACGCCCAATCGCAAATTGTTTGCCAGGCGCGCACTTGATCCGTGACCGCACATTTACAGCGCTGTCACCAAACGTGGTAAGACCAAACCAGGTCATATCCTCTAGAATATCTGCTTTATATTCTTCCATTTCACGTAACTCAGCAAAAGCATCGAACATTGCCTGCTTTGCCTCATCAACATCTTCACGATAGGCAATACCCATATCACATACGTAGTGACCAAACTCACGCATGTAATTTGAGACACTGTTTAGCGAAGAAAAAGGGATAATGTGAAAAATCCCATGCAGGTCACGCAGACTTACCGAGCGAACTGTTAATCGTTCAACAGTTCCAATGGTGTCCCCTACCTTTACCACATCGCCAACATTCATGGCATTTTCAAATTGGATAAAAATGCCGGTTATCACATCCTGAACAAGCTTCTGAGCACCAAAGCCAATCGCAAGGCCAAGTACACCAGCAGATGCTATCAAAGGAGCTATGTCGACGCCCAACTCCGAGAGTGCAAACATTAGAGTGGCGGCTAAAATAGTTATGGTTGCGGCATTCTTAAGTAGGGTAAGCAGCGTACTCTCACGAGCTGTTGGGACGGAACCAAAATCAGGGTTCAGTCTGTAATCAACCCAAGAATTGATCAACAACCAAATAACAAAACCGATGATTAGCATGAAAGTAGCGCTGATAACTGATGCCGCAGCGTTGGCACCAATTTCACTCGCCAGCCAAGCTCCCACATTAATAATGCCAGCCGTGTCCAGCGCAAATGCAACGACCGACACAGCAATAAATCCTCGCACCAGAGCAAGCGCCCTTGGCACAAATAAGTTCAACCTGCGTTCTAACAATGGCAATCGCTGATTTACATCTGGAGGCAAATGCAACCCGTCCTTAATGGATCGAGAGATGCCGTTTGCCGCAATGCTACCGAGAATTATTGCACCTAGGATCTGGCCTGATGCTCCAATCACAGGTAGTAAAACGGTAGTCGGTCGTGTCAACACAATCAGCAAAAGAATAATGAGGTAGCCTATTATTGGCCAAAACCAGCCGCGGGCGATTAAACGGTGCAGGGCTGAGCCTAGCTTCCATTGTCGAGCTTCTAGCAGCCACTCGGTTACTCCAACTCGATTCAGAAGAACCATTGCCAGTAAAATAAAAATTGCCGTGAGGGATATGATCACACCGACGGCATGACCAGCAAAATTGGACACTTGATCACTTAAAATTGGTGCTACCAGCATTTGGCCATAGCCCAGCACACTAACTACAACACTTATCCAATAGTTGAGCCGTATTGCTCCATTATCGGGCAGCTGGATAGGTCTAAGTCCGCTGGTTGCGGGTGAAAGCACTGTCCGAACGCCAACCTTTGCAAACTCAACAACAAGAAATGCGTTGAGATACAGAGCTTGCAAAGTACCCACTTCACCAACTGGGCCAAGGGCTACGGCAGATACTCCATATCCAATCGCCCAAGCTAAAACCACGACAACCAAATCAATAACCAAGGAGCCCGCTACGAACCCGATTTTTTTCAGTAGGAGAGCGCTCGTTGCGATGTCCCCGAATTTTCTATCAATGCGCTTACCTATGGAACGAAACATAAAAAATGAAGTGATAGTAACCAAAATGATCAAGGCAAGATCGATAAATGCCCCCCAGAGCACAGAAGCTTCCGCACCACTCAAACTCTTGAATATTGAGGGTGCATTTTGCAAACGAACCCAGAATTCATTCAATGCATTGGAAATTGAATTTGCAGCAGCCTTAGTTCTTTCGGCTACAGCAATCCCAAATGAATTAAAATTAGATTTCTTAGACTCAGAAACTGCAGCCGCTTTTGGCCCTGAGCCTTTACTTTCATCTTTGCCTGCAAAGCTCTCCAACTCAGCAACAAGGGCTTTACGAATTTCTTCATTCTGCAGAGCTTGCGCAAGAGATTTCAGTTGATCAGAAGTCAATGCCTTTTCAGAGATCTGAGATTTAGAGCTGTCAGGATTGCTAGGAGCGACAACCTGAGCCTGCGAAACAGTCGCTGCACATATTGTCGAGACTAAAAAAGCAAAAATGAAGGAGCGCAATTAACTAGTCCGATCGTTATGATATTTGGGAAGATACCTGCGCTCACCCCTTGGCTGCAACAATTTCTCGCTATTATGCTCAAACTGCTTTAGTTGCGCTTAATTCCTGTGGATACTATATCCGTGCGTAGGAACCGTTCACGTTAGGTGACGATGTACCCTCAGGAGAATGATTTTGAATTTTTTCCCCCCAGCCTATGCCCAGTCCGCCGGTGGCGGTGATGCACTGACATCATTTCTTCCGTTCATTCTGATTTTTGTAGTATTCTACTTCCTCCTAATTCGGCCACAACAAAAACGCGCGAAAGAACACCGTGAAATGGTTGCTTCGCTGCGACGCAACGATCGTGTTGTCACAGCTGGTGGAATAATAGGGAAAGTGACCCGCGCTCCTGAGGATGGAGAAGTAGAAGTAGAAATAGCAGAAAACGTGCGCGTTAAGGTTATTCGTGAAACGATTACTCAAGTCGTTAAAAAATCGGCTCCCGAAGGTAGTACACCTCCACCACCAGCCAACCAAGACAGCAAGCCTGGTGGAATGCTTGGCGGCATCTTCAAGCGTTAATTTAGAAGGAACTCTTTGTCGCCATGCTGTACGTAGAAAAGTGGAAGGCTATGCTGATTGGGCTGATTTGCGCCCTTGGCTTGGTCTATGCATCTCCAAATATTTGGCGCAGCAATGGTGATGAAAGCGGCTCCAGCATTCCAAGTTGGCTACCCCATAAGACCTTGAGCCTTGGTCTTGACCTCCAAGGTGGGGCCCATCTCCTTGCTGAAGTTGATATAGATGCTGGGATTAAACAAAGGGCTGCATCTTTTGAAGATACAGTCCGATCTGCCCTCCGGGGAAGCGGAATTCGTCGATCGGCACCGGAAAGACTGGGCGCAGCAGTTCGATTCCGCACGCTCGACCCTGCGGAGACTGCTCGGGCAGCTGAATTGGTCCAAGAAGCAGACCAAAGTGCCGAGGTCACAATAGGCGAAAACGGATCGATCACCGTCGGCTTTAGAGCCGACGACGAAGCGCAGTTAAGGACAACAATTCTTAGCCAGGTTATTGAAATCATCCGAATTAGAATTGATGAGCTAGGCACAAAAGAACCTATCATTCAGCGCCAAGGGGATAACCGAGTAGTGATCCAGGTCCCTGGGTATGATGACTCTGGGAAGTTGAAAAATATTATTGGGACTACTGCACAACTAAATTTCCGCTTAGTGGACCCCAATTCCGATCCCCTAACTTTCACTCCAAGACCAGGTTTTGAGGTACTAGCTGCACAAGACAGTCGACCAGGACAGCTCAGTAAATATGTAGTAAAAACTTCTCCATCTGTTCCCGGAGATCTCCTTGTTGATGCCCAGCCATCATTTCAAGACAATCGACCAGTAGTTTCTTTCCGCTTCAATGGCGAAGGGGCAAGACGATTTCTTGATTTAACCGGAAAACACATTGGAGAACCACTCGCTATCGTCCTGGACAAACAGGTGATCAGCGCTCCAACCATCCAAGCTGCTATTGGTGCAAATGGCATTATAACCGGACAGTTCTCGGTAGCAGGTACACAAGAGCTTGCTCTCCTCCTTCGTTCTGGAGCTTTGCCCGCACCAGTCCAATTTTTGCAGGAGTCAACCGTTGGCCCTTCGCTTGGCCAAGACTCCGTTGAAGCAGGCAAACTTGCTTCGATAGTTGCATTCGTTGCGGTGGCTGTATTTATGATAATTGCTTATGGCCTCTTTGGTGTCTTTGCTGCGCTAGCCTTGATTTTTAACGCGGGGCTGATTCTCGGAACCCTCTCTGCACTGCAAGCGACACTGACCTTACCTGGCATTGCTGGAATCGTTCTCACAATTGGTATGGCAGTCGATGCTAACGTGCTAATTTTTGAGCGCATTCGAGAGGAATTAGCTTCGGGTCAATCAGTCGTTTCAGCCATAGATGGTGGTTACCGCCGGGCCCTCTCATCTATCATTGATAGTCAAGTAACCACTTTAATTGCAGCAGTAATCCTCTTCGCTATGGGTTCAGGCCCTATCAGAGGCTTCTCCGTTACTTTAACCATCGGCATCGTGACCTCTCTTTTCACTGCAATTTGGGTAACTCGACTTATGGTAGTCACTTGGCTTCGTGCCGGCCCTCGTCGCAATACTCTACCCATTTGAATGGAAACTGGAGAATGACGATTATCCCATTCCGATTTTTTCCGAAGCGACCAAACTTCCAAATTATCGATGGAAGACGGCTTGCTTATATATTTTCCGGGTCTGCCATCATCGCTGCACTTTTAGCAATGATCCTCTCGGGTTTGAATCTAGGTATCGATTTTCGCGGCGGATCGCTTATCGAGACGCGCTTTAAAAGTCCTCCATCGATTTCTGAATTACGAGGAAAAGTAGACAACCTTGGGCTCGGGGAGATTACAATCCAAGAGTTTGGTAATCCTAACGACATTCTAATTCGCATACAGAAGCAACCAGGCGCTGTTGAAGATCAAACGCAAGCCATCAGAACTGTTACAGATGCACTTGGTGCTGACGTTGAGATACGTCGAACAGAATTCATTGGCCCCACCGTTGGCGAAGAACTAAAAGAAGCAGGAGCCATCGCTGTACTTCTGTCATTGATTGGCATCGTAGCCTATGTGTGGTTTCGGTTTGAATGGCAGTTTGCCATCGCAGGTATAGCAGCGTTGGTACATGACGTTGTAATAACGATAGGGCTGTTTGCCGTGACGGGTTGGGAGTTTAATCTTGCAACGATTGCCGCTTTGCTAACGATTGCTGGTTACTCGATCAACGATACAGTTGTTGTGTTTGACAGAGTGCGCGAGAACTTACGTCGTTTCAAACAAGAGCCTCTTCCAAGCCTTTTAAATAGAAGCGTGAATGACACTTTGTCGCGAACGGTCATGACGAGCTTAACAACAATGATAGCACTAATTGCTCTTGCTATCTTCGGTGGTGAAGTTATCCGTGACTTTACCTATGCCCTCATCTGGGGTGTTGTAATTGGTACTTATTCATCAATTTTTATCGCATCTTGCCTTCTTCTTTTCTTTCGTGACGTAAGAAATACCCGTCCTTCAAACAATGATCATGATCGAGAAATAGAACCTGCAAATTGATAAGAAGTGTTCCAAGCAACATCTCTCTCTGGGATAAATCTGCCGAGGAAACTAAAAATACCTCCGATGCCGCGATTGATATAAAGACTGACGTGGCCATTGTTGGAGGCGGCTTTACTGGCCTGTCTCTGGCGCTACACCTATCTGAAGCGGGGGTGTCTGCTCATGTTTTTGAAAGTGAAGAAATCGGTTTTGGTGGATCTGGCAGGAATGTAGGCCTGGTAAATCCTGGAATATGGCTGCCTCCGGATGATGTACGCAAATTGCTTGGCGAAAATCGAGGTCAAAAATTCTTAGACCTTTTTGGAACAGCACCTGAATACGTATTTAACCTCATTGAACGTTTCCAAATTCGCGCTGAGGCAATACAAGCAGGCACAATCCACGCCGCACACGCACCCTCCGGCATGATCGAACTCAAGGGACGATATTCAACCTGGAAAGCAATGGGGGCACCTGTTGAGCTCCTGAGCCGTGAAGCGGTAGCGGCCAAAACAGGAACTAAATCCTTCTTCGGCGGATTATTGGACAATAGGGCCGGAACGATTAACCCAATGGGATATGCTCGAGGCCTAGCTCGTGCGAGTCGAGCAGCTGGTGCCCGTATTTCAACAGGGACGCGTGTCACTTCCTTATCAAAAGATGGTCCTTATTGGCGTTTACATTTAGAGCGGGGAGAAACTGCGTTAGCAGATCGGGTAATTCTAGCTACCAATGCTTACTCAGATGAAATATGGCCTGGCTTGTCTAATATCATGACGCCAATTCACTATTTTCAAATTGCGACAGAGCCATTAGGCGAAAAATCAAAAGATGTACTTCCCGAAGGTCATGGGCTTTGGGACACCGCCAAGGTTATGTTCTCACTTCGACGAGATACCTTTGGGCGCATTATTCTTGGAAGCATGGGAAAGGTTATTGGGGGAGAAGGAGGGATAACTCGCATATGGGCACAACGGACCCTCAGACGCTTATACCCTCAACTAGAGAATGTAATATGGGAGCCACCTTGGCATGGAAAGATTGGGATGACGCCTGATCACTTGCCACGCATCTTCAATCCTGCCCACAACCTCTACGCGTTACTTGGGTATAATGGTCGAGGCATAACTACTGGTACAGTGCTTGGGCGGGCTATGGCTAATTATCTCGTTTCTGAAAACAAATCAGACTTACCTTTGGCTTTGTCTGAAAACGAACGGGATCGATTACGTGTTTTCAAGGCAACATTTTTTGAAACTGCATTCAAAGCTTACCGCTTATACAAAACCATTTAGCGAGAGACTCTAAGGACTCGAAAAGTGGTCATGTAGAAATGAATTAAACATGTTGGATTTAGAATTATGACAGACGTTACACCAGTAATCCCGTCGGGTCGAAATGTCATTGAGACCTATGGCGAAATGCGTTTCCATATATCAGGTGTTCGTTTTGAGACGCCCATAATTGTACTGCCAGAGGCTATAATCGATTGGCCTGTCTCAACATGGGAAGACATAACTGAAGAGAGTTTTCAGCCATTACTTAGTACCAATCTTGCGGAGGTAGTCCTTCTTGGTTGCGGAACAAAAGCAAAATTGCCATCCAGCGAATTAAGACGAAAATTTCGGAAAGCTGGCATGGTAATAGAGCCCATGGACACTGGAGCCGCTTGTCGGACATACAATGTATTAATGGCGGAAGATCGTCGTGTGGCCGCAGCGCTTATGCCGGTCGCCTGATCCCAAAAAACGTTAATTTAACGACTAGAGGTCAAGCTATTGCTCTCATCCCGGCATTTTTACCGAAGTTCATGAAGAAAGTAGATGGTTTAGTTTTTTGCTTGCCTACTAATAAGCGATAGAAGAACACACTGCCCGCCCTTGGCCCGGGCACTATCTAAAGAAGACTTTCGCATAACTGAATACCACGGTAGGCTTCTTCAATTCATTGCGGAGGGCCAGTCAGGTTATGCATGTTGGTGCGCATATTTTCTTCACAGACTATTCCATTCAACCGCAAGAATTGGGACCAGCATTAGAAGATCGCGGGTTTGAATCTCTCTGGTTACCTGAGCACAGTCATATTCCATTACCCCGTGTTTCACCCTGGCCTGGAGGTGGTGAACTACCTAAAAAATACTACGACGTCATGGATCCATTTGTATCTATTGGCGCTATAGCAGCAACCACTAAGACCCTAAAAATTGGTACTGGTATCTGCCTTATTATCCAACGAGATCCAATCCAAACTGCTAAGGAAGTAGCTACTGCTGATAGACTTGCAAACGGCCGCTTCTTATTTGGCGTTGGTGCTGGTTGGAATGAAGAAGAGATGGCGGATCATGGAACAGAGCCAAAACACCGCTTCCGACTGATGCGCGAGCGTGTCGAGGCGATGAAGGCAATTTGGACCCAGTCAAAACCGTCATACTCTGGAGAATTTGTAGAATTTGGACAGATGATGACTTGGCCGAAACCGGTACAAAAACCACATCCTCCTGTAATTGTTGGAGGTGCATTTCCTTATGGCGCTCGGCGAGCAATCCGTTTTGGCGATGGTTGGATTCCCCTAGGAGGTACTCGCGGCGTGGATATAGCCGATCAGATGCCCCACTTTCGTCAGATGGCCGCTGAAGCTGGACGTAACCCTGATGAAATTGAAGTTAGTGTATTTGCAGCACGACCTGATAAAAAAGAACTCGAAACGCTAAAGGCAGCCGGTATTTCTCGCGTTACTTTTGATCTGCCATCCGCACCTTCGGATGAAGTTTTACCTCTTCTCGATAAACTAGCACGATTGATCTAATTTCTTGGAGAAATTCCTTTGCGGATATGTGTGGATCCCGACAAATGTGAAGGCCATAATCGTTGCTTTTCACTAGCACCCGAGCTTTTTGAAGTAGATGAATTTGGTATTGCCTCGACTAAGAATAACGGAGAAGTCCCAAAGGGTATGGAGGACAAAGCAGACCTAGCAATCGCTAATTGTCCAGAATTCGCTATTTCAATCCTGGAGGATTGACAACATGAGTGATCGCAAACCAGGCATTCCCAATTCTCGCGAAGGCTGTCCAGTTCATGACTGGGCAACAGACTACGACGTCATGGATCCCATTTATAACAGTGATCCAGGACCAATTTGGCAGGATCTTCGGGAACGGTGTCCCATCGCGCATTCAGAGAGATGGGGTGGCTCTTGGATGCCGACACGTTACGAAGACGTCCGTGAGATGGCTCGAGCGGTTCCAACTCTTTCAAGCCGAGCCCCAGGGGTGATTCCTCCCTCCCCTGAAATGCGGGAAATTCTTATTCAGGAAGTAAAAGAATTTGGAGCTGAACTGCCTCCAATTTCCGCTGATCCTCCTCTGCATAAACCCTTTAAGCAATTAATACTTCCTTTATTCTCACCAAAGGCTGTCGATACGTATCGCCCTTTCACCGAACAATTAGCAAACAGTCTCATTGACCAGATTATTCAAAAAGGTCCCAAGGTAGATGGCGCAACAGACTACGCCCAGCAACTTCCCCCAAGAGTGATTGCTCACATCATTGGGATTGATGAGGCCCGTGCTGACGAATTTACAGAATGGGTTAGAGGGATCCTTGAACAGGGCCAGGCGGATGCAGAAATACGGCTTAAATATCGGCGGATAATCAGAGATTTTTTCCAAGAAATGATTATTGAAAGGCGGAATACCCCTCGAGATGACGCCATTTCAAGACTTATGGAAGCAGAAATTGAAGGAGAAAAATTATCTGATTATACAATAATTGGCGTTTGCTTTTTGTTATTGGTAGCTGGAATTGATACCACCTGGAGCTCTATTGGATCTGCGCTGTTTCATTTCGGCACAAACCCCGAACACCGGAAACGGATTTATGCCGAACCAAATTTATTCACCACTGCAATTGAAGAATTGCTGCGCTTCTATTCACCCGTAAAAATGGCACGGCGAGTATTAGAACCTATAAAATTTGGTGGGATTGAGATGCAACCGGGAGATAAGGTAATAATGAATTTCCCTGCTGCTAACCGTGACCCTCAAATTTTTGATAGAGCTGAAGAGGTAGTACTAGACCGCAAACAAAACCGCCACATAGCATTTGGAG
>Ga0255768_10002364_pt1 | contig 18963 bp, 16 predicted proteins | sample 071ome_33_FD_179983 | JGI IMG/M metagenome (GOLD analysis project Ga0255768, IMG submission 179983) | Coastal salt marsh microbial communities from the Groves Creek Marsh, Skidaway Island, Georgia - 071412AT metaG (version 2) | ecosystem: Environmental > Aquatic > Marine > Intertidal zone >...
ACTTTTGGAATCGGTCTCTTAACTCATTTATTTTTACTTGTTTCTGAAACTCTAGAATATGGTCATTTATTTGTTTTTCGTCATCAGTCAACTCCATACGATACATGAGTTTAATATCAATAAGACGTGTCATGTTCATGTAGAACTCTGTGCCTTTATGAATAAACTCTTCGTATGTCATCAGATAATTCCTTGGGTACACAAATAGTGTAGTGTGTCCTTCATACTCCCTATATGTTGTGTTCCATATGCTACCTGGGGATAGGTTGCCTCTTCACCAAACTCTGCATCAAATGCCTTCTGGTCAAAGTGTTCGCCTAGTTTATACTCATGAAACTCACCACCAAGTGCTTTCAGGAGCATACCAATACGCTCACACTCTTGACTTCCGTTAGAATAAATTACTGCTGTTTCAGTCATAAAATTAGTCCCTTTGTCTCCAATCGTCAGGTTTTTCTTGATTAAACCAGTCTACAATTTCATCAGCACTACCAAATCCAGTGCGATGATTTGATGGGTCAGGGTCACCCAGTCCCATAATGTTCATGAAGTCGTCCATACTACCCTCAACCATATCAGGGTTAGCAGCACGACCTCTTGCTCTTTTAAGCATCTCTCTGGCAGAAGTATTTGCCTTCGCAAGTTTCTCTGCCCACACCATTTCTTCAAGACCTACTTCTTCTTGTAAGGCAATCTTCTTACATATTCCTTCAAGTCGAAGACGATACTGAGTTGATAACATATCAATCCTTGTTATTCTCTATGTGGTTATTTATTTTTGCCGTCAATTCCCTTGCTAGTTTAAGAGAACGACGATATATTAGATATTTTACCACAGGGTTTCTGGGATCATTAGTCAACAACCACACTCTTCCTCTGATATAGTTTGTTATGATACCAATTACATAATAAAAAGCAGCAGCAATACTCTCATCAGTTACGATAAAATATGCTGCTACTGCAAAGAGTAGAAAAAATATGTATTGAGAAGTCATTAGTTAAACTCCTGATTTCTCCTCTCATCCAGATAACGGATGATTTCGTCTCTCCATTCCATCAACTCATGAAAACACTCCTGATTGTGAGCACATTGACGCAATTCGTGGTCTGGTTTTAAGACGCTTTCATAAAACAAACCCAGTGCATCTCTACGCTTTTCGTGCTTTTCGTTCATGAATTGTCTCCTGTTGTACTATTTAATCTACTTCTTTTTGGATTTTTTGATTTCCTTAAGAATGTAGTTCTTTGCAGCAGTATAGTTCTGAGCAGTATGCACTATAGAACCATAGTTAATAATAGCAAACTTTTTGGAATTGACAATAGGAATCGCAGCCCACATGCCATCATTTGTTACATAACCCTCTGGATCTCCTGCTTTGTCATCTAGTACACCAGGGCGCTCAATGAAAGGTTTCTGAAATGTCATCAAAAGAAAGAGGCATTGACACTAATAACCTTGGCATTAGGATTGCGAGCAAGTGCTACTTGACGGGCTTCTTGATAGTCACGGGCATGAACGGTTTCTTCAAACACGGTGCCAGCAACGTAGAGTTTGACTTTGCACTTCATGGTGGTGTTCCTTTGATTACTTTAGTATTATAGCAGAGTTGGGGTGATGTGGGGATAGAGTGTGCCAGTTTCAGCGGCGGACCACAGACACGGCAGGCATACCCTGGTTGAAAACGGTGTCAACGACCGCCTGAACGCTCTTGGCGGTGCTGATGCCCACTTTATCATAAACAGGCACACAGACCAGTCCAAAGGTCTTCTGAGACCCTCCCAGACGGATCACACGACCGATGGACTGAGAGATTCCGATGTAGTCCATGTTCCGCATAAAGAGAACTGCTTCCAACCCGCTCACGTTGATCCCCTCGCTCAAGATGCTGTGATGGAGCACCACGAACTTCTTAGAAGGATCCTTGCCCCAGGCGTTGAGAGTGTCAAAGAACACCTCACGGTTGACCTTCTGACCGTCAATCACACCACCAGTCTTGGCAGTGATATACATACAGGAGTAACCACGCTCTGCCAGTTCCTTACGGAAGTCAGACTCACTCAACAGTTTGACGATCTGCTTGGTAGAACGAGCACAGATCAGAATCTTACTTAGATTGTTGTCGTCAATGGTATCCAGCAGGTTCTGCGAATCACGATCAGCAATCATCTGCTTGTCCTGAACCATGTCCAGCTGCTTCACCACAACCTTAGGAGGAAGGATATAACCCTCTTCTACCAGTTTAGGAGCAGGAACGTTGCAGATCACATTGCCATAAACCTCAGGATCATTCATCCCAGGTTTGGAAACAGTGAGAGAATGCTTAGGAGTAGCAGTGAAGAAATAGCAGCGAGTAGCAGTAGAAGAGAAGTGCTCCGTAGCAGGGAAAAAGTTACGTTGGACCGAATTGTGCGCTTCATCAAAGTAAATGCAATCAACGTTGATGTCTGCCTCCATAAGACGGGGCAGAGAATGGTAGGTAGTGAAGATCAGTTGCTTACGATATGCTTGCTGACTCCAGTTACGGATGATAGCAGGACGAGTGCTGCTGAAGTGATGAGTCTCACCGCTATGAACGTGCATCACTGCAACTTCAGTGTGAAACTCAAGAAACTCGGCAGAGAGTTGCTCGGCAAGTAGAATACGAGGAGCAACTACAACCACGATACCACGATCACAGGCATCAAGATATTCTTGAGAATCCTTGATCATGCACATGGTCTTACCACCACCCGTAGGCACGATGACCTGACCCTTGTCGTGCGCCAGCATTGCAGTCAGTGCGTCCTGCTGGTGGGGGCGGAGTTGGATCACAGGTCTCATCGCGTATGAAACTATTATAGCACAATGGGACCTCTACCGATGGTCCCTGTGACGGTTTTCTAACTGTCCCTTTAAGAGCTCAGACTCTCATCTTCAACCGGGACAAAGGTAGTCTACAGGGATTATGAGGTCTTGTCAAGATGCCTGATATGAACCATCTATTGTTGTTCCATTTACAGATCCTTGTACGGTATAATTTGTTCCTGTTATTGCTACTCCATTTTGATAAGATGTTGAGAATCTATTTCCTTTTGTTATTCTTGCAGATGCATCAAGATCAATTGTTATAGATCCAGTAGTAGTATTAATTTGCATAGCATCACCACCATTTGGATTTGATAATATAGTGTCTGAACCAGTTCTTGATGATGCATTAGCAGGTACTGGATCCATACCATTAGAACCGTTGATAGATCCTTGGACATCAATAGTTAAATTATAAGTTGCAGAGTTTAAAAATTCTACTGCTGGTTTATGAGGATCGAAAGATTCTGCTGCTGGGGTGTATTCTATTTCAATGAATCCATTTGTTGATGTTGTATATGTTGACTGTGTGGAGAGGGTTAATATGTCTGAACGATATTTGGATGCTCCTCCAAGACCACCATCAGCATATTTTACTATTGTTGGCCCAAACTGAAAAATATTACTACTACGCTGATTAAGCGATCCTACTGGTCCTCCTAATCCACCAGAGGCACCGCCACCACCACCACCAGATCCAGCAGCATCTCCACTACCTTGTACACCATCTCCACCATCGCTAGTAGATATTGCGCTAGTTGTACCTGCAACAAAAGGTGCATCTCCTCCCTGATGAGCGAATCCTGTAGTATTTGGAGTATTAACAGAGCTTGCATCAACATACTGCGCTCCGCCGCCACCTCCACCGCCGCCACCAAGAACTGCTATCAGCGTATTATCGAGATAAACGTAAGAGGCACCACCTCCACCTCCACCTCCACCAGATGAACCAGTTGGTCCATCATCACCACCTGTTCCACCACCATTAGAACCACCAGTACCTCCTGCAGGAACTGCCGTTTGTCCAGAATTTAATCCATCACCACCCGCACCTCCAACAACTAATGTTAAAGTACCAGAAGTAAAGTCTGAAAGTTCGAGCTCTGCATATCGACCTAAACCACCTGTAGCACCAACTGATTGTGGTGGACCACCATCAGTACCACCATCTCCTCCTGCACCACCAGCAATTTTTAGTGTAATATCTGTACTGGATGGAAGATTAAAAGTATATGTTCCTGGAGTAGAATATGTTTGAGTTGATATTCCAATTGTTGGTGGAGTTGTTTGGTAATAATAACTTGAGGAAGAATCGCAATCGCCAGTAATAGTAAATGTTTTTACAATATTTTTTCCAAGATTATTGTTCCATCCACTAAAACTGGATACCGTATTCGATGGAATAGCAATATTTAAATCTACAACACCACCAGACTGGACTAGATTGTAATATTTGATAGTATTTCTAAATTGTGATGCATGTAAATTTAAATTTGATGCAGGAACACCATTACTTAATGGACCAGAAGTTCTATTTTCTGTAGAATCTGGAACTATAGGATTTGTATTAGTTATATCCGTGTTTCTAATTAACTCTGATGCACTTATAGATCCAGAAGCAGTTTCTTTAAAGTTGGATCTTAAAGATGAAAAAGATATGGGACCAGAATTATAAAGAATAGTGTTATTGGTTGTTACCGATCCATCGACCATTGCAACCGTTATACTTTGAGTATCGGTTACTCCGCCTCCACTTGCCGTTAAGGTATATGTTATAGTTAAAATTTGATTGGATGGGGATAAACCAGTATTTACTGTTTGTGTACCACTCGATGATACAGAACCAACACCTTGATTTATTGATACAGTAGTGGCATCAGAAACATCCCACTGCAATTCCACATCATAAGTTCCATCAGACCTTGGATTTGGTATTGCTCTAAAATAATTAATCTCTGGAATAGTATAACTGTAATTGATTAATACATATGATGACGTGGCAGCAGAACTCAAAGATTCATCAATTAATGTTGCTACAGAACTATCATATCTACTACCTCCACCATTGCCACCGATGGAACTCGAAGTTTGATCTAATCCGGGAAATCCACCAGCACCGCCAGGAGCTCCACCGGCACCACCGCCTCCGCCGCCTCCGTCACCAGAAACTCTACTAAAACCAGTTGTTCCATCACTAAAATTAGCAGCGGTAAAAGCACCATCAACGAAAGACCCTGCATTACCACCATTTCCACCACCAAAACCCCAAGAACCACCACCACCACCGCCGCCAGCACCAGCAGCAATTATCCACTTACTATCCGTATCACTATAAATGGCCGATGCACCACCTCCTCCACCGCCAGTTCCAGAACATCCAGTTGCATAACCACCATCACCACCATCAGCAACATCTGGAGAAGAACCACCACCAGTAATCCGATCAAAACAACCGCTACCCTGAATAGCAGATGTAGTGGGAGAATAGCTCGTTAATGTTATTCCAGTAAAATCTGCTAACTGAAATGTCCCTTGTCTTGCACTACCACCCGAACCGCCAGGACCACTAGTGTCACTACCACCAGATGCACCAATACCACCTACTATGGATATGAATATATCATATGCCGATGATGGAATTGTGAGTGTTTGTCCGTTTGTCTGAACTTGAGAATATGAACGGGTAGCCATATCTTTACCTTACAAATTAAAGTAATGCGAATGATGTTGACCCAACGCCAACAGCATTAAACACTAATGTGGTTCCTTCTACGTATATTTGGATGGCAGTGGATCCAGTGCTAACAAAACCCTGGGGAGCAGTAATAATTCCTGCTGGATTCGAAAACAGGAACCCATTGGCAACAATATCACCAGTTACTTTAAGATTTCCAGATACTGCCAAATTATTGGTATTAATATCGCTGGTTGCCTGACTATATCCAATGGCAGCTTTTCCAAGATATGCCGTCTTTCCAATACCAGATATATCTGATATTGGAGAATTGGTTCCTATTCCTATTTGAGAATCGACGTGAATCTCGGCAACACTACTAATACCAGTATTAATATTTAAATTGGTGGAAATTATACTTGGCAGAACATAATCAGATGCACTTATTGTTCCTCCAACGGAAAGATTATTATTCACATATAGAGCACCACCAGTTGTTGTAATGCCGCCATTAGATGCAAGAGTGGTAACACCAACAACAGAAAAGTTTCCATTCGCATTTAGACTCATTATTTCGGTAAAAGTGCTTCCATCCTGCCAGGAGAACTTGCCAGTTCCAGAAGAACCATTACCATTCAGTAAGAAATTAATATCACCAGCATTATCGTTATTGATGATATCAAGGTCGTTTGCAGAATTACCGAATCTAATTACACCAGTGCTCTTACCTACACCAACAGACTGACCTATACTAATTCTTGCCTGTCCGCTATCAGAAATAACTTCTACAAGAGAACCAGATGCCTTTCTAATCTGAAGTTCCGATGTTGGAAGTGCCGTTCCGATACCAAGTCTTCCACTATTTAATGAAGTTAAAGCAGTTCCGCCAGTTCCTACATTAAGTTCCGTAGTTACTGTTGCAATACCAGATGCACTTACATTAGATGCTGATACATTGGTAACAGTAATACTAGGACTTCCTGTAAGATTAGATGCCGTAGTCGAATTGCCAGTTAATGGACCAACAAAACTAGAAGCAGTTATAATGCCCGTTGGTTTATTGATGTTAGTTGGTAACTGACTATTTGTAAGAGTGCCTGAAAGTTTGGTTACTGATAAAGAACCATCAAAACTAGTAGCAGTTAGAATGCCAGTTACTCGTGCATCACCATTTACTCTAAATTCTTCTGGTGGAGTAGCATCTGTTGCAACACCTACTCTGGATAATGTATGAAGTCCTACACCACCATCAGTTGTAGTCCATGCGGTAAATGCATATCCAATAAGATTATCAGTTGTGCCAGAATTTCCTACCTTTATCTGTCCTACGGTAAGAATACCAGAAACATCGGCATTCGTTGCACTTAAAATTCCAATGGTTCCAATACCAGAATATAAAGTTCCAGTCGTTGTCAGACCAGTAACTCTAGTATCTCCATGAACATTGAGCAGATAGTTTTGTGGGATGGAAGTTCCGATTCCCACAAGACCATTTGCATTTACAACGAAGTTATCATTATCAACCTGAAGACCAGTTCTAAAATTAAATGACTTACGAATATTTGCCATTATAGTCTTTTTAGTTATTTATCAGATAGTTTTTGTCCCAATGTTTCTACCTTGCTTGAGAGTTCCTTGATTGCCTCTACAAGAAGAGGAACAATCTTATGATAATCAACTGCAAGGTATCCATTATCTCTGGTTACAACTGCTTCAGGCAATACTTTCTCAATTTCCTGTGCAATCAAACCAACATCATGACCTGACTTATTAGACTTCTCATTCCAATCGAATGTGTTACCACTGATAGAAATGACCTTTGCAAGAGGATCATCGATAGGAACAATGTTGTCTTTCAGTCTTTCATCAGAAGACCAGAATGCTGTAATGTCGTCCGTTACACTCAAAATACCAGTTACTGTGGTATTGGTGCAAATAGCGACTAAAGAACCAGAAGTGGCACAAAGTTCCAAATCACCAGATGTTGTTGTGATTTCATCGGTAGAAGAATCGAGTTTGATTCTACCAACCTCAATTGTATTTGCATTTATAGTTCCTCCAACACCAACACCACCAGAGACTACAAGTGCGCCAGTTGTATTACTTGTAGAACCAGTGTTGTTAGTAACCTTCATCTGTCCGATGGTCAGATTGGCAATTCTGGTATCGCCGTTAAATGTTACTGGACCATCAAATTGGGATAATATTTGATTAGAAGGACCACCCTCAACTACGATTCTTTCTTTAACAGTAACCTCATCAAATACTGCACTCAATCTCGATGGATTTTCACCAGTAACTGTAGGAACTGGAGTATCAAATGTTGTTTCTTCACCAGTAGCAGCAGACTTTCTTTGGTTTCCAATGAAGAAGTCTCCACTGTTGTTCATACCAGTATAAACAACAATACCAGCAGATCTTTCTTGTGACTGAACTAAAAACTCTTCTTTTTCTGGGAGTGATTTAACCTGAACTTGTGGAAGACCAGTTGAGTAGTTTCCAGGACCGTAACCAAGATACTCAAATGTATGTCCTGAAGCACGAACATAGGATGGTCTACGGAACTCAATTGCCTTTGGTTCTATCTTTCTAATAGTTGATCCAGAATCATGAGCAGATTGTCTTGTAGCCAGAGCACCACGAATAACAACCAGTTGATTGTTGTTGACACCCTGAAGAGTATCATTTGCAACCCTCATAATCTCTTCATCAATCTGAATATAAGAACCAAGAGGGAATCTACTCATGGTTCCAATACCAGAGTCTGGAACAGATACGGCAAACTGTGTTGTTGTTGCAGTAATTCCAACCCCAAGTGTTAGTGTTTCGCCACCATAAATTGAGAACGTTCTCTTGGAAAGATTTTCTGCAGATTTATCGGATGTTCCAGAGTTTGCGGAGAATGCATGTCTCAAAATATATCCAGAAGATGTTGTGATTCCAGAAATTGTGATGGTATTAACACCAACTCTCGAATCAACAATAAAATCTCCAGTGTTATTATTGCTAGAATCAATAATTCTCACACGGTTTCCAGAAACCAGTCCGTGTCCAGTTGCAGTAACAATGCCAGTTGCAGTATCAGCAGTAAAGGCAACGGATTTGCCTACAACATATGCATAATGATCTGAAGTGATTACGGGGTCACCAGTTGTTCTGGCAACTGAAATTTGAGTTGCGGATCCAACGGCAGTAATACGATGATAAGTATCTGATGTTGTTCCTGCACCAGTAAACTGAACTACATTGCCAATTGCAGTGGAAATGCCCGCATTGGTAACTGTGAACGTTGCATTACCATCTCCACCTATATCTGCAGTGCTAAAATATAATGTACCAGCACTATAACCAGAACCTGAAGAAATAATAGAGGCATCTGTAACACTTCCAGAACCATTTACGGTAACTCTTGCCGTTGCACCATTCCAGGTTCCAGTTGCAGATCCATTCAGAAGTCTTACATTAAAATGATCTCCTGTTGTATATGTTGAACCAGAATTGCCAATTTCACCATAAACAATGCCCTGAAGTCCGTGTCTTCTACTAAAAGTAATGTCTGGCGTTGTTGTTGCAGCATCAGCAACAGATGAAATATCAAGACCAGTGCCAAGTTTAGTCACCAATTGATCGACACTTTCTCTAGTAATACTCTTCTTAAGGTCATTTGTTACAACTTCACCTATAGGAGAAACCTTTGCATAGGATTTTGCAGATGCTGGATTGTCATTAACATTGTCTCTATCAAGTTGTGGATAAAGGTCAACAACATTCTGACCATACTTCAGGTTTGTAAATTCTTCGGAAATAGCATTTCCAGAATTTGCAACATAGAAATGATAAATTCCATCACGCTCACCATCAATATACTCTTGGATTACTTCATTTCTGTAAACATATAAGTTTGATTTCAGATCAGATCTCTCAAATCTTGGTGAAACGTCAGTTCTAATTCCAGTATTGTTTGATGATGATGTTCCAGGAACACTGCTAGTTATGGAGTAACTAAATGTCATATCATCAACAACAGTAATCGTATGATCACCGTTATATCCACTGTTTGCGGCACCGACCGTATTAATAGAATCGGTTACGTTACGAACAATGACGCTATCGCCAGTTGTGAGATTGTGAGGAAGTTCGGTTCTTACTGTTGCCGTTGGATTGCTAAAAGTGCAAGTTGCAATGAATCTTGGATTTCTATTGTAATCATAGTCATCTGCAGCAGTAATTGTAGTTTTATTAAAGTCAGTATCATCAGTACCACGATAACCAGTGGAACTAGACTCCTGAATGATATATCCATCTTCAGGTGTTTTAGAATTAGAAAGTTCTTTTGGAACTACTACTCTGACTTTATAAATTCTTTCATCAAGGCTTCTTGTGTCTGGAATTCTCTTAATATATGATGGTTCAGACGTTCCACTAAGAGAAGAAATTGTGGAATAAATTGTATTTCCAGTTGCTTCAGTAATAATATACCACTGAGACCCATCCCACTGAACTGGATGACCAATATCACCAGAAATCTTGTCGGATACTCTACTCAGAACTTTTAGATTTGTTCCACCATAAACCGTAATTGGTGAATCATTGTTTGCATCCGATTCTGATGCTGCCAACTTAAATGTTGTTGTGCTTCCACTTGGAACAATAGCATAATAAACTGTATTGGTTCTCAAATTCTCTGGCAGATCACCATCATCACTGATAATGATTACTTTCTCTCCAGTTGCCAATGAATGGGTTCCAGATGAAAGTGTGAAAATATTAGAGGATGGTACTCCAACAGAATATTCTTTGACAGAACTGGTAGCACCATCTGCCATCAGAATATTTGCCGAGTATTCTGATCCGCCAACATTTAAGTATAATTTATCAGAAACTTTGGCACCAACTCTATATCCTTGTGTTAGAATTGGAGGGGTAACATCTTCTGAAGTAAATCCTTTAAGATATAATCTAGTTGTACTGTTTGATGCATCATAATCAATTGTCAACCAATCAATATTTTGTTCCGAACCAGTGATTGCTCTTGGTGGAATGATATGAGTAATATATGCCTTATCATCCTTCTCAAATGCTTCACTCTTAAATCCATCAGAGGTAAGTGATATCTGACCGAAGTTGGAGTTGGAGTTGGTAATCGAAGCATCTCCACCACTCTGACACTCAAAGTGCTTATTAAATCCAATTGCAAATACAGAAACTACCTGAATAAATGCATCATTCGTAACTTTAATATGTGTAGATTCCCATCCGCTTCTATAAATTGCATCGGGATCTAAATGATATACTGTTCCCTTTGATGAAGAATTACCTGCCAGTGCTCCACCATATTCTGGTGTGATGGTAATATTGTCACTATAATCTCTTGCAGAAGGGACATACTTTACAAATGCCCTATCATCTCTTTGTAGTGATACACCAGTAAATTGTGCAACAACCATCGAACGGAAACCAGTTGCCTTGCTTCCATCGGCGTGCATACCATTCATACCCCATATAGAACGCATGGAGATGTTAAAGATATAAGGAGATGCACCAGATACGCTATCAGTTTCTACTGTTACATATTCATTTCCACTGATGACTCCAGGAGTTGTCATCGTTGCAGGTGCATAAAGTAAGTCAAAGTAGAACTTGTTTTCATTATTCGCATCTACTTCACTCACTTTTGTGCTGACATTATAATTTGTATCTCCATTAACAGGAGTTACACCACTGATGCGAATTGGCGTTCCTGCCGAAAGTTTGTGTGGTATTTCTGTGGTTACAGTAACTCTATTGGTTACTACACCACCACTTCCAGCCTCAATACTGGTGATTTTGATTGGATCTGCGGCAAATGCTCCAACAATTTCGTATTCTGGTTTCTTTGGCTCAAATCCTTTTGGAAGTGATGGAAACTTATCATCAATATCTCTACCAGATCCAGTTCCATATGCGACAGAAAGTTTCGCATAATACATCCCAAGGTCTGTAATATCATAATTCTGAACCTCATTTACACCATCGGCATACTCAAATGCTGTGAGTTTGTGGTGAGAGAAAGTTGGAACTGCTTGGTTAGTTTGACCAAAGTTATTATTTTTTGTATAGACAGTTTCGAGTTCATTTCCATCAAAAATAGAAAACTGCCACATGTAACATGCACCAGTGACTCTAAAGATTGCCGAGTTTGGTGTGCTATCTGTTGGGTTAGGAATATACTTTGGACGAACCTTGGTCTTTCTTAAATCAAGACCAACGATTGATACACCTCTAGGAACAATCGCACCACCATGAACACTATTAAATCTATAGAGATGATTGGCGGATTGTGTTAGATCAAAGTTTGATTCGAGAGATAGATAAAAATCTGCTGGAACTACTTCTGCGGTAGATGAGTCGGAACGAATAACTTTTGCGGTTCCACTATCATTAAAAATCGACCATCCTGGTCTGTTATCAACAATGTGCTCTCCAGGCATCAGGAGAATAGTGGTCTTCTCCGTCTCGTCGTTACTATTTCCTTTGATATATGAAAATCTTGCCGCCTCAATCAGTGCTCTCTGAATGGTCTTAAAAGGACGGGCAAGAGAATTACCAGTATTAAGAATACTATCAGTTGAGTCCAAATCTGCTGGACTTACATACAGAATACGACCTTCTGTGTTCTTGATAAAATTATCTAATTTATTAAGTGGCAAAGTTCCGCACCATTAACTTCTTCTATCCTTTATTTATCCCATCAAATCTTCCTCATCATAGTAATATACTTCATCATCTGGCATATCTTCAGGGTTCTCTAACTCAACTGGAAACAAACAAGGATGCACTTCCTCATCTATAAGATAGAAAGAACTTCTGTATAAGTCTTCTGGTTCAAATGATGTTTCTTTATCTGCGAGTGCTACTAATTCTTTGTCTTCTAAATGTCCGTCAGGTAGTTCATCAAATGTGAATGGAACCTGATTGATAAAATACATCTTCACTATCATACTGTGGTCCAAATACCAACAGTATGCAGTGTCAATCTTATAAGACATATCGGATGCTTTTTGTCTTATTTATTTTAGTGCGAGTAGGGAGACTTGAACTCCCACGACCACAATGGTCAACAGATTTTAAGTCTGGTGTGTCTACCGATTCCACCATACTCGCAAGGTGCTGGTTGTGAGGATCGAACTCACCTTAGCCCGATTATGAGTCGGGAGCTTTCACCAGAGAGCTAAACCAGCACGGCAAGTCCATTATGTAATAACCTATGACAATTAGCACATAATGGAACACATTTATCAATCTCCTCTTGTAGAGATTGATATGACCCAGATTTCATAAAGTGAGATATCATACCATCTTTTTTTGATGGATCTAGATGATGCAAGTCCATGACGCATTGGTCATATTTAACTTTGCAAATAGAACAAGGTTTGTCTTTGGCGTTTTTCACCATTTGTTTTCTCTTGTTCCATCCAGTTTGTTCTGACTTTGGCAATCTATTTTTGTTTTGCCATTGTCTTTGATATTCTCTTTGTTTATCTGGGTCTTTATAAGGCATTGGGTTAAAGATATACCAAGTATATTTATAACCCAAAGAGCCTTAATGGGAATACTGGGAGTTGAACCCAGACTAAGCCCTTATAAGGAGCCCGCTCTAACCATTAAGCTATACTCCCGTGATGAACTTACTGAGCTTCGTTGTTATCCTCAGTGTATATTCGATAAAAATCATCATCTACAGGTATCATAACAGCGGCAGTGCCATCTTCCTTTACGATACCTATGTGCTCTCCGTTTTCTACCCTTCCGAGAAGAGAATCAAAATTCTCTTCCCATTCTTCCACTGTAAACACTTCCATCAATATTCTTCTCCCTGAATTGCCAAGTCGGCATATTCGATTTGATCTTCATCAAGATTGGCAGTAACAACCTCAAGAACATTCATAAACTCTTGAACGGTGTCACACTGAACCATCTTTTCGTTTCCTTCGTCGCTCAAAAGAAGGAAAGAGCGAGTGCAGACATCAATGACGATGCCGAGGACAGATTCTTGTGCGGTGCCCATTGGGTGTTCCGTTGATTACCCACATATTATAGGGCATTTAGACGCTAGTGTCAATGCCGACTGGGGGTGTGGGAACCACAATTGGTGTTTGATTGGTGATAAATGTTCCATCAGACTGATAGGTGGCACCGATGCCGACGAAAGAATCTGTCGAAAGTCCAACTACTTGATGTCCTTCTGGTGGACTCCATTCGCTTTCTCCATCCCAGACAATGGTGTTCACGACCAGACCGTCACCATCAATTACTGCATATCTCATATTTGATAAATGTAAAACACATTTTATTTAGTACTCAAAAATAATAACACCGCCAGACTCTCCAATATTTCCGCTACCATTACCCGATCCACCGTTGTTACCATCAGCACCTTTTCCAACACCATAAGCGGGACTAGCACCACCACTTCCTAAACCGGTGCCATATGGACCCTCTCCCTGATTTCCTGTCCAATTATGAGGAAATTGACTGTTTGTAGAAGATCCGCCAGGGCCACCAATGTAAATATAAGATTGTCCTCCACCGCCACCACCGCCGCCAGTTAAGGTTACTCCTGTTCCACCAGGATTAAAAGTGCTATTACCACCATTACCTGCAGCATATGCAATGGTAAATGTAAAGTAAGATCCCCAATATCCAGCAGCACCACCACTTCCAATGGTTATAGCAGCGGAAGAACCCATTTCGGTGGAATTGTAGTAACGCCAAGCACATCCACCAGATCCTCCACCAGCACCACCATAAGAATTATCACGAGCAGAACTACCACCACCTCCTCCAATACAAAATACCAACCAGTTAGTTGCTCCTGAAGCTGGTGTAAAAGTTGCGGAAGAAGTATAAACATATACTACTCCAGGTCCACCGCCACCACCAGTAAGAGTAGTCCAAGTAGGTAAAGATCCAGAACCTTGGCTAGTTAGTACCTGACCACTGCTTCCTGCATTGGTCCCACCAATTGTCCATGACCCAGCACTACCAAAAGATAATACCGTAGTTCCACTAGTATTTTTAATATTAGATACTTTGTGATTAGACATTTTTAGAACTCAAAAACAACAACACATCCGCCAGTTCCATAATCTCCGTTACTATTAGTACCATCAAACGTTCCATCACCACCTCTTCCTGCACCCCAAAATAGACTGCCACCACCCCCTCCAGGAGATGCACCCCAGTAATTTTTTCCACTATTTCCTTTCCAATCCACTTGACTATTTGTAGTACTTCCACCTTGACCAGTATTAGATCCGGCACCACCAGTTATGGTTACTCCTGTTCCACCCGGATTAAAGCTGCTGCTATTACCATTATTTCCATAATTTGGGGTAGTGCTGGTGTAAGTCCCACCACTACCACCACCTCCAATGGATATAGCAGCGGAAGAACCCATTTCGGTGGAATTGTAGTAACGCACAGCACATCCGCCAGAACCACCACCAAAACCTCCGTTAGAAGTAGATCTTGAAGAAGATCCAGCACCTCCTCCAATACAATATACCAAGAAGGCAGTTTTTCCTGAAGTTGGTGTATAAGTATAAGATGCGTTTGAGAAGTAGTACTGGCCAGCAAAAACTTGAATTGTTGGAGCACCACCACCAGAAAGAGTAGTCCATGAAGGAGGGGAAGAAGATCCGTTACTCTGTAGTACCTGACCACTGGTTCCATAATTGGCACCATTAAATCCAAATGCTCCGCCAGATGAAAACTGTAGATTTGCAGGTGTTCTACCAGGATATGCTAGTTGATCAACTTGTAGTATAGACATTTTTAGTACTCAAAAACAACAACTAAACCATTAGAACCAGCGTTTCCACTGCCATTACTTCCACCGGTATTGGCATCGGCTCCTCTTCCGCCACCATGAAATATACTAGCACCACCTCGTCCGATATAATAAGTGGAATAAGAGGAATTTGGATGATCTCCAGCTTGACCTTTCCAATTATATCGACCGTTTGTAGCAGTACCTCCAAGTCCATTTGCACCACCACCCTCACCGCCGCCGCCAGTTAAGGTTACTCCTGTTCCACCAGGATTAAAGGTAGTGTCTCCACCATTACTTCCAGCAGTTATATAATAATTTCCAAGAAAACCTGTGTAACTTCCAGCAGCACCACCAGTTCCAATAGTTACAGAAGCGGAAGAACCCATTTGAGTGGTATTGTAATTGTACCAAGCACATCCGCCAGAACCACCACCCCAACCAGCAGAAGTGGTAATAGAACCAGAAGAACCGCCACCTGCTCCAATACAATACACTATAAAAATAGTTTTTCCTGAAGTTGGTGTAAAAGTTCCGGAAGAAGTAAATACTTGAATTGATGGAGTTCCTCCAGGAGCATCACCCCAAATCGGATATGTATTAACACCTTGACTTTTTAGTACCTGACCACTGGTTCCATAACTGGCGCTGTTAAAACCAAGTTGCCCACTAGAACCAAAAGTTATAGATGGTTGGTTGTATCCAGCATATTCAATCTCAGTTACGTCAAATTTACTCATCTAATTTATCGACCTTACTTTGAGTATTTATAGTAATGCTTCATAAAAATACATTAGAACTCCAAGATTACTACTAATCCGTTTTCGCCCGATGATCCATTATAAGCTACATTAGCCGTTGTAGGATTTGCACCATTTCCGCCACGACCCCCACCCCAGAAAGTGGAAGCTCCTCCGGGACTAAAGGAGTTCATATTATTAGTAGGACCTGAGGTATCAGTATCATAGCATCCAGCTCCTCCTGTATTTCCACTAATAGTGAATAGTCCTCCTGATGAAGATCCACCAGCACCGGGAAGACTGCCTGAATTCGCCAATGGCAGCCCGCCGGACGTCAGGGATTGGGCACATTGACCTCCGTTGCCTGTAATTATAGTACCAGATGGCGTAGTAAATGTTGTATTTCCTCCATTTGTTCCGGGAGTCGTATACTGAAATGGTGCTCGTCCGAAGCCAAAAAGCCCGCCGCCGCTACCAGGGTCAAACACGGCCGTACCACCGCCACCACCAGCGCCGATATCGATGCTAGCAGCAGACTGAGCATTACCATTAGCATCAGGATTAAAATCATTGATGCTGAAAATACGAAAAGCACATCCACCGCTTCCGCCACCAGCACCCCCATATATTCTATGAATATAAGAGGTGACATTGTTGAGGGTAGTGGAATTATAGTAGTGATAACCACCACCACCACCGCCACCGCCTCCAACAGCCCAAACCATAAAGGTGGTTTTTCCTGAAGTTGGTGTATAAGATCCTGAAGTAGTAAAAACTTGGGCTGTTGGACTAGAACCACCAGATGCATTGATTGCAAATGCAGCAGCAGATATCGCGCTAAAGGAAATATTGTTGCCAGCAGTAACTGTTACGGTATCGGTAAAGGTTCCATCAGATAAATTCAGATTAACATTATTCCCATTAGCTGCTGCTTCGAAAGTATATCCAGCACCTTGCAAACTAGATAACGTTGTCCACTGTGGAGCATTATTCGTATCATTGTAGGCAAGAACCTGATTAGTCGCATTTGGGTCTGCAAGGAATACTGTGGTATTTGCTGCAGATTGATAAGGAATAGATCCAGCAGCACCACCAGCAAGATTTGTTGCCGTAGTTGCCGTAGTTGCATTTCCAGAAAAAGTTCCATCAAATGTATTGGCATAAACAGTATTCCATCTGTTTGATGTACCACCTAAATTGTATGCTACATTTGTTATGGGTAATAGACTAGTATCTGCCCTACCAATAAATGATATAGTATTTGTATTTAATCCACCTAAATCTACATTACCATTAGCATCAAGTAATCCACCAATAGTAGTTCCACCACTAATAGTTAATGAATCTGTAGATGGGGTATATTGGATTCCACCATCAGTATAAAGACTTTCATAACCTGGTGATGTGTTATTTGAGTTAACAAATGTTAGGAAATGAGATCCTGTTGATGCCGTCGATTGGGTTAAGATCGTATCTGATTGTGCTACAGTAGCGGTAGAAAAATTAATTCCAATATTTCCTGCCGCAGTAAGTCTTCCTTTAGAATCTACAGTAAATGTTGGTATTGTTGTAGCAGACCCATAAGATCCTGCAGTAACACCAGTATTAGCCAGAGTTAGTGGTAGAACAACATTGGCAGTTCCATTAAAGGACACTGGTCCAGCACTTCCGTCTCCAGAGATGCTAAAGTTTCTAGCGGTTTGTAATGCCGTAGCAGTGGCGGCATTGCCACTGACTGTGCCTGAAATAGTAGTGGCATCTATAGTACTAGCATAAACAGTACCCCATCTGTTTGATGTACCACCTAAATTTAATGTTCCATTGGTTGATGGTAATACACTACTATCAACTCTACCTGTAAAGGTTATGGTATCCGTTGATAAATTACCTAAATCTACATTGCCATTAGCAGTTAAAACTCCATTAATAGTAGTTCCACCACTAATACTTAATGAATTTGTAGATGGGTTATATAGGATTCCACCATCGGTATAAAGACTTTCATAAGCTCCTGGTGATGAGTTATTTGTGTCAACAAATGTTAGATAATGATTGGCATTTGTTGCCGTTGCTGCAGTTAAGATCTTATCTGATTGTGCTACTGTAGCGGTAGAAAAATTAACTCCAACAGATCCTGCAGCAGTAAGTCTTCCTTTAGAATCTACAGTAAATGTTGGTATTTGTGTAGAAGATCCATAAGATCCTGGAGTAACAGTAGTATTATCCAGAGTTAGTACCAGATCAACATCACCAGTTCCATTAAAGGATACATCTGGAGCATCTCCGTCTCCAGAGATGCTAAAGTTTCTGGAGTTTGCTAATGCCGTAGCAGTGTCGGCATTTCCACTGACTGCGCCTGTAATAGTAGTGGCATTTATAGTATTGGCATAAACAGTATTCCATCTGAGTGATGAAGCACCTAAATCGCGTACTCCATTTGTTGATGGCAATAGATTAGTATCTGCTCTACCAATAAATGATATACTATTTCCACTTGATCCACCTAAATCTACATTGCCATTAGCACCAAGTAATCCACCAATAGTAGTTCCACCACTAATACTTAATAAATCTGAAGATGGGTTATATTTGATTCCATCATCAGTATAAAGATTTTCATAAGATCCTGGTGATGAGTTATTTGTGTCAACAAATGTTAGGAAATGATCGGCATTTGTTGCCGTTGCTGCGGTTCGGATCGTATTTGCTTGTGCTACTGTGGCGGTAGAAAAATTAATTGGGGTACTTCCTGCCGCAGTAAGTCTTCCTTTAGAATCTACAGTAAATGTTGCTACTTGTGTAGCAGATCCATAAGATCCTGGAGTAACAGTAGTATTAGCCAGAGTTAGTACCAGATCAACATCACCAGTTCCATTAAAGGATACATCTGGAG
>Ga0255768_10002370_pt1 | contig 18937 bp, 28 predicted proteins | sample 071ome_33_FD_179983 | JGI IMG/M metagenome (GOLD analysis project Ga0255768, IMG submission 179983) | Coastal salt marsh microbial communities from the Groves Creek Marsh, Skidaway Island, Georgia - 071412AT metaG (version 2) | ecosystem: Environmental > Aquatic > Marine > Intertidal zone >...
TCACACCCTTACCCACATATATGCCCCACAATCGCTTCAGGTTGGTCTCTAAGGCAATTTTTTGCCCCTTTATGGCAACACCCCCATCGGAGGTCAAATCGTCGCTTACAAGGGGTTTTAGGGGGGGATAATAACTTACTGGTTATAGTAGGTTTAGTAGGTTATTATGTTAGTAGTTTTTATAGGGATATATTAGTAGGTTAGGTAGGGGTAGATAGAATAACTACCTACCCTTTACCATACACTCCTATTTATCTAACAACACATACCGCTCTTTATTGGATGGTTTCAATTCCCATACTCTGGTATAATAATTGTCTAAGATTCTGAATCCTCCAACTCCTCCACTTTCTTCAATAAATCTTCTTCTACCCTCCGCTAATTCTTCATCTACCCAATAAGAATCAACTATCACATCTCCTTTATCGGGGTTGTCCCAAATTCCTTCTCCTAAAGGGTAGTAGTCGTAGTAGTCGGTTGGTTGATAAACAACTACATACAATCTCACATCTTCTGTCTGAGGTGATACTTTCACCGCTCCCTTTGCCATCTTGTATGGTTTTATAATCTGATTCTTCTTATTCATCTTACTCACCTCCCATATTGACTGCTGCTAAAAAGTCTTCTTCTAAGTTCATCTCAACTACATCGCCGTTTTCATCTTCCATCAACCACTCATCACTCCAATCTGATGCTGCTTCTTCGGTTAGGGTATGATAGTCGTAGTCTGCGAATTGTTCCCTTTCAAGTTCTTCATCAAACTTTCCTAAAGCGATTTCCTCTGCTTCCTCTCTGTTGTCTGCTTTCACATAATAAGTTGCCGTCAATTCTTTGGTGGCAGTAATCTGATAGTATCCCATAATTTATCTCCTTTTTGTTTATGGTGGGTGAGTCATCCCTAACTCACCCTTATAGTATAACACACTCTGAGGTGTTTGTTTAGTCTTTTTTTATTCCCAACTCCACTTTTTTTCTATCCAATAGGTTTCTTTGTAGGTTGGTTTTCCTAAATCTTCTTCCTCTATAACATCATACGATACTGAATAACAATCGTATTCTAAAATCGCTGATTCTTCTACCTGTTTTATCGCATCGTTATAGTCGTATGCTGATACGAATTTTCTTTCTCCTTCTACCCCATCAAAATAGGGTTGTATTGTAAATAGTTTCAAGTTCATAATTGTTCTCCTTTATTCTTCACTTATGAATAGTTGTTTTTTATCATCGCCAATTTCGTTATAAACGATGGCATCATAAACTGCTCCATCATCTGATAAGACTTTGATTCCTTTATAGATTTCGTTGTTCTCAAAAAATTCTTGTGTTCCATACATCATCTCCAAAACAACCTCTGGTATTTCTTCTAAATCCGTATCACCACAATCAAACTCTTCTAACATAAGGACGAATCGTCTTTTGTTAGTGTCCTTCTCATCCCAAAAAATCAAATCACCTTTATCGTAGTTGGGTTCTCCGATGATAGTTCCAAACTCACCATCATCGCAATACCACTTTTCAGCGATTCCTATTGTTGAATTCCAATAGTCATCCCTATTGTATTCATCATCTGCTCCATCTTCATAAACTCCAGCAAATCCACATCCACCTTCTGAATACTCACAATAGGTAGATAAACCTAATTCGCTATGTAAGTAATCTAACAACTGAATTGGAGGACTCCAAGCAGTCTGTCCGTTTATGGTTAGTTCCCCATCTGAATAGGCAACACACTCTTCAACAGCATCTACATCCCACTTTGTTCCCCAATTTTCGCAACACCAATTGTATTCCCATCCGTTAGGAGGACGACGAAGGGCATAAAATAAACCCTTATCTTCTGCTTCTTTAGGGTTTTGGGTATTCACACTAAATAGGTATTCCTCATAAGCATCTTGTAAAAATTTCTTTTGTTCTTCTGTATCACCGCTGATTCTGATACTAACACTACACCAATTAGGCATCTTATTGTCCTCCTTCTAATTCTAATTCAGGTTGGTCGTATTTCTCAACCCACTCAATAAAATCGGTATTATCACACAACCAATCTTTTATGTCTTCTGGGATTTCATCCCAACTCATCTGTTCTGTATCGTATCCATACATCTTTATTTCTCCTTTGTTGTTGGCAGTTGAGTATCCCTATTCAACCGCTTCTATAATAAATAGTATTGTAAAACACTTTATGCCTTTTGTTTAGGATTTTTTTTTATCCTCACACAAAAAACCACTTCGCTTTTTTAGTTTCAATAGGTATATTCAATACATACGACTTTCCCTTTGGTGAATAAAAACTCATATCGGTTTTAGTTGGGATGGCAATTAGTGGTTCGTTATTCAACATAACCAAATCACCCTTCTCAAACTTTCCACACACAACATACTCATCATACTCATAAGTAAGTAAAGACCAATTATCTAACATCTGTTGTATGACGGAGTTATATGCCAATTCGTTGAGTTCGCCTTCTCTGTTGGGATTCTCTTTTATCCACTCTTCGGGGTCTAAATCTGAATCAAACACACCCTCTACTATATAACACTTTTCGTCCCACCAATCAAAATCTCGTTGAGTGAGTGGCGACCTTATGTAAAAATTCTTATGATAGATATGGGTTATGTCATCCTCAATTGGTTCATCCTCTAATTTATGGTCTTCTAACCAATCCTCAAACACAGCATCTTGGATTTCATACAATCGGTAAGCAACAGCATATTCTTTTAGTTTCTTTTTGTTTTCTAAATCAACAGGGATTTTTTCCCAAACACCATACACACCTCTTCCTTTGAAGTGGTGGTCGTCTAAACCGATTCTATCAATAGCGGATACTTTATAGCGGTCTTTATCTTCCCCGTAAATTTTCCAGTAGTAATCACCATCCTCATAATTCTTTAGGATGTATTCCTTTAGTTTCTTCTTCATAATTTATCTCCTTTTTTGATTCGCAGCAGTCATCCCTAACCACCGCTCATCTATAAGTAGTATTATACAACACCTAAATCCAAATTGTAAATCTTTTTTTTCAATCAGGTCAAAAAAAATCACCTCCGCTCAACCCACCGAAGAAGGAGAAGGCGGGGAGCAGAGGCGATGTTGCCCACCAAAAGGAGGTAAGGTGGGCTCATGGGCAAGTGGGCAGTTGGGTCAGATACGATGATCGACGGAGTGGGATAGTTTCCATCGGTTAATATCATCGTTGACGCTCGGTAGCCACTCGCCTTCTTGGAGAAAGTGTTTGATGTGTTGTCGTGCGATTTGTAGGTAGTCCATAGCTGCTTTGATTCCTGTTCCCATAAGTTTTACATACTCTTTTTTGTTTATCTCATCTGTGATATATAATAACACAGTTTCACCAAAAGTTAAGTAAATTTTTTCTCTCAGTTGTTTTTTTTCGTATTGCTCTTCAATATTTTCTGAATCCATAGAGAGCATCGCTCCCTCAAATACCATAGAGTCCAACAGGTCAGCGTTCGCTTCTTTGATTGCATCTATTGAACTCATGGTTCTGTATAGTTTTGTTCGGCTTTGCTTTGGTACTCTGCTCATAGGCAGGTCCGACTTTCGTAATCCTGATGCGATATACTTTAACAATCTAAACTTTAACCACCAAGGGTTTAGTGTAGGTTTCTTTCCCTGTTCTTTTTCTTCTTTCAAAAGTTCTTGGATCAAATAAACACAGCAGTCATCTGCTGCTCCTAACTTTACGATGTAAGACCAGTTTTTATTTATGACTTTCCAACTCTTAGAGTGAGTCCAAATAATCTTTTTGATGCAGTCTAAGTGGGTACAAAGACCTGAAGATAAAGCATATTGTTTAGGGTGTATCTCACACCAGGATTCTTTTATTGCCATGACTTTGCTTCGTTCCTTATATCTTTTACATCTGAGTATGAAGACATAACAACAGTAGTTGAGTTCAACCAATCAGCGATGTTTGCTATTGAACTAACAAACGCTTTGTTGTTTCTTCTTTTTGCTGTTGATGTTTTCTTTTCTAACTTCTTTTGCTTATCCAAAAAAGACTGAGTGATTTCTCTGTATGCTCTATGCTTTGGTTTTAGTGTAGCATCTTTCATATCCTCAAGACACTCAATAGTTTGCTTTGCTTCAGCATATGCAATAAGGCATAACGCTTTGCCGTTCTCTAACCAAAACTTATGTCTTTCGTGTTTAGGGTCTGTGTATAATCTGTTGAAGTAATCAAACTGCTGATAGACCTGAGTGATTGCTTGACCAATCATACCCTCAATCATAAATCCTGGTACTGATCCTGACTTAAATACAATCTCACTTCCTTCTACTTTGACTTGTCCTTGTTCTATATGTCCTGTTCCCATATTCTTTCGTTCTCCTGTGTTATTAATTTTTCTCTATCATAACCCCTTTCTAAAAGGATTTCTTGTTGTAGAATTCTAAGGGCTTCTACTATCCCTGCTTGTTGATGCTTTGCTCCATAGACTGAATCGTAGTCGTTTCTTCTAACACCTGATTCATATAAACTATGGAGCAACGCTTGTATCTTTTGTATTCTAACATAAGCAACCTCTAATTTAGTGTAAGGTCTGTTATGTGGAATAAACTTCCAGACTTTCCAAAACTGATTTGCTGAGTAATAAATTCCGCTTGTATCATAAAAAGAATTTACTCTTATTGGATTCAGTTTAGTTCTTCTGGTTTTGGGTCTGGCATCTTCTCCACCTTTGGATACTGACGTTTCATCTCCGTCAGCATCCCCGCTATTACATAGTCGGCAGAGTTGCTGTCCCTCTCCAAGTCGTCCTTCGATATCGGAGCATATTGCTGAACTAACATCTTCAATAGTAGATACGTCCTGATTGGATCTTCTTCTATTTGTTTTATTAGTTGAGTTGGTATCCATAGTCTCATAATTCCTCTTGTCCTTCTTTACCATAAACGTTATTGTCTAACGAACCTTTAGGTGGTTCTGTCAGCGGATCATCTTTCTTATAGATGTTATTACCGAGCGAACCTTTAAGTGGTTCTGATATACCTAAACGCATACGCAAAACTTTTTCTTCATCTGGAGTTAGTGAATCAAACTCTTTGATTTCTGCTTGTGTTAGTTCTTCTTCAAATAAAATTCTGAGCATCTCTTTTGCTTTACCGATCTCCATAAGTATTTCCTCCAGTAATTCTTCTGTCGATTTTTCTAATAATCCAATCTTCGTATTTGTTTCCATACATCTAGTCCTCCCACTTAATAAGTCTTCTGTTGTTTGGAATATATTTTATTGCCAAAGATTTGCCATGTGGATCGTTGTCTTTTCTACCTACTCTATACATAGTCAAACCTGAATCAAAATACTCTTCATCTCTCAGATTTATCTGAGATTTGTTAGGTAAGAACTCAAATAGTTTAATAATTTTATCTCTGTTTCTTTTATAAACTCTCTGAAGTAATTCTACTTGAGGTTTGATTTCATCAAAAGGAATCTCATAAACTATTCTGTGATTTGTATCTGAGACATCATAGTAGAGTAGTCCTCCATCAAAGTTATAGTTAGGTAGTGAATCAACGAAAACGTTTTGGACTACTTCAATCCATACATCACCGCCGAAGCGAGCAGCCTTACAAACCTTGCTATCCCAATAAGTATCATCTACTCTGTAAAAATCTACTGCCATCTTATCTTCTAAATTATTTCTATGAAATTCAGGGTAGTCAAAACTAATTTGTTGTTCAGATAGTTCACCAACCCTGAACTTGTCCTGCACCAGATTTCTATTCTCCATCCCATATTGTTTCAAAAATTGTTTTCTTTCTATATTAGTCATAGCTTTTCCTCCTTTGCTACTATAATAAATAGTCTGCTCAAATAGATTGTTCCTTCTTTTTTGCAACTTTTTTTGATTTTTTTAATAATATATTCAATAGTTTATCTTGTTGTTTTTCTTCTATTATATATTGTTTTTCTAATTTTGTTAAGTCTTTTTTTGAACAAAGTTTCAAAATACTGAAATTAATTTTTCTATAATTACTGGAATCAAACTTCTCTTGAAGATATTTGTTATGATGTTTCTGAGCAAATAGATCTGTTAGATGTTTAGACCATCTCATCATAATATCTACTGACTTACCTATGTATATCCAGTCATCAATTTCTATTTTATAAATACCTATGTGTCTTCTTCTTCTGTTCATACTATCTTCTTTTATTTAGTTTCTTTAATTTTCTTTCTTTGTAAAGTTCTATATTTTTCTTTCTTTGTATTTCAGAAGGTAGAATATATTGTTCTTCTTTTTGATATTCAGGTGTTCCTTTTTTACTTGTTCTTATGTGATGTTTTTGATTTCTGTTTTTGTATTTCATGTTGTCTCCTTTATTTGTATTTTTGTTATTTGATATAAATATTTATTTATTTAGGGGGGGGTTGGGTTATGAGGCAACTATGTCGAACCAGTTTATCGAGCGTCAGTATGTCCGTCCGCAGTCTAACCTCTGACCTAGATGGCTCAGTCAGAGTAAATTCCTTGGACCTTCCTGATAGAGAGTAGCGTTGCTTACTTTCTGTTTCGCCGCCTGCGTAATCCGTAGCAAGTTCAGGTCTTTCGACTTTACATCTGAACCCGTTTCACCACAAGCGTCTCTATCGCTCTTGATATAAATAGTACTATAACACAGAAAGTTCCAAAGTTTAATAAAAAAAGTTGAACCCACCTGAAAATAAATTCAGATGAGTTCAACTTGGGGGGTGATTATTTTTTTATTTTGTTGCTGTTGCTTCTTCAAACAGATCAAAGAATTCTTTTGCATCTGTGTCTGTAGAGGTTTCAGGCATCTCTACGGTATCTGCTGATGGGTCAGTCTTACTATCAGCGTCACAGCCATAGTAATTCTTTTCTTCAATCAAACAACCTGAAAGAGACAACACCAACAAAAGTGTTATCAGTTTTTTCATGTAAAGTCTCCTACCACTTTTTACAAGACCAGTACCTTGCTTTTGTTTTAGGTCCTGGGTTATCACAATTATGGCGAGCACGGAAAGACTTGCGTCTTGCTGGAATATGTTTCTTTATCTTCATATTGGGATCACCAAACCTAACGGTTTTGATGTTTCCAGTTTTAGGATCACGAACATAGACAACAAACTTCTTAGGTCCTCCAGGTGTTCGCTGGGGACTATTTAATTTTTTCGCTGCATCTCTCCGTGCTTCGCTCATAATTATGTTCTCTTCAAAGTAATATGAACTTCAGAATCTACATCTGTTGAGGTAACTGTAATTGTATCACCTGGTTCAATTTCTAGGTTGCCGAACTCAACACCTGTCCACTCGATAGGTGATTTGGCTGGGTCAAGGTTTGCTACTGCTGAACCATCACCAGTTACAAAACCAGAGCAGCAATCAACAGTTGAACCACCACGAGTACGCTGTACCTTAGAGGCAGCACCGACACCAGCAGCGGCAGTTAGCCAACCCTTAGCACCGATAATCTTCCAGTTACCTTCTGGAATTGTTTCTGAACCACCTGCGAAAATAACTACATCGCATGTTTCTGTCATAATAGCCATAATTAAAAACTCCTTCGCCTGTTGGCGTTATTTATTACGAGCGGATTTGCTCGCTTCAATTGCAGCCAATTGGCGTAAGGCTGCTTTTCTAGTAGGGTGAGTGCCTAATACTTTTTCACCTTTACTATCTTTTACCACAAACTTCTTGCCCTTCTTGACAATCATAGTTTGCTCTCCAAGGCGTCTACACGCCTCTCTAACTTATCCATCTGTTCCCACTTGCCTTCTGCCTTGACGACAAGTTTCTCAACCATAAGACGTATCATGCTCAACTCTGCGTTGAGTTTCCAACCAAGACCACCTATTAGTAGAAGACCGCTAACTACGGTCGTGATTGTTTCAATAGTCATGACGCTTACCCTTCTTTTTCTTCTTTTTGCTTGCTAGTTCTGCGGCGGCTACTTGTCTTGCTTTTGGCTTTGGTAGTTGCCTTTTTGGTTTCTTTGACTTCTGGTATGCTTCCTTCAGAACTGGACTTAGGGTCTGTCTTGTCGCTGCCATCTTTCTTTTCCTTTTTGGTTGAGTGATCCCAAGATGCTCTTTTTACTCTTGTATCAACATGTGTAAAGCTATCGTAGATACCAATCCCCTTAAAGATTCCATGTGCTAGTTTGGCAACTCTCTTTGGGCTGATGCCATCAATTACAATATCTGCTGCTTGTGAAAGCATGTGCTGTGACTTTTTAGCACCGCCTACTTTAGTGTTATGTTTATTACAACGATAACCTGAAATAACTTTGATTGGTTTATTGAACTGCGATCTTAGCATCTCAAGACGAGCAACTAAAATTTGCAATTGTTTTTTATCACCTACTTCACCACAACACTTACAAGCAAACTCATCTTCGTGAAAGTGGGGACTAATTCTTCTACGATACTTACTCACTTCTTAAACTCCTTCACAGCATCTACTGCGCCTTGTGCGCCTAACCAGACCATAGCAATCTCAACTGCTTGATCCCAAGTTATTTGCCCTGAAGCAGCAGCAATAACTGCTCCTACTGTTAGGATAAACTTACGGCTTACAACCTTTTCCTTTACCCAACTCCATACTTTACTCATGATTTACTCCTTGATTTTTTAGCGGCTCTATACTTCTGTATTGCCGCCCACTCTTTAGAATCAACTGAACGAGCCTTTCCACCCTTTAATACAGATTTGACCCTAGCCATAGCCCATCCATGCTGTGAAGCACCTGGACGATGACCCCCTGAAGACCACGCTGCTAGACCCTTGTTGTATATTCTTCGTAAAGGACCAAGGGGAGCGTTATACTGCTCTGCGACTTTAGATAGTGATTTGTCTACACTACTCGCCATCTGCGTATTTGCTCCTTTTAGTAGGTGCTTTATCATCGCCCGGAAGCGGTTCATAAAGCGTTGGGTCGTCTGGGTTTTCTTTATACTTTTTGCTACGCAACTTCTGTGCTGCGGCTCGGCGTTTAGCCTTATCTTTTGATAAACCTTTGCTATACTTAGCAGGCATACCATGTTTATATTCTTGTTTGCGACTCATCTTTTTCATCATATGAACGCCACCTCTGCTTTCCAAGTTCCTGATGCTCCCCAATCATCAAACACAATAGTCATGTTATCACCTGATGACCTAAACACAATAGGAAGACTATCACCACTAAAAGTGCCTGTGTTATTTGGTGCTGAACCATAAATTTTATTTATAATTGGTGTTGCAGAACCTGCGTTATAACCTGTAAGTCCTCTTTGATACCAAGTGTTTGTTGTATCAAACTCGGTGACTGTGACTTGAATTACTTGTCCTGCTGATGCTTGAAAGGTTATGCTCCAACTAGTATCACCTACAGTAGAATAAGCGGCTGGATAACCAGGGCTTACAACTTCACCTGCTTCTGTGACTGTCTGTCCGTCGTAAGTACCTATGTCGTATTCTGTGCCGCCGCCACCGTGGGCAACCTCGCCGCCTTTAGAAGCAGACGTAAGAGCCATAGATTGTAGATTCATCTTTGGAAACATCAATTAACTCCTAATAGAATAGTGCAACATAAAACTCAGAAGGACACTCAGCAGCCCAATCGTCTGTTGGTTTAGGGATGTATAAAGATTGTCCTGATGTAATAGCAATACCTTTACCTGATTCAGCAGCATCATGTCCAATAGTAGAAGTTCTAATATGAACATGCTGTACACCAGCACCACCTGGAGCACAACTAATTAGAATACCTACAACGTTGCCAGTTGTGACACCATAGTTTTCTCTGATGTAAGGAAGGATAGGCTGTGCTGCACCAGCACCAGGAGTATCGCCTGGAATAGCATAGATATCGCCATCAGCGCCAATAACAGGTGAGGCTGAAATACGATAGTTTGTTGTCTTCTGTCTTTGTTCGGTCATAGTTTATCTCCTAGTGGTGTTATTTACCACTCACTTATTTTGTTTTTTCTAGATTTTCATAGAAGCCTGTCTTATCAATTGCTTTAAATACTCTCATCTTAAAAGCAGCGTGCTCTAGATCTACTGCTTCTTTCAACAAAGTAAACCTTCTAACAACTTCTCTCATAGCAGGATCATCCTCTTTATATCCTGCTGTTGCTAGTGATTGCAATCTTAACTTTTCTGCTCTAAGTAGTGATGCGTCTAAATTCTTTTTGTGAGCATCAACCCACTTAGAAAACGCACCTTTATCTTTATTGCCAATTCTTTTATGAATAAAAGAGTATCTATAAGATGTACCTAAAGTCATGTTTATTATATCTCTTGCCATAGTTCTTTGTGATTCTATTTGTTCTGAACGATAAGAGTAGTTCAAAGTTTTCTTATAGACTTTGCTAAATAACAGAGGTAAGAATCCACCCTTACCTTGTCTCAAGTATTCAGCACCTAGTGAGTTTGCTACAGCGGCATCCATCATATACTTGGCTGTGCCACCAACAGCAATAGACTGAACGGTCTTCATAGCGTGTGCTGTAACATCAATATAAGGGTTAGAATCTGATGCTATGAACATATCAAAGAAATCAAATACAGGGTTGCCAGCAAATTGAGCAACAGTCAAAGCATCTTTTGCTGAGATAAGTTGTCCTGATTTATAACGGTAAAATAATTTTCTCATGTCTTTCATGATTTCGAAATCATCTTTACCCATAACTTGTCTTGCTGCGTTTGAATCAACAACAGGTCCAACTTGATCTGAAGTTGCTTTTAAGAAAAGATCAGCAACAAAAGCACCACTACCAATCAACAATCTAGTCATAGCCTCTGAAGGACCTAAGAAGTTAGTGGCAGTTGAATCACGATAAATCAAAGTGCTAGGATCTACTTCTGATGTAGAATAAGTTATTAGTTGTAATCCAGTTGGATTGTATGCTAACATCCTGCGAACATCGCCATCTTGTTCTTGATTTATTTGAGTTCTAGCAACTGCTGTAGCGGCGGCTCTTGCCATACCTCGATTTGTTTTTACTTGGTTTAGATATGAATTTACTTTAGGTGAAGATGAATTTATAATAGCACCTTCGTTTGCTAACATGTGAGATAGAATACCTCGTTTGCCTGGAGCATCCATCATCTTGTAAGCCCATGTAGAGAACAAAGAAACAATACCACCTGGAGCAGTTGAACGCAACCAAGCAAGATAACCTGGAATTCTTTCGTAATCAACAAACTTATCTAACGCTGTTTTAGAAGCAGACTTACCTACTAGTCTTGTTAGTTCATCTTGTCTTAGAGGACGACGAATAACTTTACCTTCACCACCAGCAGGTGCTGGTTCTACTCTATAGAAATTACCTTCAGCATCTTTAGCAATCTCAACAGTTAGTCGTTCGCCCAATCTTAAAGTAACAGTAACTGGTTTTTGTCCTCGTGGTGATGGTTCTAATACGTTGTCTAAAATATCAAATACAACGTTTGCTTCTGTTGATGCGGCTAAAATTTTAAAATAGTTATCACCAAAAGTATAAGCAGCGTCTTGTCCAACGTTTATTTTCTTAATTGCTCTTGAAGCAGCAGCAGCGCCTGGAACACCTTTTCTTGCTGCGGGATCTATAATATATTCTGTAACCAAGTTTCCTTTTTTTAGAAGCGAAACTTCGTTAGAAATATTTGTGTTGTCAACCAAACCTGATTCACGATAAGAATCAAACAAAATTGCTTCTCTTCTATTAGTTGGTTTTTTACGAACAAAACGTGTAAATACTCTATTAGATTCTGGTGTTAGTGGTTGCAATACTGGGTCTGCTAAATAACCTGCTATTGTTGGCTCTTTTCTCCCAGTTACATCTCTTGTTACTACTCTTACCAACTCTTGTGGTCCTGATAGAACTAGTTTAGCACCTTCAACAGCACCATAGTAAAGAGTGTACAAAAGAACGTTTGATAAATAGTTGTTTTTTGCTGATGATAAATTGCGTGATGTAAAACCTCTTTTTAGTTCAGCAACAATTCTATTGAAACCTAATTCAACTTTACCAATTGTATCAAAAGATTTGATAATAGAAGTAAAAGCAGAGTTGAAACTAGGACTTACATAAGTATTACGACCAATAACTTTTGCTAATTCAGGTGATGCTGGTACATATTTTTCTAGTGTTTTAACAAGATTGCTTGATGTTCCACTTGTTTGTTCTGCTACTTGAGATAAGACAGCGCTAAAGTTACCTTCTGGAACACTAACTGCAAAAGAAACATGACCAGATCTTTTTTGTCTATCAACAATATCTAGTGCTACACCAACAGGATCAGCAATTGGTTCACCCGTTACGGGATCAATACCTGCTGTTTCTTGTTTGATGTTTTGTGCTAAACCTTCTCTAAACGCTCTGTTACGAACATCAAACAAAACTCTATCTTTGATTTCTTGTTTTAGAATATCAGCACCACCTTTTTCTGGAATAGAAAGATATTCTGCTAAAGATTCTTTTAGTTCTGCTGCTGTAATTTCTTGTGTAAGTCTAGTAGATTTAAGACCAAAATCTCCTCTTGTTCTTTTAGATGCTCTTTCTTGTAATAAACTTTGTATGTGTCCTCTGGTTGTTCTAAAAGATTCTTCTCGTGATTTTCTTATTTTTTTACCTTCTTTAGTAAAACGTTCTCTAAAAGTTTGTTTTACTCTGTTAAAATATTTTCTAGCAAGATAATTAGAAAACCCTCTTTGTACTGCTGGATCTGCCAATAAAACGTTGATGTCTTTTTCAACTATATCAGCAACACCTTCAGCAACAATACGTTGAATTTCTGGTGTAAATTGAAAGTTTTTTCCTGACATACCTTCTGGAAAAGAAGGTCTAAAACTTTCTTTTACATCTGTAATTACACTTGGATCAACTGGTCTAGTAACTATTTCCGCAGGTTCTTGTTCTTTAAGAAAACTTTGAGCAAACCCTTCTACATCTACAGTTGGATCTTTGATAATAACATCCCGAATCATCCTACGAACATCGTTTGTACTAAGTTGTCTATATGCTTCTGCTACAGAACTCCCAGGACGTTTGGCTTCTTCTTGAATTGCAAAATCTCTTATGTCTTCTGGTATGTCTTTTAAAAATTCTTTTAGAACATCTGCTGCTGCTCTCATAGCACCTAAGTCTTCAGCACCTAAACTATATCGTCTAAGTCCTGGGCGTTCATATGATACAGCACCTTCTTCTAAAACTGCTGGTCTTTCACCTTGTCTAGCAAATCTTCGTCCTTCAACTATTTGCTGTCTTTCAACCGCAGTCAATCCTTCTCTAACACCAGCACGTTCTGTTAGTGCTGCTTCACCTGCCTCTGGTCCTAGTCTTTCTTCAAATCCAAACAATCTTTCAGAGGCTTTTACTGCTTGTGCTCTAAGAGATTCTTCTTTCTTTTTTAAACGTTCTAATCTTTTTGGTTTTTCTGTGTTATATTCTTGTATAAGTTCTTGAGACTTACGATATGCTTCACCTGCTTTAGTGTTATTTTTTGCTTCTGCTTGTGATAACCGAGCAACTTTTTTATCTAATCTTTCTAATACTCTTTGTTTTGCACCTTGAAGAACTGCATCTGATAATTCTTGTTGAGCGGCTGCTTTATCTATTCTATTTTGGTCAGCCGCATCGGTGTATTCTTTAAACTTACCTTGTTCTTTTGCTATTCGTGCTTGTGAACGATCAACCCAATCTTCGTATCTAGTTCTTATATCTGCTTCTGCTGGAGCATCTACTGCTACTCGACCTGTTTCTGTAGCATCTTGAAAAAGTGCTTCATAAGCAAGTGAAAAATCACCTCTTAATTCACCAGTAAAAATACCTGCTTCTTGCATCTCAGCAAGTGTTAGATTTTTTGGTGATAGGTTTGTTATGTCTGTATTAGGTTTACGTTTTTGTAAAATTCTTCTATCACGTTCAGCAAAATATTCTTTTTGTCTTTCTGATAACAAAGAAGTATCACCTGTTTTATAAAACTCAGGATCTATTTTTTCTAATACTTGTACACCACTTTCAGTAATAACTGCTTCTTCTGGTGATACAACTCTAGGTTCTGCTGTTTCTACTTCTTCTGCTAATCTTTCTGTAGCAGTTCTAGTTTTTTCACGGGTTGCTCTTGCTTCTTCGTAAATACGTTCTGCTCTTGCTGTTTCCTCTGGTGTTCTTTGTTCTAAAGGATCAACAAATTTTTGTTTTAGATAAGTTTCAGCAGTTCCAGGTTCTTGTTTTCTTAAAGCATCAACAACTCTAGCAAGACCTTTAGTTCCTAATTTTGCTGTAAAGAAAGGAGCATAGGCAGGAGCAGTATAAACTTTTAGTAATTTTGCTCTCATAGGAGCAGGTAGTTTACCAACAATAGGAGCAAGAGTAAGTAGAAAAGTTGCTGGTCTTTCGTATAAAGCACGAATACCTTTGCCTATTTCACCTTCAGCAATTAGTCCTGCTGATTTAGCTATTATAGCACCACCAGCAGCCAAAAATCCTGGTAGTTGTTCGCCTCTTTCAAAACCTTCTTTAAAATAACCTTCAAAATCTTTGCGATTTTTGGATGGCAAAAGAGGAATAATATCTGTAAAAGTTGCTTGTGTTACACCAGCAAGAACTTCTTCAACGTCCTCTTGCATGAGAGTATAAATATCTTTTGATTGTAAACGTAGTTCTTCTTCTGGGTCTTCGCCTAAATAACGTTTTACAACTTCTTGTGTTGCTTTAGGTGTGATGTCTTCTGGTGTAATTTGTGGAGCAAGTTGTTTTGCTGGTACATCAGCAAAAGGAGTAACTTGCTGGGCTACTTTCATCGCACCTTCTGTTACGGCTTCTCCTGCCTTAGTCAATCCTTTCGCTATGTCTTTTCTGTATTCTTCTGCGCTTAGTTGTCTTGCTTGACTTTCAGGTAAATCAGCAAAAGGTGTAACTAATTGTGCTGCTCGTAGTGCTGCTTCTGGAATTTGTGCTGCTAATTCAAGAGGTAGTTTAGCAGCTTCTACTGCTGCACCAGCAACCATACCAGGAAGACGAGCAACCTGTCTTGGGTCAAATTCGTATTCACCTTCTTTTATTGTTCTAAATTTTGCTATTTCTGCTTCTGCTTTTCTTTTATCATATTGAGGCAGAGTATCAGGATCTGGACCTAGTATTGCTTCCTCAATACCAAAAGCCTTTGGCAATAAATATCTAGCGCCTGCTTTTATAAATCCTTCTGGTTCTACAAGCGGATCACCACGCTCGCCGGGTAAAGCTCGTAAACTACCCGTGTCTCGCTCTACAACGGCTTGTGTGGGCTTTTCTGGTGTAGGGGTAGGTGCTACTACCTGTAAAGGTTTTTCGGGCGTCTGAGGCTGTACTGGACCTACAAATTGTTTTGCTTCAAAATCTGCCTTAAAAGCATCATAATCGGCGTTAGCATCTTGATCATCAAGTTTTACGCCATAACGCTGAAAGAAACCATCTTTTAAATCTTGAGCAGTTACACCACGATTTCTATTTTCAGTTACCCACTCTTGAAAAGTTTTTGCCATCTGTGAGTTTCCTTAATATTTAATATCTACTTTCTTTTTTGGTGGTTCTTTAGTCGCTGGAGGTTGTTTAGTCGTTGAAGGTTTTGGTGGTTGTCCGCTTCTACGACGGCTTCTAATACCACGTTGTGCGCTTACAATTGCTAGTGCTTGTGATGCTGACAATCCTGCGTTTTCTAACTCTTCTTGTGAAGGTATATAACCTGTTGCCATACGAGAAATCAAAGTATCAAAAGCAGTTCTTTTCTTTGCTAATCCATCATAAACACCTTGTGCTTCTTGTCGTTTTGCTTGTAGTGCTGCTAATCTTTTCTTTGCTGCTTGACCTTTTGCTATATCTCTTCGTACTGCGTTAGCACCTTGTGGATTCAAAACTATATCTTGTTGACTTGGTGGAGGAATATCTGCTAAGGCTGCTTCGCCTTCTGCTTTTGCAATTTGATCGTCTAGTTTATCTAATTGTCTACCAAGTCTATCTTGTTCTTTGGTAAAAACATCAGATGTTACTGATCTAAATTCTCTTATGTTGATTTTAGTACCGCCTTTTTTACCAACTCTTTTACTTTTTTTATAAGCATCGTTATAAATTCTACTAGCAGTTCTGCCTAACAAGTCTTGTGCTTTTCCTGCTCTTAGTTCTCTTTCAGTTACGGCTCTTTCAGCAGCAAGTTGTCCACCAGCCGCTGCTTGTCCTGCCTGAGCAAGTGTTTTTGTAACAGCAGCACCTGGAGCACCAGCAGCAATATCTTCTGCTCTACGGCGTCCTAACTGCTCTGCGGCGTATGCTTTACCAACTGTACCAATAGCCTCAATTAGATTAGGCTGATTAGGAATTTTTGGAAACATACCTGTTATATTAGCAAGATAACGTTGACGATAAGCACCACTCAATCTATCTGCTAAAGTTTCAAAACCCATACCTGTGACTCTATTATTAGCAAGAGCATCAAGAACACGCTTTTGATTTTCATAAGTACGAGCGTTTCTAGCAAAACCATAAAGTTGATCAATAGAAACTGTGTATGGAATTTCCATAGGTGTTTGGTCTGTTTGTTGTATTCCAACACCTCTTCTTTGCAAAGTGTCTGCTAGTTCAGAAAAGAACTTAATAGAACCTCTTGCTTCACCTGTTGGTGATCTAAACTGTGTTAAATCAATTTGTGCTGCTTGAACAGGTTCTTTTCTTTGTGCTTCTTGTAATACGTTAGCAGCAACTTGTTGTGATGCTGCTTGTGCCTGTGCTGGTAAAGTTTTTTGTGTAAGTGGAGCGCCACCACCAGTCATGCCAGGAGCAGGTTGTCTTGGAACAGGAACTGCCATCTGTGGTGGAGGTGGTTGTGGTGGAGCGGCTTGAGCAGGACCAGGAGCAAACACTTGTTCAGGAACAATTTTCTCATCTCTAAACATCCTAACAGGCTGTCCTTGTTTATCATAAAATACTTCTCCAATAGTTCCTTGAAATTGAGAAAAAGGAATAGCAGGTTGTACTGGAGCAGTCATGATAGGTGGAAGTGGTGCTGGTACCTGCTGTTGTGGAGTAGCCTGCATAGGCTCACCTAAACGCAAACGAGCTTGCTCTTTTAGTGATGGTGCTTCACCTTGTAGTCTTAGATTTAAATTTTCTTGAACATAAGGAGGTCGTTGTACTTGCTGAACAGCAGGAACTTCACGCTTACGCATCATCGCTTGTCTGCGTGCCTCTTGATTAGCAGGGAATAGTGGTCCTCTTTCCTGATCTGGTGTAGGCATACGCATACCAGCAGAAGGTTTACGCACTCTGGCTTTTGCTGCTTGTGTAAGAGCATCTGCTGGACCTTTATCTTTTTCTTCTTCGCCCGGACGTTTAACATCGCCTCTAACAGCATCATAACCTTTTTCAACTAAGTTAGCAACAGCACCAATACCTTTTGATTCTGCTACTTGGTCTAATAATTTTACTGTCTCACTAAAATCAAAAGCACCTTTGTTGCCCATACCTAACTTTCTTGGATCATCAACTAAGGGTTCTGCTCTAAAAACTCGTCCGCTTGGTAGTCTAATAACTCTTGCCATAATTTTATTCCTTGGTTAGAACGCCATGTTGCCTTTCTTTCTAATTCTTTTTGCTTCGTCTTCATACATCTTTTTGATGACTGGATCTGTTTCAGCATCAGCCAAAGCCTGAATAGCAGCGGCAGCACCTTCTTCATCGTCTGATTTCCACCACTTGTCGCCTTTATGATCTTTCTTAATTTGAGCCATACTAGATTTTGCTTCAATAGATTTGCGTTGTCTATCTTCAAGTTCAGAACCAGCTTCAGCGGCAAACTTCTCAGCTTCAACACCTTGGACAGAAGCAACAGCACCAAACTCACCAGCCTTTTCAGCCAACCCTGCGGCTCTTGCTGTTTCTGCTTGTTGGAATTGTTGCTGTAATAGATTCTGTTGAGCACCAAATTCAGCGGCTTGTTGACCTAGTTCGGCAGCAGCGCCCCGCAGAGAAGCACCTGTACCGCCACCTCCAAACGCTCCTGCGGCTTGTCCTGCTGCCAAACCAGCGGCGGCTTGTCGTCTCATGCCTCTCATACCTGCTTGTTCAGCACGTTTGAGTGCTTCCATGCCTGTTTCTCTACCAGCAAGCTGTTCAGCACGTCTGGCTTCAAAATCTTGAAATCCTGCTTCTTGTCGAGCAGCGGCTTGTCTAGCAAAACCTTTACCTTTTTCTCTGCGTTCTTTACGCTTTTTGTTGATTTCTTCTTGTTCTTCAGGTGTTAATACTGCCATGTTTATACCTCGTTATTTACCACTCGCTTCTAACAAGTGATTTTTTACCTACAATTATTAAGTGTGCGCCGCCGTTAGCAAGTAAGTCTTCGGCGTTATGGTTATTTGTTTCGTTTGTGTAAGGCAAACCATACCAACCCATAACTATATGAATAAATTTTTCCTGTCCTTTTGTACCTGATAGTGTTGGTGGATTACCTCTAGTACGAACATGCCGTGTTCTATCGTTAGAGTTATAACCAACACCTCTGCCTACAAAAGTAGGAATACCGTTTCTAAAATAACCTTGACCTTCAGAGTTAGTTCCAGCGACTTCATAGTTTAGTGGGATTTGAATAATTCTTGTTCTTGTTTCGCCTACGTCTTGAAAACTAGTTTGTGTTAGTGGATCTACTGCTTCATCAACTACGTTAGTGCTATTCCAGTTAGTTTCATCCCAGTAAGCAATAGACTCTGTGCCATACCAGTCACTGTTCCAACCTGAACCTAAAAAGACTTCAAGCTGCATAGTACCTACACTTGGTAAAGGAGAGCCACCACCGAAACCAGTGGCGTGTGAGTCGATTGAACGTCTTGGTCCAAAAGCATCTCTACCTTCATAACACAAAAAGATATGATGAATCTCAAAAGGTTCTGTAATAGGAATAACTCTGCGATCATAAAGATATTGTAAAGATACTACTCCTGGTCCTCCATCTGGAACT
>Ga0255768_10002377_pt1 | contig 18912 bp, 19 predicted proteins | sample 071ome_33_FD_179983 | JGI IMG/M metagenome (GOLD analysis project Ga0255768, IMG submission 179983) | Coastal salt marsh microbial communities from the Groves Creek Marsh, Skidaway Island, Georgia - 071412AT metaG (version 2) | ecosystem: Environmental > Aquatic > Marine > Intertidal zone >...
TCTGTAACAGGATTCCCTGATGTTAACTTACCAACAGGTGGTACAGAATATACCAATCCTTTAACTTCTACAGTTGATGGTTACTTTGGTTATCATTATCTTCAAGATCCTACAACACCTTTAAACCTTGATGATAATGGAACTTATGGCACAACTGCATTCAACAGAGAACTGTATACAGATGCACCAGGACTAATTGAGTTAAACAGAGATTTTATAGTAGAAGAGGTTATTGAATATATAAATGCTACCTATCCCGCATTAGTTTATAATGAAACCAAGTGTAGAAGAGATACAGGGTTTATTATTGATGCATTAATATCTGATTTACAAACATCAGGACGAGAAAATTCATTAGAAGTACAAACTGCCTATTATGCAGGCGCAGTTGCAGGTCAAGAAACAGAAACACAAGCAGCAATTACATACATAAAAACTATTGCTGCTGATGTATTAACTAATTCAAATTTTGCTGCACTAGGAAGTGTGCCTCAAGTTATTGATGTTACTAAAACATCAGAATCAGGTGCAAACCTAGCATTAAACAGTCTAGTCGATCTAGTTGCTTTTGCTTTCGATGCAGGTTATAATCCTGCTAGATCTAGCTTAGACTTAGACTGTTTCTTAATGAATGACGCAACACGAATTACTGGCGTAACTGTGCAAGGGCACGGTGGATTCTTTTGTGTTCTAGATCCTGAAGGTCAAGTACTAACCAAATCACCATACATACAGGTTGGTTCAAGTTTTTCACAAAGTATTAATAGACAGGCATTTAGAGGCGGACAGTTAATTGACGCATTCTGTGCAAACATTCCTGCTCAAGTTGATAGCAAAGATGATGCATTCACGCTTAATATATCCAGTGCAGCCGGTGAAGGACTATTTTACAAAAAACCACAAACTCCATGTCCATTCTATATTGACGGAGAACGTTTCCAGGTTAACGCTGTTAGAGAATGGGATCCTGTCACAGGAACTGCTAAACTTATATTAGATAGAACGTCCTTCAACGGTAACGGATTTACCGGCAGTACTGCTACATTACTAAATGTTGATCTAGATGATTTAAGTTCTCCGATACCTATTACTATTCAAACAGCTGGTAATAGATCAATGCTGGGTAATGACTTTACGCAAATTAACGATTTAGGTTACGGTTTAGTAGTTGTTAATGGAGGACTTTGCGAACAGGTATCGCAATTCACATACTACTGTTGGACCTCTTATTATGCATCTAATGGCGGACAAATTAGATCTCTAAATGGATCTAATGCTTACGGCGAATATGGGTTGGTTGCAGAAGGTGCTGATCCAAACGAAATTCCTGATGCTGTAGAATTGTTAGACAACATGATGATGCCTCTTAGAACGTTTAGTGCAGATACTTACTTAACACTAGGCAACGTTACATCTTTTGCGTTAGATGAAGGCGATGTATTGACTCAGGCAGTATCAGGTGCTACAGGTGATGTAGCATTTGAAATTGACGGTAATACTAACACTAGAATTTATTTAACTAATGTTACTGGTGCATTTGATACTACAAACACTATATCTGTTACTGGCACCGGTTCTATCACAGGTACTACTGTGCCAACCGAAGCTGTTGCAGTAGGGTTAACTAACCCGTTTGAAGCTCTTAGGACATACATTTACGATAATTCACATCCTATACAAAATAGAGGCGAAGTAGAAATAATACATACCGGTAATGTTATCGGTAGATATGAAATGAGTAATGTTACTGATACAAGTAGCACTGCTATTGTAGACGGGCATTTTGATATTGACGGAACAATTTATACTACTACCTCAGCAAGCGGCACTGGCGCAATATTTACTGTAGGTGGAACTAGAGCTGGATATAGAGTATATAGTTACACTGGCGGCGCAAACTATCTTACTAGTGAAACTATTACAATACCTGGAGGAACTTTAGGCGGAGGATCTCCTGCAAACGATTTAGTCATAACAATTACAGGTGTTACAGATTCAGGTGTAATAAATGATTTTACTGTTGCAGGTACTCCTGTAATTAATTCAAGCACACCATATTTTGATGGTAGAGTTTACAAATTAAACTTTACTACAGGTAGTGAAGATTTCAGTAGTGACGGACTTCTTGCAGTTGTTCCGCCTCGAGATTTGGTACAATTTAGACAGAATGGTAATTTTGTCTTTGATGAGATTGCTAGTGTTGCAGATTTAGTTATTAGACCAAGTACTGCTGTAGTATTTGACGAAAGCCCCGAAACAACTTATAGAAGCATAGCTTTTCAAACAACAAATTCTACAGGAGAAGAGTTAGGAGACAACCAATCCTTAACAGGGTTTGACATTAACTATGATTATATTAGGCTTGTTGTAGATAGTAATAATATCAATGATACTACGCCGGCATATATTAACGGTGGTACTACACTAGGCGGTACAATAGGCGACAGAGCAATAGCAATTCAAAAGGTTACTGAAGAGCTGGAAAAAACAAGGCTAAACGCTGGAGATATGATCTTTGCCTGGGAAGGGAAAGTTCACCAAATTGACAGTTACACAGAAAGATCTGGGGAAGATTTTGATACAATTGAAATTTCTGATGTAGCCGGCACTGACATTAATATTCCAGCTACAGCGACAGGTATAGCTCAAATAACCAGTGTAGGAAGTTCTAGTATCACACTAAGAGCAGGTTTGCCAGCAGAAGCTGCTGCAACAATTACAATTAATATTTCGACTTGTAGAGCAACAGGACACGATTTCTTAGACATAGGTACTGGAGGGTTTAACACATCAAACTATCCAAACGTATTACTAGGCGTTCCTAGAGAACCTGATCAAAGTAAAGAAGTAGAAGAAAGAACCAAAGGGCGTGTGTTCTATGTTAGTACAGACCAAGATGGTTTCTTCCGTGTGGGTAAGTTCTTTACCGTAGACCAAGGTACTGGTACAGTTACATTCTCAGCAAGTATTGCACTTAGTAACCTAGACGGTATTGGATTTAAACGAGGTGTTGTTGTTGCAGAATTTAGCACAGACGACACTATGGCAAATAATGCAACAGACACTGTGCCAACTCAAAGTGCGATAAGAGGCTATGTTAACAAACGTCTAGGATTTGATCACAATGGCGATGCTATTGTTGCTACTATTGGACCAACTGTTGTACCACTAGACGGTAGTCGTGCAATGACCGGCAATCTAAACCTCGCTAGTAATAAAATTAACAACGTTTCAAGTCCAGCTGCCGATTCTGATGCGGCCAACAAACTCTATGTAGACAGCAGAGTTAGTAATAGTGACAGTGTGCCTGAATTACGAAATACATTAACTGATAATGCATCTACTGCAAAAATGGTCAACGTAGATGCAGGACAGTTATTTGTTACTACAGGTAAGAAAAGAATTGTTATAGATGCTGACACTATCGGCGGAGTTGGAGTGTTTGCAGCAGGACAAACATTTACTGTAACTGCTACTGGTGCTGCCGGAACTATAGTAGAAGTTCTAGTAAGAACCGATGATATCTACGGAAACGTAAATGTCATTGCATACACAGATACTAATCCGGGTACACCTACTGCAATAGGAGATGTAATAGAAGTTACAGCAGGTCCGACGGGCACTATATTAGATGGACCATTTGATGAAATGGCTAACGGTATTGAAAGTAGTGATAACGAAATCGATATAACCGTAACTAGAAACAGTTCAACTACAGGCGCAGAACTTGCGTTAACCTATAAAACAGGTAGTATTGAAAATGTTGATGTAAGTGCTTCTGCAGCTATTGCACAAAGCAAATTAAATATGAATGCTGCTACAACTAGAGCAAATGCTACAGGTATTTCTCAATCAGATTTAGGTCTTGCAAGTTTTGATTCGGACGATTTTAGTGTAACTAACGGCTGGGTTACCTTAAAGGCTAACGATGTTGATTTTGCAGATATGCCGCAAATTGCAACAAACAAAGCCTTAGGTAATGTAAGCGGCTCTACTGGAAATATATCAACAATAGATATAACACAGTCGGGTGCAGCTGACAGTCTTGTTAGAACGCAATCAGACGGTTCGATACGTGTAAACAGTTTGAGATTAGGTGGTACCAATACATATGAGATTTTATCACTATCGAGTACAACTTTAAATGTTAAAACTCCAGGACAGTCCACTCTTTTAAGTGCTAGCGGAACTGACTCGAGTTTGGTTATTAATATGCCGCCAAGTTTGGATATCGGAACTACAGGCAATATCGCTTCAGAAGGTTATTCACAATCACAGAACGTAACTTACACAGGATCAAGCAGACTAGGCGTAGACTGGATATATGGTAAAGTTTGGGAAGACATTGACGAGCAGGCAATTAACACCACTGGTATTGCACTAGGTGCAAATACCGGTTTCTCACAATCTGGTGAAATTGCTATGTTTACTAAAGATGCGGCAGACACAAAAGTTCCTGCATTGTTTAGCAAAGATGGTATTAAACCAGATACAACTGATATCTATGATATAGGTACAAGTCTATTACGTTACGGAACAATATATGCAAACAATCTGAACCTGGACGGAAATATTACTTTAGGTGATACAACTTCGGACAGTATTACTATTGGTGCAAGATTTAGCAGTGCATTAGTTCCTGACACAAATAATTCTTATGATATAGGTACAAGTTCATTAAAATGGCAAGACGGTTATTTTATAAATGCAAGACCTGATACATTGTATGTTGGTGGAGGCTATGGGTCCACTGGTGTTACTATTAGTTCTGCAGGTGCTATAAGTGCTAATTCAACACTTACTGTTGATAGTACTTCTACACTCAGTGGACAAGTTACAATAGGCGGAGGCTATGGTTCTACAGGAACAACTATCACAGCCGCTGGTAACATTAGCACTAATGGCACACTACAGGTGGACAGCACTGCAACATTTAGTGGCACAGTTAATCTAAATGGTAATACTAAGTTAGGTAGCGATGCGTCAGATACTGTTACATTCAATGCAAAAACAGACAACATAATACCAGACGGTATTAATACAAGAACACTAGGCGATAGTACTAATGTTTGGAATACTGTATACGCAACAACTTTTGAAGGTAAAGCAACTAGTGCAGAATACGCTGACTTGGCTGAGAAGTATTTGGCTAATAAAGATTATGAACCTGGCACTGTATTAGTATTTGGCGGACCTGCTGAAGTTATTGCTACAGAAACAAAAGGTGATCGCAGGGTAGCAGGGATTGTATCAACTAACCCAGCACACTTAATGAACTCTGCACTAGAAGGTGACTATCCAGTAGCAATAGCACTACAGGGTCGAGTGCCTTGTAAAGTGTTAGGTAAAGTTAAGAAAGGCGACTTACTTGTTACAAGTGCTATCCCAGGATACGCAATAGTAGATAATCATCCAAGTGTAGGTACTGTTATAGGTAAAGCACTTGAGGATAAAGACTCAGATGATAAAGGTGTAATTGAAGTAGTGGTAGGGAGAGTGTAATGGCAATATCAACTATTAATATAGGCAGTTCTGCAAACAAAGGTGACGGCGATCCATTACGCAGTGCTTTTACTAAAATAAACAACAATTTTACAGAGGTCAATACAAGATTAGTTGCATTAGAAGATGGTAACATAACAACTGATTTAAAAGGATCAGTATTTGGCGATGATTCAACACTATTAGTTGATGGTGTTAATTCGCAAATTGTTGGAGATTATTACGGAACACTCAGAAACCAAAATTGGATGGCAGCATATGATGGATTTCTAACTATTGCAAATGGTGGCTCTACTGGTCCAGGACCTATTCAAATTGTAGCATCAGCAAATTTAGATCTTTCTGCAGGCGCGGGGCAAGTAATTAATGCAAATAGAAATATTGTAGCAGCAGAAGGTGTAACTGGCGATGTAACTGGTAACGTTTCAGGTAATGTTACAGGCGATGTAAATGGTAGTGTATTTGCTGACGATAGCACACTATTAGTAGACGGTGTAAATGGAGAAATACCAGGGTACGTTAAGATTGCTGATTTAAAAACAGCATTGCAGGATGCAGCCGGCGACTATGCTGCTTTTAAAGCATGGGTATTGGCAAATTTATAATACGATAAATATGTATAACGATAGGAATTAAAGCATGGCGAATAGATTTCCATTAACACTAAACACTACAGATAAACAAATTGAAGAATTACCTAGTGGTGACAATTTAGATCTTACAGGTTCTAATATTGTAGGAGTAGGCAGTATTACGTCTACTGGTACTATTGAGGCAACTAATGTTACTCTTAGTGGTGTAGATATAACTGAAGTAGGTTTTAGTGGAGATTATAACGATTTAATTAACACACCTAGCATTCCTGTCAATGTTAGTGAATTAGTAAACGATGCTGGATACCTTACTGTAGAAACAGATTCTCAAACATTAGGATTAGTAGGCAACACTTTAAGTATTTCAAATGGCAACTCAATAAGCCTTACACCAATTCTTCCTACAAGTTTAAGCGAGTTTGCTAATGACGTAGGATACATTACGAATTTAAATTTAGAAAGTTTAAGTGACTTGAGTGATGTAGAAACAACCGGAGTAACTAACGGCCAGGCGCTAGTCTATAATTCTAGCACAGGAGAATGGAGGCCTGGTACAGTTGCAGCGGAAGGAATATCTGAACTATTTGATATTACCGGAGACGACTCCACTGTAAGAACAGTGCTTCCAGGATCAACAATACAAATTGGCGGCACAGGCGATATTAGCACCGCTTCAGATGCAGATGGCAATATTTTAATTACAAATAATTCTACATTAGATTCTATTACAAGCAGAGGAGCTACTACTTCTAATACACTTACTGTAGGTGCTATATCAACTAGCGGGTTAACAAGTACATCTTTAGGAGCAGCAACTATCACCAGTGCTAGCACTTTAACACTAGATACAGCAGACGGAGTAATAGTTTCGGGAGCTGTTCTGCGTTTAGGTTCTTTAACTACTACAGAAAGAAATAATTTAGGTGCAGCAAATGGTGATATAATCTACAACAGTACAGATAACAAATTCCAAGGTTACGAAAACGGCAGTTGGGTCAATTTAGTGTGAGGATAAAAAATGGCAGTTTCATTAATTAATATAGGAACAATCGCAAACGACGGTACAGGCGACGATTTACGTGAAGCATTTATTAAAGTAAATCAAAACTTTGAAGAGTTAGACCTAAGACAACCAGAAGCAACTACTGCTAGCAATTTAGGTGACTTCGGGGAAGGTCTTTTTAAACAAAAAACTGGCTTTGATTTAGAATTTAAAAAAATAATTGCAGGAGACAATGTTACTATAGATTCTGGCACTAACAGTTTGACTTTTAGTGCAACAGGAGGACTGCAAGAATTAACAGTGTTGTCTGACTCGGGATCTGTTGTTTTAGAAGATGGACAGAGTATTAGATTTTATGGCGGGGATTTAGTTTCTACAGAAGCTGATCCTATAACACGCACTATAACAATAAATGCAGTAACCAGTCTTTTTACTGATCATAGTCCTCGACTAACAACTACCTTAGACGCAAATGGTAATTCTATAGTAAATGTCGAAAATATACAAATGACCGGCACAATTAATGCAGGTCAAATAACCTCTACAAATTTCATAGGACCACTTGACGGAACAGTATACGGAACGGACATAAGGACTATTACTCCATATTTTGAAAGTTTAGATTTTGGAGGGTTCACATCAACAATAACAAATTGGATTGATTATTTAATTGCTACAACAGATATCGATTTAGGTACGATAGCTTCTCCTGTAGAACTTGATTTAGATCTAGGATCACTTTAATATGGCAGCATTATGGACAGCGTTTTCGGGTACATCGCTAGGAACACTAAATGAAAGGTCAACAACAACTATACCTTTACCTATATCAAGTTCTTACGATAATCTCACACTGACCAGAATAAGCGGCGAATTGCCTCCAGGAATAAGAATAGAAGGTCTTAATCTTGTTGGTACTCCTTTTGAAGTTCAGCGAACTAAAGTTTTTACTTTTGTAATTAGGGCTAGTTTAAATGAAGACTCGTCAGGATCTTTTTATTTTGAAGATAGAACTTTTAGAATAACAATAGAAGGCCCAGACAATCCTGTTTGGTTAACTCCAGAAGATCTTTTAGCCATAGGGCCAAATGATACATTTTTTGTTTTAGACACAGCTCCTGTAGATTTTCAATTAGAAGTTATTGACACAGACATTGCAGCAGGCGACCAATTAGAATTTTTTATTAAGCCAGGAAACGGTGTTTTGCCACCGGGGCTTCAATTAACTTCAGACGGAAGAATTGTAGGGGTAACAGAGCCACTGATATCTTTAGATAGAGGATCAGGATCAGGACATTACGACACTAATGGCTATTCTGGTTATCCTTTTGATTTTGGAATTTTACCTGCTAACGGATTTTCTAGTTTTTATTACGACAGCACATTTTATGATTTAAGCATTCCAACTAGATCTCCAAGAAAACTTAATAGATTTTATCAGTTTATTGTTTCTGTTACTGATGGCGAAACTATAGTTGACAGAAAGTTTAGAATATATCTAGTAGGTGATGATTTCTTAAGATCCGATAACACTATTATGACAAGTGCAGACGGAATCTTTAAAGCTGATAACACGTATGTAAGAACGCCAATTTGGTTAACTCCGGGTAATTTAGGTTTTAGAAGAGCAAATAACTATATCACACTTTTTTTAGATGTGTTAGACACAGAAAACTTATTAGGTAAAATTATTTTTACTCTAGAAGATTTTAATGACGACGGAAGTCTAAGTAGATTACCTCCCGGGCTTGCTCTAGATCAAAACACAGGAGAATTAGCAGGTAGAGTGCCGTACCAGCCGGCAGTAACAGAAGAATATAAATTTACAGTTAGAGCAACAAGATTTACTGCGGATGTAAATGTTGTTTTTATTACTGGCACTTTTTACGAAGACACGCAAGTTGGTAAAACGAGTTTTAAAATCTTTAAACTGGAACAAAACTCCGGTGGTATTTTTGATGCTGGTGCTGACGATCTAGACGATTTAAAGGAGCTAGTTGGACGATTTATAGCAATAGGTGAATTTAGTTATAAGGTTATTTCTGTAGAAAGTGTTAATCCAGATTATGACGAAATATTTTTAGACGCTGCTCTTAATGCAGATATTCCTTTAATTGTTCACGAAGATGCTTCCCTGGGATCAAATAACTTTTTTGTAGAAACAATATCAGCTGATAAAAGAGACGAGCTCGAAGGCAGAAAACTTATTTTTTCAGAAGAAGAAGTTTGTACTATAGAAAATGTTGTTCCCTACATAGAATGGTCTATTTTGAACAGATCGGGCGGGCCGTTAGAATTAAATTATCAAATACTAGGAGTAGATCAACCATCAGGATCTCCTAGTTTTTCAGATGAAATTATAAGAGCTTTTGCATCAACTTTAGGACCTGTATATGTTACAAGTATTTCAGATAGTTTTGTAAAGTTTAGAGCGCCATTAACAAGTAATACCAGTGTTAATATTATTCAAGAAGCCTTTGTAAGTGCTGATAGTACAAATAATATAAAAATTGAAAAAATTACAGATCAAATTTCAAGAGTAAAGTTAACAGATACTTTGCCAAGGAGTGTACTAAAAGACGATAACGTTGGGTTAGCAATATTAGGTAGAGAAAGTTTTACTAAAGAGATTTCTGTAAACAGCACAGACGATACTACACAACCGTATAAAGACAAAACCTTTACTGTAAATGTATTAGGAGAAGTTGATTCAACTATTCAATGGCTTACTGATGCTAATTTAGGCGCACTACAAGCAAACTTTACAAGCATTTTAAATGTTCAGGCTGTAACAAGTATACCTAATGCAAAACTTGTCTATACAAAAACAGCAGGTAGACTGCCTCCAGGATTAGAACTTTTATATGATGGCGAAATTGTTGGTAAGGTAAGACAGTTTCCTGATCCTAGTGAATCAAATGGATTAATTAGTTTTGATAACGGTACATTCTTACTAGACGGTGGCGACACAACGATTGATCGAAGTTTTACATTTACAGTTGATGCTAGAGATAGATTTGGTTATTCTGCTATTCAAAGAGAGTTTACTATTAGCGTAATAGATCCTGACGACAAACTATACAGTAACCTTATTATGAAACCTATGCTTAAAGAAGCACAAAGAGAAGACTATAATGGTCTCATTGCTAACAGCACTATTTTCCCACCTGAATCGATATATAGACCAAATGATCCGGCTTTTGGGTTACAAAAAGAAATAAAGATCCTAGCATATGCAGGCTTAGAAACAAAATCAATTGAAGAATATGTAGTCAAAGCAGCAAAGTTTCATAAGAGAAAAAGATACATTGCAGGAGAAATTAAAGTTGCTGAGGCTAAAGAGCCAGGCACAAACGATGTTATATACGAAGTTGTTTATCTAGAATTAATAGATGCGGCTGAACCAAAAACTGGCAAAGTAAACAAAAGGTTAACGGTAGTAAATAATTCAGATAAAATAACAGTTGATAGTATTCAATACGAAACAAAAGAAGACCAATTTAAAACCAATGTAGGATTACCGGCAATTCAAGTAGGAGATACACAGATTTTAACTGATGAATACTTGTTTGAATCAAGAGATGGTCAAGATTTAAAATTACTTCCGGGCGATGTAGACGTACTAACAAGAGACGGCGAAGAAGTAATTGTTACAAGTGAAACTGATAGCGAACCGTTTAAATATAGACCAAAAGGAGATACGGTTAAAGCAGACAGTGATGCTGTAAGAGTCAGCGACGGCAATGATGTTGGAAAGTTAATATCTAACACTACAAATATGCGTGACGAATTAAGAACAGTTGGTGCTACAGAAAGAAGATTTTTGCCTTTATGGATGAGAACTGCTCAAGAAGGCGGAATACAAGAATTAGGATATATTGTCGCTGTTCCGTTGTGTTATTGTAAAGCAGGGTCGGCACAAACTATAAAAAATAATATATTAAGAGATGGATTTGATTTTAAACAGTTTGATATAGAAGTTGATAGATATATAATAGATTCTACTCAAGGAAGTAACCAAGATCAATACATTGCATTTCCTAATTATAGATTTAACGTATAAGAGAAGATAAATAATACAAAGGAGCAAAAATGGCTAGCAATATTGTTTACACAACTATAGACGAAAATTATCCTGTTGCAGGACAAGACAACGATTCTCAAGGGTTTAGAGATAATTTTAATATCGTAAAAACAGCACTAAATGTTGCTAATACAGAAATTAGTACACTACAAGATTCGAGTGCTAAAACTAACGCTGATAATAATTTTTTAGGAAATGACATTATTGATGCAGAATTTAATCAAGTCACCGAAAAATTTTACTCAGGAGGACTCGTTGCAGCTCCTCAGGAAGTTACATTTGCAAATGGACATTTTCAAACTTTTAGAATTGACGGGGATGCTCTCCCTTCATCGGTTAACCTAACACTAACAGGTTGGCCTGCATCTGAAAGATATGCAAGAATGGTTATAGAATTAAGAACTGAAAATAGCAATATTGACATTAATTTTATTTCTAGTGGCACAATTAAATACGACAATACATTTCCTAGTACACTCACTTTAGACTCTGACACAAATCCAAAAGTAGTAGAGTTTTGGACGTATGACGGCGGCTCAACAATTTTTGCAAAGTATTTAGGCCAATTTACATAATGACTCATCCGTTAATTGATCAATTAGACGATTTAACAATAACTGAAGTTGAAAATAAGATTGTAGAGTTACAACGTAAATATTTTCAAACTCGTAATCCTGAATTGCAAACCCAAATTTCAATGATTTTGGATATTTATAAAGAGGAAGCTCGCAGTAGAAGAGCCAAAGAATTTGTAAACCAACAACAAAAAGACGATTCTGATCTTGACACTTTAATAAATATCAGTTAAAATACACGTATGCTTATGAAAACTGACGATTTAGGTATTCCACGATTCTCTAATCGCGATTTAATCGACATGATTTATAGTGGCCATGCGGATAAGGTACACGTTGTACTATGTGACCAAAGCGATGAAATAGACAAGTTCAATAGTGCAATGGAAGAACAAGGTATGTCGCCATTGCAAAAGTATATACCGTTAGACGTAGATCAAAAAACATTTGATGGTGTATGTCAAAGTGAATGGTTTATGCCCGAAGAATACAAGACACTTGACATCGATGCTTGGATAATGGCTAAACTGATGGAAGAACTACAAACCGTAGAAGCATACGAAATACAAGCAAAGCCAGAATGGGATAGAGTATGTGAAGAACTTGATGCGTTTAGAGAACGTGGTATGGAAGACTTGCTACGCTATATGGTTTATCTTGTGGACTTTATGCGTAAGAATGACATTGTATGGGGTGTAGGACGTGGATCAAGTGTAGCAAGTTATGTGCTGTATTTGATAGGTGTACATAGAATAAACTCAATCCAGTTTGACCTGGATTGGCGAGAGTTCTTGAGATAAATACGTATATTATATTAGGAGATATATTATGCCAATGAAACAAAGAGGACAAAAAGTTTACCGTACAGCCAAAGGTAAAACAATTGATATGGATATGCTACGTAAAAAGAACGAGCTAACTCCAGCAGTAGGCAATGCAAGAGTCAATGCTAGAGGCGACGAGCTCGGACCAGGTGGTCAAATAATTCGTAAGCACGAAGATTTAGTTAGAGACTATTATAAAGACAACCCACAGGCCGTTGTAAATGAAGAGCCTGTGCGAGTAAAACAAAGTGTTGCAGAAGAAGAACCTGTAAAAATGTCTAAAACAACTTCTTCTAAACAAACTACTAGAGCCCAAGAAGCAACTGAATCTACTGAAGAGTGGATCGAAGACGACGAAGGCAATTTTGTACCTAAGGGAGAATAATGGCTATTAACATAAATCCTATAAAAGGGATTCCAAAAGCAATTCAAAATCGTGTCTTAGTAACCGATATGCATTTTGGTGAGCAAACAACTGAGTCAGGCATAATATTAAAAAGCGATGACGGCAAAGCACATGGAATTTACTCAAGATGGGGAAGAGTATATTCTAAAGGCCCCAAAAATACTGACCCATATCAAATTGGAGATTGGATACTAGTTGAGCACGGAAGATGGACAAGATCGTTTGACATTGAAGTAGCTGAAGACGAAGTTCTGACTGTTAGAATGGTAGAAGCAGAAAGCATTTTGGCTTGGTCAGACGAGAAGCCGTCAGGTATTCAATTAGGCGCAGAATATTCAAACGGACAGGGCGTAGATATAGATCCGTCAGCATTTGTAACCCAATAAAATCAAAATAACTTGACTCCTTAACTAATAGAGTATATAATGCTACTATAGTTAAGGAGTTTTTATGAAAATACCCGAATTATCAAAACCCTCCGGCATAGGCACTACTGGTCTAACCGGTGTAACTTTGATGACATTACATATTACAGGGTTCCTTACAGGCTGGGCATGGCCTTTACTTTATGTATTTTTAATTATTACAGGCATAGGACAAGAGAATAAACGCTGATGGCAACACACGGCATGATTGATTTGGAAACACTGGGTGTAGAGCCCGACAGTGTTGTTATGACCTTAGGTGCAATTAAATTCAATCCATTTACAGACGACGAACCACACAGTCCATTATACTTGCGAGGAGATGTAGAAGAACAATCAGAGCAATATGGACGTTCGATTGACGATAACACCCTTGCTTGGTGGGCAACGCAGCCACAAGAAATACAAGATGAAGCATTTGGTGATCACGATGATAGAGTCACTGTACAAGAAATGTTACGTCAATTAAACAAATGGTGTGTAGGATTAGATTATATTTGGTGTCAAGGTCCTACATTTGATTTTGTTATTTTACAAGACCTTTATAAAAATGCAGAAAAACCTGCACCGTGGAACTATTGGCAAATCCGTGATAGTCGTACACTGTTTGCTATGATGCCAAGTGATCCAAGAAAAGCAATACAAGAAAGTTTGCATAATGCATTAGCTGATTGTTTTTATCAAGCAAAGTGCGTACAGCAATCATATAAACATTTTGGAGTTAAACAACGATGAAAGTAGGATTCACGTGTAGTACATTTGATATGCTTCATGCAGGTCATGTTCAAATGCTAAGAGATGCAAAAGATCAATGTGATTATTTAATGGTAGGTTTGCAAATGGACCCTAGTGTAGATCGTCCTAGTAAAAATCCACCTATTCAAACTATTGTAGAAAGATATACACAACTCAAAGCAGTTGGCTATGTAGATGAAATTATTCCGTATGGTACTGAACAAGATCTAGAAGATATCTTGACTATGTATCATATTGATGTTAGAATATTAGGTGAAGAATATAGAGACAAAGACTTTACTGGAAAAGACATATGTCGCCAGCGAGATATAGATCTGTACTTTAACAAAAGAGATCACAGATTTAGTTCTAGTGATTTACGTAAACGAATAGCAGAGAGAGAAAAAGGATAAAGAATGAAAGAATTATGGGTAGAAAAATATCGTCCTAAAACAGTTGACGGTTATGTGTTCCGCGACGAAGCACAAAGGAAACAAGTAGAAACTTGGATTAAAGACAAGACTATTCCGCACTTGCTTTTTAGTGGCAATGCTGGGATTGGTAAAACTACTCTTGCTAAGTTATTATTTAACGAGCTTGAAGTAAATGATTTAGATGTATTAGAAATTAACGCAAGTCGCACAAACTCAGTTGATGATGTTCGTGATAAGATTGTAAACTTTGTGCAGATGATTCCGTTTGGAGACTTTAAAGTTGTACTGCTAGACGAGGCAGATTACTTATCACCTAACGCACAGGCTGCACTTCGTGGAGTTATGGAAGAATATCATACAACTGCTAGGTTTATACTTACTTGTAATTACCCAAACAAAATTATTCCAGCAATACATTCTCGTTGTCAAGGCTTTCATATTGCTAAAATTGACCAAACAGAATTTACAGCTAGAGTAGCAGAGATACTTATTACTGAAGGAGTATCACCTGATTTAGACACGCTGGATACATATGTAAAAGCAACCTATCCGGATCTGCGTAAGTGTATTAATATGGTGCAGATGAACGTACAGGATAACAGTTTACTTAAACCTAATGAAGGTGACACAGGCGAAAGCGACTGGAAACTTGATATGGTTGAACTATTTAAAGCAGGCAAGATACAAGAAGCACGTAAGCTATTATGTGGTGCAATTCGTTCAGAGGAAATGGAAGAAGTGTATCGTTGGTTGTATGACAACATCGAACTGTTTGGTTCTGATGATCAACAGGATCAAGCAGTGCTAATTATTAAACAAGGATTAGTTGATCACACATTAGTTGTTGATCCGGAAATTAATTTAGCGGCAGTGCTAATTAAGTTAGCGAGGCTGTAATGACTTATCTCGTAACTGACAACTGTGTGCGCTGTAAGCACATGGATTGTGTAGAAGTATGTCCTGTAGATTGCTTTTACGAAGGCGAGAATATGCTAGTCATTGATCCAGACGAATGTATTGATTGCGGTGTGTGTGTTCCAGAATGTCCAGTAGATGCTATTGTTCAAGATAGCGAATTAAATCCAGTTGAAAAAGAATACTGGGAAGATATCAACAGAACTTACGCTCAGAAGTGGCCAAACATCACACAAAAAAGACCAGAAGATGTTCCTGCAGATGCAAAGGATTGGGAATATATTCCTATAAAATTTGTAGAACATTTTTCACCAAATCCAGGAAAGGGAGATTAAAATGACAAGTGAAAACGAATGGATGATCACGTGGGTTGAGCGTATCAAGCAATGGCATTATGATCGCAACCTAATCGAGGGTAGCGATGATAAAACTCAATTTGCTAAACTAATTCAAGAAGCAGGTGAACTCAGCGATAACATCTGTAAAGGTAAAGACATCAGAGATGACGTTGGCGACATGATGGTTGTGTTGATCAACATTGCAGAGCGCAACGGCTATAGCATCACTGAATGCTTAGAAGTTGCGTATACTGATATTAAAGATCGTAAAGGAAGAATGGTCGATGGTGTTTTTGTAAAAGAACAAGACCTAACAATTTAAGGACAAAAAATGAAAGTAAAACTAGTTAGTTATTCCCAGCCTTCAGAAGATTTTTTAAACGAAGGTTTAGACGATGTACAAGATTTGATAGCATACTGTGCAAGAGTAAGCAATCCTAACAATCAGTTTAACACTGAAACGTCTACAAAATTATTAAATTATTTGGCTAAACACGCACATTGGTCGCCTTTTGAAATGGTGAGTGCTTGCTTAGAAATCGAAACTACTAGAGATATTGCAAGACAAATACTTCGGCATCGCAGTTTCAGTTTCCAAGAGTTCAGCCAGCGTTATGCAGATCCTACAAAGGATCTTGAATTTGTTATTAGGGAAGCAAGACTGCAAGATCCTAAGAATCGACAGAATTCAATTGATATAGATAACGCAGAATTAACTGAAGAATGGGAGTGGCAACAAGAACAGGTTATAAAGGCAGCTCAACGTGCATACACTTGGGCTGTAAATAACGGCATTGCAAAAGAACAGGCTAGAGCAGTACTGCCGGAAGGAAATACTGTAAGCAGACTATACATGAACGGTACAATAAGATCGTGGATTCATTATATCGAACTTCGCGGTGCTAATGGTACGCAAAAAGAGCATATACAAATTGCAAAGGCGTGTGCGGAAGTAATAGCAAAAATATTTCCGTTAGCGGAGGACCTAGTGTGAAAATAGCAATCACAGGTCACTCTAGAGGTATAGGAAAAGCTCTGGCTACAGCACTAGAGAATGAACACGAAGTTATTGGCTTTAGTCGCAGTAATGGATATAATATTTCTAATCCGCATAGTTTTAAAAAAATTCTAAAAAAAATAAACGATTGCGATATTTTTATTAACAATGCCTATTCTAGACCTCATCAAACCGAAATGTTAAAAGCCGTTGTAAAACAATGGGAGGGAACAGATAAAGCCATAATTAATATGAGCAGTATGTGGTGTTACTACGACTCTCCAGTAGATTTTGCACAAGACTATAAGGCTGATAAGATAGAACAAAATGATTTTATTGAAAATAAAATTCGCAGTGCAGTATTTCAGCCTAAAATAATTAATGTAATTCCTGGCCTAACAAACACTGACATGATCAGCTATATGCCGATCAGTTCGTCGATAAATCCTGAAGATGTTGCTAAAACTATTAAGTTTGCAATAGATAATTTGCCAAACTTTTTTATTAGAGAAATTGTTATAGATACAACCACTTATCCTTACGATTCTGTAAAAGAGTGGATAACACATTTATGAAACCTGTTAGTGCATATATCGGATCTCCAAATGAAAAACACATAGAAAAATTTGCATGGCTTCCGGTAAGGAGTAAAAGTAAAAAATTAATTTGGTTTAAAAAATATGTGTTAGTGCAGAAGTTATTCGACGATGCTCCTAGAGCTCCGCTTACAAAATTAACTTGGGACACTATTTTTACCGAAAAAGAATACACAATTTATTTGTTAACGATGGATAAAGGTTATAAAGCCAAAGGACACGAATTTACCGGTAATCCTTATAATATAATATAAGAGTTGTATAAAGAATGAAACAAAAGTTTATAGATGCATATATGAAGGTAGCAGAAACTTTTGCTAACCTCAGCACAGCAGAGCGTTTACAAGTAGGTGCTATTGTTGTAAAGGATGATAGAATTATCTCAATTGGCTACAACGGTATGCCAAGTGGTTGGGACAATACCTGTGAGTATGAAGTAATGGGCGACTTGGGTAGTCTTGAAAAAGAATTAAAAACTAAGCCAGAAGTGCTTCACGCTGAGACCAATGCTATTGCTAAAGTAGCTCGCAGTCCTGAAAGTGCAGAGGGTGCTACACTTTTTTGCACACACTCGCCTTGTATGGATTGTGCTAAATTAATCTATCAAAGTGGTATTTGTGCTGTGTATTACAAAACAGATTATAGAAGCGATCAAGGAATCCGTTTTCTAAAAAAATCTAAAATTAGTGTAAAAAAACTATGACCAATATTGTGATTGCAATACTTGCATCTGAAGATCCTAAACTATTAGAACGATCAATAAAATCAATAGACAATAATAAGATAGATAAATTTGTCGTATGTAATACAAAAGACCCGCGATTTATTAAAAAATCTCAAACAATAGCACTTAGAAACGGCTGTAAATTTATTGTTACAAGTTCTAACGGAACTCCCGGTAAAGGTAAAAACTCTCTTTTACAATTTTTAAGAGCATCTACATATGACTATATGATTGCGATCGACGGTGACGATTTTTTTTACAAAAACGGTATAAACGAACTACTAAAAATAATAAAAGAGCACCGTCCTGATGTATTGGGTTTAATTAACACTTTTGGCAAATTTAATAAAAAAATTGATTATCTATATACTATTGAAAATGATACACGTGAAATAATGGAAAGTGAAAGCATTTTGCCAGTGTTTGATTTTTTTAAAAAACATTTTCCATTAGATGTGCAAAGCAGAAATAATTTTCACAGACTTGTTGTTTTTAGCAAAGAAGCAGCAAATTTAGTGTCTTTTAATGAAGAGTTACTGGCTGCTGAAGATATGCTCTGTAGTTTATTCGTAAAAAAATTATATCAAGAAAAGAAACTGTCTTTCCTGCTACATGACTGTACAGGAAAAAATCCTATATATGTTTACGATATGGATGACATATGGGGCGGAGCAATAGGCAAGTATGCTAAATCTAATCACAAAAAACAAACTGATCTGTGGTTAGATATAGCTGATACTCTTGACCTTAAAGATCAACCT
>Ga0255768_10002393_pt1 | contig 18841 bp, 19 predicted proteins | sample 071ome_33_FD_179983 | JGI IMG/M metagenome (GOLD analysis project Ga0255768, IMG submission 179983) | Coastal salt marsh microbial communities from the Groves Creek Marsh, Skidaway Island, Georgia - 071412AT metaG (version 2) | ecosystem: Environmental > Aquatic > Marine > Intertidal zone >...
TTCTCTGTGAACTCCTTATAGGATTAGAAGAACCATATAAATAATCACTATATGCCTCTAATTCTTGATGAGTAAGGTTGCTATCTATCTGTCCCAAAAGAACTGATATAACATTAGCTAATTTATAGCCATGCCTTAGAGTTATAGTCTGTTTTAACGGATCAGATTGAACGGCATTTGTTTCTGACGTATGATGAAACCAAACACTATGCTCTGTCCACTCGTCTATATTGACTGGAATTAGTACATCTGGATCAGAAGGTTCTGTAAAGTAATTCCCTTGAAAATAAAAAGCATCATCTGAAACAACACCATAATTGTCAAAAACTATAGAATTATTGTCTGATATTACAATTTGATCACTGCTTAAATTTATAGGAACTACATATTTATAATTATCATTTTGAGAAATAATATCTTCTGTTGGTTGCTCGTAATCAGTTTCCATGCTTAAAGCATTTATTCCCAACAAATTACCAACGAGAAGACTATCAGTTAATACTCTTGAATAGACAACGCTAACAAGTATCCTTACTTGACTTGAAGATGTTAGGCTAGTAAATGCAACTCCTTTTGCGTATGTTGGGTCACCATTTAATTCTGTATTTATCTTAGCTATATATACATATTCAGAATCAACAGTATCATATATGGCAAACCTATATTTCTGACCAGAGTTAGGATCTCCAACATAAACTTGATTACCAGTATTCGTTCCACCCGAAACATGAACTAGAGTACCTCCTGTAGGAAAAGAAGAACCATCGTTATTTCTAAAACAATATAAATCCAAGTCTTCATCATAACCAATAAAAGAACATTGCTTAACACCTACCGACCAAACACTATTGAAATCTTCGTCAGTAAGAGTTCCACTTGGAATATCAAAAGCTAATGTACCATCAAAACCGTCAAGATCACTACCCACATCACCAGTTCCATTTGGGTCAAAGGGAATGCCATAGCTTACAATTATATACCTACTATCCGAAGACCTAGTAAATGGAGACACACCGCCATCTATTGGGTCAAGCTCTAAGTATTGCGGAGAATACTCACCTGTCACATCAGGACTTGCACCACCACCCACACCTTGAATAAATGCTTTTAAGATTGGTACAGAATCACCGAACTTATATGTGTTAGTTAATACTCCATGATTGTATGTTGGTCTTGCTTCTTGTTCCCAACGTCTACCCCCAATTATATTTGTAATTTTATTAGAACCTCTGACATATAGTTGAATAACAGAAGTTTTCTTATAATTTACATCATAGATTCCAGGGTTGTACTTCAAGAAATCATACTCTACATCCAAACCTTCTAAGAAAGTAGTGTACCTATCAATAGTAACTGGAGTGACTTCTAAACTCCTTACATCAGCATCTATCTTGCAATCTAACTTTGAGAACTTACCCCTCACAACCTCTTGATAGTCTCCATCTATCAATTCCTCTAAAATAAGTATGTATTGATACCTTATAGAACCATCATTGACTAAATCGAAATCCCTACCCGTAAGCCTTATGTTGGGCATCTTTTTTCTAAGAAACATAAATCCCTCTTCCCTCTCTTCAGCAACAGAAGCATTGGAATAAACAGGATTTACCTCGTAAGTAGAATTATATATCTGTAATTTCCATCTATACATACCTCTTTGTTCTGTTTCCTTTGATGACTACCTTCTTTCCATTATCGTATATTGTCTGAATCTCTCCTTGCCTACGGATGGCAACCAACTCTTTTTCTACCCTAGTAGTGTCAGTATTCACAATAACTGCAGATGGCTGGATGTAAGAATTCCTACCTATCATAGAGTCAGCATTAAAAGTGCCATTACTTAGCTGATTAAATAGTGTCGGAAGTATGTCTGCATACCTTGCCGTAGCCCTCCGTGATAGTATCATTCTCGCTTCGCCTTGCTCAGCAAATTGCGCCCTACCGCCTGAGAAACCTACCAACGTATCATTACCACTACCATGCCTACCTCCTCCTATAATACTCAAATCACCTTCTGCAAAATTTTGGCGAGTAAGCTCGAACGCCTTTGCCTTAGCAGCCACAAATGCACCAAACATAGGGGCAACAAACGCTAACCCAAGAGGAAAAGGAAACTGCTTAAAAATATTAACCGCAGCAAGTGTAAGACCACTCGCTTGTGATATACTGTCGGCTATCAACTGCTGTCTCTGAAATGCTTGTCTCTGCCTTAGTGCTTCCTCTTGACTTTTCTTTGCTTGGTCGAGCCTGTTCTGAGCATCATCTACAAAGTTGGCATATCCTGCATTCCTAGAAGCTATCTCTCGTTCTAATGCTCTCTCTGCACTTGCCACCTCTTGGTTTCTCTGTTGAACCAACTCATTAGATAATTGTATTGCCGTTCTATAGTAGTCAGTCATAGCGTCTTTGGCTATAGCAAATCCACTAACAACGGCTTCAAATGCTGCATCTACTTTTTTCTCATCTTCTCTAGCTTCTTCTGGCAACAATTTTTTAATAACTTTCCTTAAACTAAACCCAAATATTTTAGCATCTTTAGGCTCTTTAGTATCACCTTTCACACTTTGAGTAGATTTAGCAATAAAATCTGATTCAGCAGCAGTTATCTGAGACTGAATTAGATCCTTCTTAGTGTCATCTGTTTCTAAGTCCTTCAGTTTCCTTAAATAAAGAATTTTGTTGCCAAGAATCTCCAATTCTTCTTGTTGCTTGTCAAGATTTTGCGCTCTAACTTTATTATCTTGTATTTGAAGCTCTATAGATAATTGTTCTTTTTTTAATCTTAATTCTTCCTTATCACGTTCTTCTTTTTCTTTATCATATTTGTCTTGTAAATCGTTTATATCATTTAATGCTTGAAGATTTATCTCAAGTTTCTGTTTTAAATACTCTTGTTCGGCATCAAACTTATCACTACTTCCTTCTTTTGCGTTATGAATATCTTGATCTCTAATTAATTCAGCTTTTTCAAGGTCAAGTAACCTCAACGCTGCTATTTTCTTAAAACTTTCTTTGGCAGATTCTACCCAAATTCTTTGATATTCTATTTCAGCCAATCTTTCCGCATGGATTTCTTCTTTAGATGAACCAGTTGTATCAGTTGTATCAGTTGTATCAGTTGTCTTAGTTTTACCACTAGGCTCAAAAAAGCCTAAATCAGACTTTATGCCCTTAACTATCTCAGCAAGATCCCCTTGTAGTATTAAAAGTTCTTCATCTATCTTTAATGACCTTGCCTTTGAGTAATCTATCTCATTATACAATATAGCTATTTTCTGCAAAAGTTTTTCCTCTTCAGGTAAGAATTTAGGTACGCCAGTACTACTATACTGGCTGAAATAACCTGGGTCTTCTTTTTGAGTTGGCACGTCTCTACCGGTCTGACTTCTAAAGAAATCATTAGCCGCTTGGATTATAGACCCCCCCGATTCTTCAATGATGCGGTTCGCCTCATCCACACCCAACTGCTCGTTAAGAATACGCCTTAACTCTTTCTGTTTCCCTAGGCGTGAAATGCGTTCATCTATTGCCTTACTAGACTTTTCAGATATTTTATCTTCAAACTTCTGTATTGCAATCTTTTCAAGGTAGGCAGCATTAACCTCCTTTAATCTATCTCTTAAATTAGTGTTTGTTACTTCTTCGGCATCTATGTTTTTAAGAAAGTTCGGATATTCAGCTTTAAGCCTTTTAATTAACCCCAATCTTTGATTTTCTGTCGTATTTACATCAGTAATTGTTTGAACTAACACATTAAGCTGGATTTGTTGTTCTTGTAATGCCCTGACGTTATCTGAAACCTCATCAGTATTTCCCTCTAATAACTTGGTAACATAATCAACCCCTTTTGCTATTGTGTCATACAAACTAGCCAAAAAATCTCCAGCTCTTAGTGAATCTACAAGATTAATTATAGATGTTTTTAACCTTCCTTGTGCTGCTACAAGATTTTCTACTCTATTTAAATTTTCTATACCATAAGCAATCTCCAACTGCTTGGCAAACTTAGGCAGTGCCTCATCAGAAAGTACCTTACCCTCTTCAAGCATCTTAGATAACTCAAGGGTTGTAACATCTAAGGCATCAGCCATTATCTCCATTGAACCTGGCAATGAATCACCCAACTGCTGCCTTAATTCCTCTGAACTGACTTTTCCTTTCGATAGCATTTGTTCCAATGCATTGAACGCTCTGTCTATTTTAATCGCCTCTAAGCCCATTACAGAACCAGCTTTGGCTACAGAGCTAAAGATGGCTTGAGACTCTTCCATCGTCAAATTAGACGACTTAGATGCTGCCGTAAAACGCAAGTAATTCTTACGAAGACTATTCAAGTTTATACCGTAATTATCTGCCGTCTCAGATAAAAACTTATTAGTCTTGGCTAACTTGTTAGAGTCAGGAATAATCTTACTATATGCAAGCCTCAAAGAATTCGTCTGAACAGTCAATTCTTTGGTAATCCTAATCGCAGCATTCATAGCTGCGAAACCGAGGTAAGTCGCAGCAAAACGTTTAACAGTACCAATAACGCCCTTTAGTCCAGAATTATAATTACCAACATTACGCTTGTGGACTCCCATCATCTTGTCCATTTTCTGTAATTTTTTCTCGGTAGTTTCAATATCTTTGGCTAACTTCCTAAAATCATCACCACCTTCGCCCAAAGCATCTCCAAGATCTTTTATCTTTATCTTATTTAAAGTTAGCTCTGCTGATAATCTATTGTATGAACCTTGAGCACTTTTGTTCATTTTTGCCTCTGCGGACTTTTGCGCATTTAGCTGTTTTGCTTCATATAAGTTCTCTCTATATTCTTTATTTGATTTATGAAGAGACATCGTCAATTCATCCTGACTGTTTTTAAGTCTCCTGGCCATCTTAGCTTCTGCGTCCATTACCTTTGCTTTTTTCTTTGAAGCATTACTCTGCTTCTTCATGGCGTTCGCTACATTCTTAATTTCAGCCAAAGTTTGCTCTAAAATGTTAGAGTGCTGCCTCCAAGCATCAGAAAGAGCTTTTAGTCCCTCCGCAAAACCGTCATCAAAAAACTCATTTATTCCTATCTTCTTACTCATAGTGCCTTATGTCTTTTTGTTTAACTTTTCAGCTAATTCCTTAGCCTGATAAAACTGTAAAGTAGTAGAATTATTCATGTCCATACCCATGTACTTCGATAAAGAAGACATGGCTTCCTCACAAGACCTTACAAAGGCAGCCTCCTTGCCCTTGTGGCCACCCATCAACGAAGGTGTATACCCTGAGTAAATGTCGTCATTTATCTTTATAATGCCTTCATTGTACTCATCCTTAGTATACTCATCTATAATAGAGTCAAGAACAAAATCAAGATGCCTTTTCCTTGCTACTTTCCTTTCTACTCTTTGGCCCACTGAACCACCTGGGAAATAAACTTCGAAATCGCTGTCGATTTTTTTTTTTAATGTTTCAAATTTATCCAATACCCAGGCATATGAAATATGAAAGCTTTCTAACCTTTTTTCAATCTCTTCAATATCCGAATCACTAAGATGATTTGGATACTCCTTGCCATCTATAGACTTTATGAAGCAATAGACTGCTCTGCCCTTCAAATTAAAACCCTCCATCATAAACCTAAAAGCCTCAGAAGTATTAAAAAGCTCCATTAGAGCATCGTCATTCTGACCTTTCCTTATAAGCCGAGATAAATGCGAGAAATGATTATTAATTGAACTTGGATCGCTTCCGATACCCGAGTCAATAATAACATACCGAGTGAACGAAAAAAACCTCCGTATAGGAGCATTTTCAATACTATCATAAATCTCAACATCATGACCGTTAATAATTTCCTTCATGTGTGTATTTTAAATGTCTATAAACAACCCTGACTGAACTTAACAGTACAGTCCAACCTAAATCCACCGAATGGACGTATTAAAGCCTGACGCATACCTTCATTGTCTTTGTAAGCGTCAATAGCCCTTGTTGAAAAAGTGCTATACATCTCCCTCGCACTCTCTTTGAGCATATACGGAATAACCCTACCATTGATAGGTATTCCCGATGATAAAGCAGTCAACACCTCATGCTTCACATTCTCTATCGTTCTGTTCTGCCAGTCATTAGGGTATACAGTCCTATAGTCCCACCAAAATATAATGGCTATCTTAGATTCTATAGTCACAGAACCTATATTGTTCTCAGGAATAGACTGCTCCACGTCCACATCAATAAAACAGAAATTGCCCAAATCCTGATCAGGCAATAGCTTTATATAATCAAGACCATCCCTGCCTCCTGTGTATATAACAGGAAATATAAAGTCACTCCCAACGTCTTGATACTCCACAAACTTATCGCATCGCCCAAAAGAATTATTGAGCCATGAAAGCCTCGAAGAAAGCGCAGAAGCTATCGTATCACAAACATTATCTAAAAGCTTAGGAGAAACCTTAGTTGGCACTTCCATATATAATCCTTTTCATTGTTTCTAAAATACGAGGCTTTATTATGCCACGAATTATATTCATATTATTTTCGGTTAACCCGAAAATATCATCAGTAAACCTGTCCATAAGTATGTCAGTCTTCTCGTCCGTAGAAGATATGACAATCCCATCTCCATCTGCATCCCTCTCTACAAAGAACCTATCATGGAAATCACCAAACCAATTTAAGGTAATAGGGCTGCCTGGGGTCTTAGGTCTAAATATGCCATCTCTGTCAGCATAAGCTTGAGTATTTGGACTGTACTCGTCAAAAGACCTAATATCAACACCAGTGGATATCTTACTCTTATCTAACTGAGAAGTGTTTAATGAGACAATAGTTTCAGCCTGCTCCATTAGCTTGTCAGTGACAATCTCGTTATAGTCAGAGCTTACTCTGTCTAACGCCCTACCTATAGCCTGAACCTTTTTTAAGCCTTCCATGTTAGTGAGCAGTAATTTTAAGCCCTCTATTAGAACAAGGCAGACAAATACTGTCAATCTTGCTCCTATCAAATTGGATAGAATCTATCGCATCCTCATACTTCTTATTAACACTTCTATCCATCTTAGAGTTCCCTCGTGGGTCACCATTTACCTCATTCATAGTCCAAGCCAAATCAACACCATTCTCATGCCTGTTAACCCTGTCTTCAGGATTCAATGCCAACTTCTTAAGTACGCCTATAGCAACATTTAGCATTATAGCCTGAATGAAAGAATCTGCCTGATCAATAATAAACTGAGTTAAATCACACTCTACAGATACCTTTAGGTTTAGACCATAATTATTGTGCGTGTCATAACTGTTATTGTCTAAATCCCACAAATTTGTAAAGTCTCCAGGGTGAGAACCACCAACAGCATCAAAATATTCTCCAAGCGGAGCATATATATAGTCATAGTCATATCCTCGGTCAACCATCCCATTGATTGAACCACCAGTAACAGCAGATTCGTCATATGCAATCCAATACCTAAAACCAGCATCCAATTCCACACTCAAATCAAACCATTGCATAGATTTAGCATTAGTATAGCTGAAAGACTCCGTATGTATAGGTGAATACTGTCCAGACTTAAATATCTTGACCTCTATGCTTTGAGCCTGTTCAAACTGAAGCCCTATCTTGTAAGGCCTTACTTTCATAGCTAAAGACTGATATGGAGTAATCTCTATAAACCGAACCTTCCCTTGGTTTGTGTTTACGTCAGCAATATTACCAGTCGTCTTTACTAAATAACCATTCGCTAATACGTCCTTTGCCGTCTTCAACTTACTCTTTCTCGTATACCAATCCCATATAGTATTCGAGATTCCTGCCTCTGTCTCTCGCCTCAATGTCTCTGTTAATACCTCATATTCCCTCCAATAAGTAGGAGAAGAACTTGGAGTATTTCCAGTGCTTGCAGTCTGATTAAAATAAATATAATTTGTGCCACCGTCTTCAACTACATCTCCAAAACTATACTCTGTTCCTGCATCGTAGGCAGGATATGTATAGTTAGTGTCATCTTCACACAAAGAAGACAACTGATTAAACTTCATTGACGGATGCACGTCATTGTAGTACCGACCCGTAGTAGACGTGTAAAGGTCAACAAGCTTTGTTTTTGATGGATCAAGTGGCTGTCTCCAACCAACCATCGGTAAAAAAGCTGCTTTTATTAAATCGTAATCAATCTTCATTTCTCATTTTATTAAAAAAGGGAGGAGCTAAAAAATAATAACCCCTCCCCGACTTTACACACACAAAATTCTATTACTCAATGATAAACATTAGTAGTCGATTACGCAGGATCAGCAACCTGGAATTTCATGATTGGACTTGCGTTGTTCACCAAGTCATCATTGTATGCAGTAATGAAAGCAATCTCAACTGAGAAACCAAAGTTTTCAACTCCTGCTCTTGTCAAATGAGAAGAAGCTGCACCAGCAATAGCTGACTGATCTTCTCTTGACTCATAGTAGTAAGTTGACATCGGAATGTTTAGAACAGGAACCATCGCTGTGTCAAATTCCGTACTTTCTCCAAGTCGAGTTCTCATAATTGCATCAGGCTCATGAGTGAACAATAGACCAAGAGATCCTGGGTTAATTGCATAACCAGTAGCTTGATAGCCTACAGCATTTGAAAGCTGATTGGTGAAGTGCAATGTTTTGTCAAGATACTCAAGAGTCTTGTTCTCTTGGTTCAACTGACCATACTTCTCTTGTTGTCTGATGAAGCCCTGAACTCCTGGATTACCAACAATTCTTAGCTTGTCAGAATAGAAGTCGTGAGCATTCATGATAACACTAAGGTCACCAAGAAGCCTGTCCTTGTTAGCGTCTGTAGACGTGATAGTGTCAGACACTTCAGTATGAACAAGAAGTTCGCTGTAAGGCTGGTTCTTGTTCGTGTTCAACTCAGTCAAAGCATCAGTCTCAAGTTGGACGATAAGAGCGTCAAGATACTTCTTGAACTTTCTTTGCCAATCCTGACGATACTTGATTTCGTTGTTCATGTACTGAGCAGGTGTCATTGTGAATCCCCAAGAATAAACATTCTTAGTTACAGACATCAAAGCAGACGTGTTTTCAGAATCTGAAATAGAAACAGGACGAGTTCCAGAAGTGATACTGATAGACTCAGAATCAAATACAGGAATCTTAATGTCTCTACCAGCCGATGCAGCTGCTTCGTCAAGCATGTCTTGCGTCACAATAGAGCCAAGCTCAGAGTTTCCTAAAGCATAGCAATCGAAAGCCCCAGCTCTCGTTGTTCGAGTGGTATATTTACTCGCTTCTGGTGAGGCTGCACGATATTCTTGCAATCTTGTAAGTACAATACTCATTGTAAATGTTAATTTAAAAAATTAGATAATAAGGTGCATTCCCTTCACACCACAAATAAATATAATATTAATTAGAACGGGAGCTTTGAAACTCCATATTCCGCATATAGTTTATCTTGAGCTTCCTGAAACTCCATAGTGTCCCGAACAAAACCTTGGTCGAGTAATTCACTACGAATAGCCTCAGTAGCTTCTCTTTGGTTAGCAAAACTATTACTCACCGCTTTCGATGGTTGCGTTCTGCCTCCTGTTCCAACAGAACCAGTCACTCCAGGCAACTCCCCGACAATGTCAGAAAACGCCTCTGTAACAGTCTGTGGCTTACGGAAATCAGCCTTACTTGCAATCGGCAAGTCGTTCTCATCTAAGAAAACAACAGTCTTCTTGCCCTCTACGTCTCTAATAGACATAGAGCCAATTTCACGCAACTTAGATTTGGCCTTGTCTATGGCAGCCTCCCTCATGAAGTCACTGTACTCATCAGGAAACTGTATCTTAGATACCTCAGCATCAATGAGAGTATCCATGATGTCCTGCTGAGCCTGACTTTTAATCTGCTCAATGGCCTCATTGTTAGCTTCAGATACCTTCTGTAATTGCTCCTGAAGAGATTTTACTTGGCTCTTATACTTGTCGGCCTCTGCGTGCAAGTCTTTGTTATCGCTATTTCCTTTTAGACTTTCAACCTCAGATTGCAAATTCGATATAGTTCCATTCGCATCGTCTCGGGCATCTTTCAAAGAAGAAAGAGCAGACTTCATGTAGTCGTAAGTTTTTACATCTGGATCTTTTTTGATCCCAGTAGCAGCTTCTATATCCGCATCTAAGTCGTTATAAATCTGCTTAATTCTTGCACCAATAACTGCGCTCTCATCTTTCTCAGAAAGTTCCGATATCAGTTTCAGTGCATCGTCCGACACTTCGTTAAGTGCCTCTTGACCCCTTAATAAATCAAATCTTAACATATATCCCCTTTAGTTAAATAATCGATTGTTAAGCCTTGTCGCTGTAATTAGCCTCTACTTCTTTGGCAAATTCAGCAATAGACTTCGCTCCCTCAGGAGTCTGTATCTCCTCAAGAACAATGCAGTTCCCGAAGATCATAATAACTTCACCACCTCTGACAGTGGGACTCGCAATCTTAAAAAGATTGTTCCACTCTCGTGTGTTATATGTGCAATTAAATGGCTTATTCGTAGGCTTTCCAGTAATGGCATCTACACCTACTTTTCTTAGTTTCAGTACGCCTATATCTTTAGCATACTTCGGTGCGCTAACCTTAACCTCTGCCTTTACCTTTGGAGCAGACTTAGCGGTTGTCGACTTTTTTGATTCACTCATCTTTATCGTTTTTATTAGTAATAGTAGGGACTTTTAGTTCTACCTGCTTATAAAGGAAGTCGTTTATCTTATCGATAACATCTTCCAAACTATCAGCAGCCAAACCAAACTCCTTTAAACTTTTGTGCTTCCTCTCAAATAAAGAAATCATATAAGAGAAATTAAGCTTTAAATAAGCTTCCTGGCGATTCGCTATTCCTTGAGACACAAGACTCATAACGCTTCCTCTTGTTAGATGCCTAAATGGCTCTATCTCAAACATTATTCTCGCCCTTCTGTAGCCTCCAGGATTTTCCCTGTACTGAGACTCCAAATACTTCATATATATAGCATCCAGTATCGTGTCAGCCAATGATGCCTCTACACCCTTCTTATATGCGCTGAGTAGGACATCTGCTGAGAACACAAAATGCTTTGTGCCGTATGAAACTGTATACTGCCCGAAGTCCTTTCCATACTTAATCCTGAACATCATGTTCATCAGCCATTCTTCAATATCCTGAAATGGCTTTTGTAGGTCAAGTAAGGTCTGTTGAGCAGAATCAAACAGCGTAAGAACCTGAGTCTCATTCATGGCCTCGTAATCTGTCGGATTGTATACATCGTTAGTGATTCCAACATATATATATCTCTCCAACTTCTCCAAATCTTCCCTGAGCATCTTAATAGACTTGACATCTGCATCCAACCTACCTACAGGCTGCTTTAGCTCAGGAATGTCATCACCATTTGGAAACGGAGCCTTCACAAGAGTCCCTACGCCAATACCCTTAGAACAAGCAGGGCAAGGAATAGAAGAAGAGCTGGGACTGAAGACAGCACCCTCGTTTTTCTGCGTAAGATACCCTCCTGAACACTTATGAGAACCATCCTCGTAATCACAAGAACCCTCATATAGCCAATGGATAGGGTAGCCAGCACCAAGCTTTGCGTACTTGAAAGATACAATGTCAAAAAGTAAGTCATCGATCTTGCCTAAATAAGCAGATAAAGGCGACTTGGCAGTCACCCCATCACTCTGCTTAACGCTCCAAAACCACCGAGCAGGACAGGAGCCAAGGTTGTGGGGAGTGCTTGAATAATCAGATATAGTGTTCTGCTCAAATCTAAAGATATGATATGCAGAGCTATCTATAGCACAATAAACCCCATCACCCTTTTGGTAGATGATGTATTCAAAACCACCTCTACCGTCATCCTCAAAATCAGTTATATTAGAAACAGGAACTTCATAAAACACAGGATTACCACCCTCATCAGAATCTACAACGTACACGTTGTTTATTCCGTACATGAAAGTATTATAAAGCCTGCTACGAAGACCATTGGGATAGCCCCACATTTCTTTGGCATATCTCCTCGCATCGTCCTCCTTGTCTTTATCATTAAAGCCAAAGTCTACCGCAGGATCTACACCGTCAAATACCTTCTTTAAACACTGATAAATTTCCGTAGTAGTAGCTACAGTATCTACAGGAAACCCAACAAGCTTTTCAAATGTCTCAAAATTGTCCTTTGACAATAGACTACGAGATTTATCCATGAACTTACGCCTGTAAGCACTGTTCCTGGACTCTTTCTCGGTATGAAATAAAAGCTGATTGTGTTGATCAATCGCATCACGAAGAGATTTACTCCTCCTCGTCTGCGAAGCCCCCGATATCAGCTCTCGTATCTTCTTCTCGGTTAACTGCATTATCTTGATTTAAAGGCACTTCAGAAAATCCAACATTCTTACCCAAAAGGATGGCAGCACTCTCCTTGGAGTACTGCCTGCCTTCTTCAGGTAAATTTTTGTGGTATAAAATTACGTAATCCATATATTATGCTACGTATTTCTGTATAGTAAGTGCATCAAAATCACTTGGAGTATAAGTCTTGTAAAGGTCAGACCATCCTTCTTCCAATTTGAAAGAAATCATGTTTTTGTCAATTCCATCTCTCTGACCAAACATCTTATCTCCAACATAGAAAGAACGGATAGGAATACCCCTAACCGCAGTTGGTGATGCAAGATCATCAACAAGAACTCCAAGATTACCGTTCTCATGAACGAAAAAAGCAGAAAGGTTTCCGTCATGACACATGAAATCCTTCAAAGTGTCGATAATATCTTGTGGCAACCTCAAGAACTCACCACTGAAGTCCATAGATTCAGAACCCCTAACCAAAGGAATTCCACCGAAAGTAGCGTTTCCACCACCATACTCTCTTTTCTCTCCGCCAGAAATCTCACCAGCATGAATAATAGGAGTAATTACACAGGTAGTTCCATCTGATACCTCAAGCAATCCAGTTCCCGCACCAGCACCATCAGTCCATGTTGCCTGTAAAATAACATCAGCAGGAGCAATAGTGTTCAAGGAAGAACCATCTTTGGTCTTTTGTAGAATTAATTTTACAGGAACCCCGACATCTTCACAGCCAGCACTACTCAGGAACGCAGCAGTAAAATCCCCAGGGTCACAAGCGCATATTAAACTCATCTTTAATATTTTTTTATACGTTAATAATTATTAAGCTAATCGCACTGCTAACCCTTTGAGTGCAAATACAACATATACAATGTATATATATGTAAAAAAGTTCCCTAAAAGTGTATTTTTTACACTAAGTATTTTTAGATATACTATTAATGCCTGATATTCAACAGAATATAGGCAAAAAAAATTTAAAAAAAACACAAAATTTATCTATAAAACTTCAATCCAAGCCTCGACCTTCCCTTGCCTAAATACTCAAATCCATACCTCATGGCATCCATGGCGTGATTATGCTTGTCTACGGGAATAGATGCTTTTTTGTCATTCCACTCGTATAACCGCAGTTCACTCATCACATTGAAAGATAAGGGGTCAATGACAATCTCATAATCTTGTATCTTCATAATACCTTCCAATATAGTCCTCTTCTTAGCCTGCTTTACGTTTAATCCTGCGTCCTGTAACGCCCGTATGATCCTTTTATCATGCTCAGTGATTATAACATCGCTAATGCGGTCTAAATGCCTTACAGTGGCATCTACAATCTCCTCATGGGACATTTCGGTGTCATAAAAGCATTCTTTTATATATATCCGCTTGTTTTTCCTATCTACGGCCATTTTAATCATCACAGACGGGTCAGGACTGTACCCATAATCCTGAGCATAGCAATAAGGCAAAGATCTGTCAAATTCTCCAGTCGTCCAGTTCTTATATACCGCACCTTCAGCAGTCTCCAACCACGATCCCATAAATATACGGTGATATTTCTCTATATTCTCGTCCTTCAATCTCTGCGCCTGGTTTAAAAACGAGGCAGATAGGTTGTCATCATTATCCCTATATGTAGTATGTATATGCAAAACATCGGGATGCGTAGATATAGGAATCTTAGCACCCTCATAATCCACATATTTCATGCTATTCTTAAAAAACCGCTTGTATATAAAGTGGTCGATAGTAGTAGGGTTCAAAATCAATACAACTAAGTTCCTCGCATTGTCCTTACGAATAGAATAATCTATCTTCTCGAATTCCTCCTCGTCAACCAACTCCTCCGCTTCATCCAAAATCCAGATGTTTACACCAGATATAGACTTCATATTCGCAGATAAGTTACCCGAAGATGTCTTCAATCCCCTAAATAAAATGTCAGAACCACTACGAGTATTCTTGATATACGAATCCCTCGGATCAAAGTCATCCCGCACCTTCAGTAATTCCAACTTCTGAGTGAATTCAGGAATAATGGATATCTTAGCAGACACCATAGTATACCTCGTATATAATATCCTCGTCTCAGCCTCATATGTCATCAAATCAGCCAAAGTGGATATGGCAAAAGACTTACCAGACCCACGACCACCCGTAATAATAACATAACGCTTGTCAGTAGTCAAAATCTCCGTATACTTAGGAGATAACTCTATACCATCATATCCATTAACTTCCTTGTTCCTCTCCATCTACGTCATTTGGTTCTATATCAATAGTCTTGTCCTGGTCCTCTAAGTTCTTATTTTCAGCCCACCGAAAAGCAGGCATACTGAAGTTATGATTGTGGTTAGTCGTAGACGTAACCTCAGCCTTACCACTGAACAACTCGATAATATCACGAATGCGCTTATAAGAGCCATATATGATAGCCTCTTTATACGTCCGAGCCAACACCTTTTCCAAAACACTCGCATTGGGATCACCCAACAAATAATCAATCTCCTCCTCAGTCATCGCAGAAATGGTCGCAAACATCTCACGAACTTCCTCCTTGGTATACTTCAAGTCTTCCATCCTACGCATCATACTCTTGCGCCTCGCAGTGCGAATACCCTTCTCTATAGAATACTCCGCATCACCAACCTCAAATAAACCACTCTTCTTAGCCATCTCCATCAACTTCTCCCTCGGATGAACAGCATCAATGCGCTCCTGCCACCTACTCTGACGTGTACCCATCTTCGCCTTATTAGGAGCCATGTCAGCCATCTCCTCATGATCATCATTATCTTTCATATTACTTAAATTTTCTTAACAAAAAAAATACAGAATTTCCAAATTCCAAATAAACAAATCCCATTTTCAGAAACTTTTTTCTTAAGGAACACTATCAACAACAATAACACCCCCAAAATAATTCCCCAAAACACATTTTTTTTAAAAAAAAATCACATCATAGGGAACTATTTTTTAAAAGATTTCGTTAGGACTTATAAAAAGTTTTTTTTTACTTATCTACATAGTCTTTATTCACATAAGTCTATGTTCATAAATCCTATTATAAAGTCCAAAACATTCCAAGCCCGAAAGGGCGCAGGAGTCTATATAATGCAATGTTAAGAAAACTTAACGTTCTGTCTCACAAGTAGTTATACACACCTCACATCAACTCATACTAATCCAAAATACCTATCCAAGGTCTAAGTATCAACACAAAAAAAAGCACGTCTAATCCACCCTAAACAACCCTGAGTAAGTAAATTTAACAATGAAGTTTTGTCGGTAGAAAAGGAGGGTAAAAGGCCAGGCCGTAGGCCTGGGCTCCCCCCCCTCTCGCTCGATTTAAGCGGTTCGGGTCCCTTTGTGGGGTATACCCCTGCTGCTGCAAAGATCGGCTGTTATAGGCCGTTTAAGGCAGCAACTGGAGGCTTTTAAGCTTAAGCGCGCGGCCTATCTTTCAGGCCGTTCGCGTTCATCAACTTCCGCGGGTTCGATATCATCAAAATGAGGTACATAATCATGATACATTTGATCGATCAACCGCGCGTGCTCAATTGGTATATTGTACATATTAGTAATTTTTATAATGTTTAAAATGTGGTTTAATTAATGGAATACAAGGCCTATTTTGTGGCTATCCGCGAACCACTTCGTAGCGTATAGGTCGTATTGGCTCGCGTCTACGTATCCCGCCGCTTGTAGTTCCTCGACACTATCAAAGATCCTTGCATGACGTTCTGTATCTCTGTTCAGCTTGTGATCAAGCTTTGATCCCTCACTGTATATGATATCCATGTTATCGGGTAGTGTGATACCTCGAAACATATCGTGACTTTTGGTGTAGGCATAAAAGTTAATGTGTGGCAATGCATTCGCGATAGCGATCCACTTATCGCGATAAGCTTTGGAGTAAAAATCCCCGCTATCATGTATCCGTACAAAATTAGCCTTAGACCTTTGCAGCGCTGCAATTGCAAAGAATACAAAGAATTCATTTTTAGTGGCTTGGTACCGTTTCTCAAATGCTGCCTTAACATTTGACCAAACATAAGCACCGTTACAAGCATAGCAATATTTAACGCAAGCATCCGCGAACGGACAAACTACTTTCCCCGTAATAGACTTATATGCGGGGATACCAAAATTGACAAGCTTAATCCCAAACTTTTTGGACGTTTTTTTGATCTTACTATTTTGGGTGAATAGCTTTGTGGTACCTAAAATATTTTTAATTGTTTCCATGATATAAATTTTTGTTTGTTGTTTGTTTGTTTGGTTGATTAATACGGCAAATATGACGGACCAATGAAGTTAAAAGCTGCAAACATAAACGCAGCAAATAGGCTAAATGTAGCGATCGAAATAAGTGTAATTTTCAAAGTTTTCATAATAGTTAAATTTTTGTTTGTTTGGTTGATTAAAATAAAATCAGTTTTTGGGATAGGTTTTATAGTTTGATATTCACTTCGTTGTCTTCTTCAAACCTCGATCTTCCGCTGTTCCATATTGTCCAGTATGCCTGTTGAATTTTTGCGGGAGTATCTATTACAAAATGGCTTAAAATATATTCTTTCTCTGAATCTTCATTTTCATCCTTAAAAATATTAATAAATGAAACGTGTTTATATTCAAAATTAATTTCGCCAGTATATGTTGAATATTTGCCAACAGATAGATTCACTTCTTTAGCAATTAAATCCATAATGTTTTGTAAAGTTTTCATGATATTAATTTTTGTTTGTTTGTTAATGATTCAAATATAATCGGTTTCTGGGACTTATGCAAATTATTTTAAAGTTTTTTTCCAATTATTATAATACTTTTTAAATAGGTCCCATGCGAGTTTTTCACTCGGTAAATTTTGCCAAAATTTTGAACAATGCATAAGCTTACAACCTTTCACCTCGCCTATCCCGAAAATAGCGTGAACCAATTCATGTAAGATAATTTGCTCAAACATATTTCGCCTTTGAACACTTTTGCTAAATGCATAAAGGTCGACGTGGACAACGTTTTGGCCAGTGTATGCGTAGGCCGTGGCATTGCTACATTCAATTATTCTAATTTCAACACGTGGTATATTAAATCCCGAGCTTTTTACCTTATATATTACATTCATAACTTCGCGACGTAATTTATAAGTATCTTTATTCATACTGAGAATTTTTGCTCCATGCGCGGGTTTGTTTTTTAGTATTTGTGTATAATTGATCATAATTTTTTATTTGTTTATTTGTCAATGTTGACAATACAAAGATAAGCGCAAATAATCCATATATCCAAATTTTTTCCCAAATTTTAACATATAAAATTTTTTGTAATATGTAAAGATCTATGATCCAGGACGGTACACATATGAAAAACTTTAATTTGTTTCTAAGGGACGATCTCGGGGTTCATGGTGTGGTAGTACCAAAAATAGGTGAAATGCTCTGAGAGAGGCTTAAAATGGCCTTAAAACGGACGCAAAATAAAGTTTGCAAAAAGCTTGCTTTATTCAATTATTTGTGTAAGCTTTGCCAGGTGATGAAGACAGAAAAAAACATATTATAAAAAAATGTAATATGTATCATATAACAAAAATATTTAATATGTAATAATCCAAATAACATATTACAAATTATCATTATATGTACTTAGTGTATATTTGACACTATCTACTTAGTGTAGATTGGACACTATGTACTTAGTGTAGATTGGACACTATGTACTTAGTGTCAATGTGACACTATCTGGGGATGGGCCGGGCCGGGCCGGGGCTGGAATGTATCAAAAATGGAGGTCCCATTGGGCAAAGCTCCCATTGGGCAAAGCTCCCATTGGGCAAAGCTCCCATTGGGCAAAATTACAGCTTTCCACCGAGCAGTTGGTCGTAGATCTTCTCCTGGATTTTCGGGGCGATGATTTGGTAGATGAGGAAGATCGTGTCTTGATCGTAATCGCTGTTGGAAGCTCTTGCTCCATTCCATGAATCTCCTGACGCATATCCGTAGACACCTGCGAAGTCGTCATCTGTGAGATTTAGGTGACGTTTCATCATGTCGTAGCCTCGGTTCCTCTTACGCCTCTTCTTGGCCATTACTATCTAAATTAAACTGTTTGGAAAGGTCAGAATCCAGTGCCATGACCATTATTTCGTAGCTCTTTCCCTTTGGACTGTTGTAGGTTCCAATATTTTGGATAAGCTCATCGAGGTCTGTGGATCCTTTGTGCATTGCATTGAGTTGTTGATCGATAGCATCGAGGAACTCCAACATCATAGCATTTATTATTTCACTTTTTTTCATTTTTAAATTAAAATTTAATCTAAATTAAAAAAAAAAAAATAAAAAAAAAAAAAAATTTATTTTAAAAAAAAAAAAATAAAAAAAAAAAATTATTAAAAAAAAAAAAAATAAAATATAATAAATATTTTTTAAAAAAAAAAACCTAAAAAAAAAAAAAAAAAAAAAAAAAAAAAAAAAAAAAAAAAAAAAAATTAAAAAAAAG
>Ga0255768_10002400_pt1 | contig 18827 bp, 24 predicted proteins | sample 071ome_33_FD_179983 | JGI IMG/M metagenome (GOLD analysis project Ga0255768, IMG submission 179983) | Coastal salt marsh microbial communities from the Groves Creek Marsh, Skidaway Island, Georgia - 071412AT metaG (version 2) | ecosystem: Environmental > Aquatic > Marine > Intertidal zone >...
AGGCGGAACATCTTACGGATCAAGACATAATGAAAAAAAATTTATTTTTGCTGGAAAAACGGGATCATCACAAATTAAGAGATTTACCCAAGAGCAAAGGGAGGCTGAGGTTAAGCAATCAGATATAGATTATTTAGAAAGAGATCACGCTTGGTTTGTAGCTTTTGCTCCTTATCAAGACCCTAAATATGCAATCAGTGTTTTAGTTGAACACGGGGGATCCGGAAGTAGTGCTGCTGCGCCCATAGCTAAGCAAGTTATTCAAAAAGTAATTGAACGAGATGAAGTTAGAAAAGCTTTCATTAGTCAATTAGGTGAGGAGGTATAATGTTTTATAGTAGAGCATCAATCCATACTCCATTTTCTTTTAAAGAAAGATTTTTTAGCATAGATTTTACTTTATTATTTTCAGTTTTAATTTTAGGTGTAATTAGTATTTTTGCACAATTTTCATCAAGCGGTGGCAATTTTGATTATTTTGCCAAAAGCCACGCTATAAGATTTGGAGTTTTCTTTATATTTTTCATTCTCATTTCTTTTATCAATATAAGATTCTGGAACGATTACAGTTTATTAATTTATGCAAGCTTAGTTATATTATTAATCTTAACAAAATTTTTTGGCGTTCAATCTCAAGGATCAAGACGATGGTTAAATTTATTTGTTTTTAACTTGCAGCCGTCTGAAATAATGAAGATTGGAATAATATTATTCTTATCCAATTATTATCACAAGATATCGACTAATGATGTTAACAAGTTAAAATATTTATTATTTCCTTTGTTCGCAATGACTATTCCTTTTCTATTAGTCGTTACTCAGCCAGATTTAGGAACAGCAATATTAATATTTTTTAGTGGAGCGATAATTACTTGGTTAGCTGGGGTTAGATGGAAAATATTTGCTTACTTAACTGGCTTGCTAATCATCTTAGCTCCTATAGCCATATCTTTCCTTAAACCTTACCAAAAAAGTAGAATCTTAACTTTTTTAAATCCAGATGCAGATCCACTTGGTGCAGGTTATCAAATCATTCAATCTAAGATTGCCGTTGGCTCAGGCGGGTTAACAGGCAAAGGATTTTTAAATGGTTCGCAAGCTTACCTAAATTATTTACCTGAAAAACATACCGACTTTATTTTTACATTATTTTCTGAAGAGTTTGGTTTTATGGGATCGGCTTTAATAATTTTATTATACGCAACAATCATTTACAGAATTACTCGCATTGGAATGTTAACGCGAAGTATTTTTGCAAAACTCTACTGTTTTGGTTTTGCTAGTGCTTTTTTTGTATTCGTTGCAGTTAATATGTCAATGGTGTTAGGGTTACTTCCTATCGTTGGAGCTCCTTTGCCTATTCTTTCTTATGGAGGATCTTCAATGCTTGCGATTATGCTTGGTTTAGGAATTGCAATGTCTTGTAATATTTATAAGAACACTACAATTTAATAGTTTAATATAAGTTAAAAATATTAAAATAATTCTTGCCAAAAATCAGGATAACTGATTAAATTTTCAAAAATTAAATATTATGTTTGGCGAAAATAAAGATAAGTTAATCAAGGTTGTTGTTGAAAAATCAACCATTGGCGGAGATTTTACCATTGAAGGATTAGTTAATTCTGCGGGTGAAGTAGAATTGGGTGGATCTATTAAAGGACCCGTAAATGTTAAAACTTTAATTATTAGAGAAAAAGGCTCAGTTATCGGAGAGGTAAATTGTGAAAATATTCAGGTAGATGGGTTTCTTGATGGAAAAATTTCAGCTCAATCTGTGAGCATAGGTTCAACTGGCGAAGTTGTTGGCGATATTGAATTTACGGATAACATAAAAGTTGAGGAGGGAGCTTCTTTAGATGGTCATATTAAAAAAGTTCCTCTAGTAAAAATTGAAAATAAAGTAACTAATTTTCTGAATACCACAAAAGAAGTTAGAAAAAGCATACTTAAAAAGTAAGTAAATCTATTTGCATAAAATACCACATTTAAGCTAAGTCAAATTTAGAGTATTCAATTCCTATGAGTGAACAAAACTGTAAATCAGCAGGCATTATTGGTGCCGGCATCCAAGGCATTTGCATTGGTCTTCAATTATTAAAAAAAAATATTCCAGTAACAATTTTTGATAAAAATGATCCTGCCAGAATGGCATCTTACGGGAACGCGGGACATTTTTCACCTTATGCTGTTTTGCAATTTAATAGACCAGATATTTTAGTAAATGTTCCAAAAATGCTTTTTAGTTCTTATGGGCCTTTAGCCTTAAAATGGAATTATGTGCCAAAACTTTTACCTTGGATTTATAATTTTGTTAAAAATTGCAACACTAAATCTATGTTACATACCGCAAAATACATGCATCAAATTTTAGATTTAGCTTTAGATGCTTATGATGAAGTTTTTAAGGAAATCGATACAACTGGATTAGTTGAAAGAAAAGGGATTATTTATATTTGGACTAAAGAAAATCTAAAAAGTAGAGAATTAGAAATCAAAGTAAGAAATGATTTAGGCGTTAAACAAACTTTAGTGACAAAATCTGAAATTTTAGATTTAGAACCTAATCTCCAACCTATTTTTGACTCTGGAGTTCTATTTGATTATGCCTGGCATGCAAGGGACCCTCACGGCATAGCTAAAAAACTTTTTGATTTATTTATTGAAAGAGGTGGCAAATTTATTAAAGAAAATGTTGCACATGTAGAGCAAACTAAAGTTAATGAAACTTTAATAAAGACAGATAGTAAAGATTATACGTTTGAAAAAATAGTTATCGCTTGTGGAGCTTTTTCAAAAAAATTAACTGATCAATTAGGAGAAAACATTCCCCTTGATACTGAGAGAGGTTATCACGTTCACTTTAAAGGCATGGATCATCTTTTAAATAGAGCGGTTATTAATTTAGACCGAGGTTTTGGTTTAACGCCAATGAACCAAGGATTAAGAGCAGTTGGCACAGTTGAGTTAGGTGGATTAGACAATCCTCCTTCAAAGAAGAGAATTGATTATATTATTCGATGCGCAAAAGAACTGTTACCTCAGTTAGAAAATCATGATGATGAGTGGCTAGGCTTTAGACCAACTTTACCTGATTTTCTTCCTGTCATAGGACCCTCTTTAAAAAATAAGAATATTATCTATGCTTTTGGCCATCATCATTTAGGCTGGACTTTAGGCGCTATTACTGGGAAAATTGTATCTGGAATAGTTGCTGGAGAAAAAACAAACTTAGATTTAACTCCTTACCATTCCTCAAGATTTAACTAGGATATTTTTGTCAAAAAACGCCATAGCTTATACTTTATTAGTTGCAGCCACCTTTGTTTGGTCTGCTAACTTTATTGTGGGAAAATTTGCAACTTTATTTCAGGTCCCACCTTTGTCTCTCAATTTTTATAGATGGACCATCGTGTGGATTTTACTGCTTCCTTTTACATATAAAGAAATCTTTTCAAAAATTGATGAAGTAAAAAAGAATATAGGCTTGTTCATCATCCTAGGAATTACTGGTGTAAGTATTTTTAACTCAGTTGTTTATTTTGCACTAAATTATACGCAAGTTATTAATGCTTTATTAATGATATCCGTCATTCCAGTTACCGTAATTTTTTTGTCCTCGATTATAAAAGTTGAAAAATTTAATTTCTTACAATTATTAGGCTTAATTGTTTCATTAGTTGGTGTAGTAACGATTATAACCAACGCTGATATAAATAAGATATTATCTTTAAGCTTTAACAAGGGTGATATTTGGATGTTAGTAGCAGTTTTTTCTTGGGCTCTCTATTCAACCTTATTGAAAAAAAGAAATTTACCTTTTACGCAGCTATCATTATTACAAATCTTTGTAACCATAGGCTTATTTTTCTTGTTTCCCCAATTTGTAGGTGAGCAAATGGCCGGCAAAGAAATAACTTATAATAAAGCCTTCTTTTTGATTTTAACCTTTGTTGTTTTCTTCCCATCGATGTTTGCTTTTTACGCTTGGCAGAAAGCAATTGAAGTTATTGGACCTAATCGATCAAGTATATTTTTACATTTAATGCCATTATTTGGAGCAATAATGGCAATCTTAATTTTTAAAGAAAAATTCGAGTTATATCATTTTATTGGTGCAGCTTTTATAATTTCAGGTATTTATTTGTCTAACCAAAAAAAATCATGATTAAAATAGCTGTATTAGATGATTATCAAAATGCTTTTGAGCGAGTAATTGAAATTGATCAATATGCTGACAAGTATGAGTTTCAAATCTTCAACGAACCTTTTGCAAGCGAAGCCGACGCTACGGTTGCGCTGCAAGAATTTGATGCTCTTTTTATAATGAGAGAAAGAACACCGATGACTAGATCTTTGTTTGAGTCTCTTCCAAATTTAAAATATTTAATGACGAGTGGAATGAGAAATAAAGCTATTGATTTAGAAGCCGCTAAAAGCAAAAACATATTAGTTTGTGGCACAGAAATAAATTCAAACCCAACGGCTGAATTGGCTTGGACTTTAATATTAGGATTAGCAAGAAATGTTAAGCTAGAAATTGATGGAATGTTTCAAGGATATTGGCAATCAAGTATTGGATTAGAGTTAAAAGGAAAAATGTTAGGACTAATAGGTCTTGGTAAAATTGGATCTCAAATGGCTAAAATAGGCCAAGCTTTTGGTATGCAAGTTGCTGCTTGGAGTGAAAATTTAGATTTAAGTCATGCAAATAAATTAGGCGTTCTACCAATGACAAAAGAGGATTTGTTATCTCATTCTGATTTTATCTCTATCCACGTTGTTTTAGGTGAACGATATATAAATTTAATTACAGAGAAAGAAATTAAACAAATGAAAAAAACAGCTTTTTTAATTAATACATCAAGAGGTCCAATTATTAATGAAGTAGATTTAATTAAAGCCTTAGAAGACGAAACAATTGCTGGAGCAGGATTAGATGTTTACGACAAAGAACCTTTACCACAAGATCATAAATTAAGATTTTTACCTAATGCACTTCTTTTGCCCCATCTTGGATACGTGACTGCAGAAAACTATGCAATTTTCTACACTCAGATGATGGAAAGTTTAGACTCCTGTTTACAAGGAAAACCCATTCGATTACTTTCTTAAGGGTTACTTTATCTTAATCAGCTTGATATAAAGAATCAGCTAAAGAAGTTTGTATTTTTTATTTATAGTTTAATTAAGTTTTAGGTAATTAACTGCGTACAAAGAAAATTTGTTTTATGAAAAAATTATCTATTTTAGTTTTTACTTTTCTATTTCTTACCGGATGTTATCAATCTATGGCACTACTTGGTCCAGCCACTGGAGCTGCAAATGGAAAAGTTGTTCAATCCTCTCTTCAGTCAGCTGCTAGTTATGGCATAAAAAAACAAACGGGTAAGTCTCCCTTTGAACATGTAGTAGCTTATTCAGAACAAAAAGATTTAGAAAATTGTCAAAAAGAGAATGCACAAATAAAAAAATGCCTAAACTTAAATGAAAAATTATTATCAGCTCAATCATTGGTTGAGCAAAAAGATCAAATTATTAAAGAAATTAAATCAGAGTCTAAAGAAGTCATACAAGAAAAAGCAAAATCAGCTAGAGAGCTAGCTATTTCTGTTCAAGCAGCGATTATAGAAAAATCAAAAATTAAATATCTAGATTAACTCGAAGGCAAGTTTTCATTTTTCCAGCCTTGGTCTTCACCATTACCTTCAAAACCATCACTTATATTTATACAGTTAAATCCTTCTTTTGATAATAATTGAGCTGCCATCATAGATCTTGCACCCGATCTACAAATGATTAACAAATCTTTTTTTATATCAGCTTTATTTTTTACTTCAGCAACAAATCCTTTATTAGCCTCTGGGTCTGGTGATCTTTGAATAGTTATAAAATGTGTCTTGATACCTAACGCTTCACCATTAGGTTTTCCAATTTGATCCCATTCCTCTTTGGTTCTGACATCTAAAAGTTCAATATTTTTATTATTATTTAAAAAAGATTTAATGTCCTTACTAGGTAAATTTCTTATTTGTTTAGACATTTTAAATTTTTCTAAGTTCTTTTGCTGCCAAAACCATTTTAGATAAAGCATCTATAGTTTCAGGCCATGCACGAGTTTTTAATCCACAATCAGGGTTAACCCATATTCTAGTTGGATCAATTAGTTTTGATGCTTTCTGAATTAGCTGTTTCATTTCATCCGTTGAAGGTACTCGGGGTGAATGAATGTCATAAACACCTGGTCCAATTTCATTTGGATATTTAAACTTTTCAAAAGTGGTTAAAAGTTCCATTCTTGATCGAGATGTTTCAATGGAAATTACATCCGCATCTAACGCAGCAATAGAATCGATTATGTCCTCAAATTCTGCGTAACACATATGTGTATGAATTTGAGTTTCATTTTTAACTACAGCTGCAGAAATTTTAAAACAATCTACTGACCAATTTAGATACTCTTTCCAATCTTTTCGTTTTAGTGGCAAACCTTCTCTTAAAGCAGGTTCATCAATTTGAATCATCCGGATACCATTTTTTTCTAAATCTTCCACCTCATCACGAATAGCAAAACCTATTTCTTGTGCTGTATATTTTCTTGGTTGATCATCTCTAACAAAAGACCATTGTAAAATGGTAATAGGGCCCGTTAACATTCCTTTAACAATTTGCTTTGTTTGCTCTTGGGCAAATTTTGACCATCTCACTGTCATAGGATTTGGCCTAGATACATTTCCAAAAATAATTGGTGGCTTAACGCAACGAGAACCATAACTTTGTACAAATCCACTAGATGTAAAAGTAAATCCATTTAATTGTTCACCAAAGTACTCAACCATATCATTTCTTTCAAACTCACCATGTACGATTACGTCAATACCCATCTCTTCTTGTTTTCTAATCGCGTCTATTGTTTTATCTTCTAGGAATTTGTTATAACTTTTCTCATCAAGCTCGCCTCGTTTAAATTTTGCACGTGCTTGCCTTACATCAGTAGTTTGAGGGAAAGAACCAATTGTTGTTGTTGGAAACTTTGGTAAACCAAAAATACCCTTTTGTATTTTTGCTCTTTCTACATAACTAGATTTCCTCTCAGTTATTGATTTATTAATAGTTTTTATTCTATCTTTGACTTTATCATCATGAATCAGTTTAGAAGTTTTTCTATCCTGAACATCTGCTGTATTTTTATTAAGTTCTTCTTGATGAGAGTTATTATCTATTACATTTTTAATAACATTTAACTCTTGTAGCTTTTGTTTTGAAAAAGATAGCCATCTTTTTATTTCAGCAGGAACTTTTTGCTCTAAATCTAAATCGTAAGGGGTATGCAAGAGAGGGCAAGATGATGAAATGATTACATCATTAGAAATATTACTTTTAATGAAGTCAATTTTTTCTTGTAAATTTGACTTCCAAACATTTCTTCCATCAACCACACCTAAAGATAATTGTTTATTTGAGTTTTTAACGTAGTTTTTATTTTTTGTACCTCGTACGAGATCTAAATGAATTGCATCTACATTACTTCCAAATACTTCTTGTTTAACATCTTCATTTAAGTCTTCGAAGTAAGTTGCAACTAAGATCTTACTTTTGCCAGCTGCAGCCTTAAGTTCATTTAAGGTATTTTTGATTTGAGATACAACATCTGTTTCTAAATCTTTAACCAAGATAGGCTCATCTATTTGTATCCATTCCGCGCCAAGCTCAGAAAATTTTTTAATAATATCCTTGTAAACAGGTAATATTTTACTTAACAAATTAATCGTTTTATTTCCGTCTATACCTTTAGCTAATAATAAAAATGATAAGGGACCTAAAATAATTGGCTTTGTATTATATCCAGCAGCTTTTGCTTCTTCATATTCTGCAAAGGGCTTATTAGAACTTAACTTAAAATTTTGGTCTTTTGATAATTCTGGAACTAGATAATGGTAATTTGTATCAAACCATTTAGTCATTTCTAAAGCCGGCACATCTAATTCAGCTGTTTGTGAACCACGAGCCATAGCAAAATAGGTCTTAAGATTTACTTCATTACCATCCCATTTGTATCTTTTAGGTACTGCACCTAATAAGCAAATAGCATCGAGCACATGATCGTAAAAAGAAAAATCATTTGAAGAAATTAAATCAACACCATTATCCTTTTGCGTCTGCCAATTTTTTTTTCTTAAATCTTTAGCAACATTCTGTAATTCATTTTCTTGGATTTCACCTTTCCAAAATTGTTCTAAAGCTTTTTTTAATTCTCTTTTAGGTCCTATTCGTGGGTAACCAATGGTTGCTACTTTAATCATTTATCTTCCTTTTTTTAATTAATCTTTATGATGTTGCCAAAGCTTATCTGTTCCACCAAAGTGGCCCCAGTCACTATCAGCTTTCATTGTACTACTAATTCCACCTCTTGGACGAAATTGTATCTCTAGTCTTAACCTGAAAGGTTTGTAAGCTTCGATCAAGTGTTTATACATTACATCGATCGCACGCTCATAACTTATGATCGTATCTCGATATTGTAATAAGTATTCTTTTAAACTTTTTAATTCGACAGTTGATTTTTCACCATGAAACCAAATTTTAATGTGCCCAAAATCAGGTTGGTTATGTACTCCCATAAAAGTAAATTCAGGAATATCAATATATTGTTCATATCCACTAGCAGGATTAGGTATGGACTTCAAAAGTTTACCGTCAATTTTGTCCCAAAGTTTTTTCATATGAATTTTTTATTACCCCACTAAAAAATTTTTAGTGGGGTAAATCTCTTTATGCTAATGCCTGTTTAATGTCAGCAATAATATCATCGGGATGTTCAATACCAATTGATAGTCTAACATATCCAGGAGTTACTCCAGCAGCTAACTGCTCTTCAGGCGAAAGTTGACTGTGAGTAGTCGAGGCTGGGTGAATAGCTAAACTTCTTGCGTCACCAATGTTTGCAACATGGTAAAGCATTTTAAGTTTATCTATAAACTTAGCACCGGCTTCGACTGTACCTAAATCAATACCAACAAGAGCACCATCACCACCCTTTAGATATTTTTTTGCACGAGCTAAAATTTCTCCATCATAGTTTGTTGAATAAATAACTTTCTTCACACTTTTGTGAGATTTTAAAAACTCAACAACTTTTGCAGCATTATTGTTATGTTGTTTCATTCTAAGCGCTAATGTTTCAAGCCCTTGGATGATCTGGAAAGCATTAAATGGACTTAATGGAGCCCCCAAGTCTCTAAGCAATACAACTCTTGCTCTGATGACAAAAGGAATGTTTGCTCCAGTTAATACCGGAACAGCATCTGCCCATACAGCACCACCATAACTTTGATCAGGTTCATTAAGTAATGGTTGTCTTTTTCTATCTTTAATCCAATCAAAGTTTCCACCATCAACTATAATTCCACCAATGGAAGTACCGTGACCACCAATGTATTTAGTCAGTGAATGCATTACTATTGCAGCACCATGTTCTAAAGGCTTACAAATAATTGGTGCAGCAGTATTATCCATAATTAATGGAATTCCTTTTTTTCTACCAATATCTGAAACTTCTTTAATTGGAAAAACTCTCAAATATGGATTTGGAAGCGTCTCTCCATAGTAAGCTCGAGTTTTATCATCAGTTAACTTTTCAAAGTTTTTTGGATCAGCAGGATCTGCAAATCTAACTTCAATACCTTGTTGTCTTAGAGTATTTTTAAATAAATTTACTGTTCCGCCGTACAAGTCAGTTGAAGCAACAATGTTATCACCAGCTTGTGCTAAGTTTTGGATACAATACGCAGAAGCGGCTTGTCCTGAACCTACTGCTAAAGCAGCAACACCACCTTCTAAAGCAGCTACTCTTTTTTCAAGAACGTCTACTGTTGGATTCATAATCCGCGTATAAATATTACCAAATTCTTTTAAACCAAATAAATTTGCAGCATGTTCTGCATTTTTAAATTGGTAAGAGGTAGTCTGGTAAATAGGTACCGCTACTGATGTTGTTGCTGGGTCTGCTCTGTAATCAGATCCATGCAATCCTATTGTTTCTGGATGTTTTAAATCAGCCATTTTTTTTCTCCCTTATTGTTTCTCTGTTTGTGCTCATCATTTCTCTCCTTTTTGTTAGGAGAAAACGAGTAGCCGTTAAACGAGGGGTTTAATCTAGTATTCATTTTCTCCTTTTTAGTACTTCGGCAAAATGCCAGGTGTACAATATGGTTCAAATACCCGGTTTAATTTTAGATTGTTCCAAAAAAAAACCACCGGCTAAAGCGGTGGTCTAATAGACTTAATCGCTTTAGCAGGATTTATTAAGCGCTCCGCAATTTGACTTAAATCAGCGCTGTAAGTCTTTTATAATTAATAGAAATTATTGTCAATCCTTATTTCAATTTGAGAATTAGTAACTATATAAAGAGTGAATGAATGATTTTTTAGATTCAATTAAATCGAGAGACCCAGCAGCAAAATCTATACTAAGTATAATTTTGACTTATCCTGGGGTGAAAGCTGTTTTTTTTCACCGTATAGCTAATTTTTTTTACAAAGCAGGATTTGAATTAATTGCTCGTATAATTTCTCAAACTTCTAGGTTTTTTACAGGTATCGAAATCCATCCAGGAGCAAAAATTGGAAAAAATTTATTTATTGATCATGGAATGGGAGTTGTAATTGGTGAGACCTCAGAAATCGGAGATAACGTAACAATGTATCATGCTGTTACTTTAGGTGGGATTTTGCCAAGCGTAGATTCTAATTCTCAAAGACAAACAAAAAGACACCCAACAATAAAAGATCAAGTTGTACTCGGATCTGGCGCTCAAGTATTAGGACCAATTACAGTTGGCCGATGTTCAAAAATAGCAGCTAACGCTGTAGTAGTTAACGATGTTCCTGAATTTGCAACGATGGTAGGCGTGCCTGCAAAAGTAATTAAAATTGATGAAGCTTGTCCAGAAGATCAAAAAGTTACCTTTACACCTTATGGAGTTGATGAGAAGATAAAGGATGAGCAATAAAGATTGGGATCCTAATTTAACACCAGAGCAAAATTATATATTAAGACAAGAGGGAACAGAGTCTCCTGGATCAAGTCCACTTAACAATGAAAAAAGAGAAGGCTCTTATCATTGTATTGGTTGTGGCACTAAACTTTTTGAGTCTAAAACTAAATATGAAAGTGGATCTGGTTGGCCTTCTTTTTATGATGCATTACCAGGTGTGTTTGAAACTAAAACAGATATGCATATAGGTTATCCAAGGACGGAGTATCATTGTAAAAAATGTGGTGGTCATCATGGCCATATATTTGAAGATGGACCTAAGCCAACAGGTAAAAGATATTGTAACAATGGAACTTGTTTAGTATTTAAAAAAAAGAAGTGATGAAAGATTATTTTAAAGAAATTAAAGAAGCCAAAGCAATGCTTCGAAAAAAATCAAAAGATTATAAAAAAAATTTTCAAAAGATTGAACAATTCATCGAGGCTGAAGTTAATGAGATTAAGCATTTAAAACAAAATAAAGAACAAATCATCCCAGAAATAAGTTTTAAAGATTTAAATACAAATAATAATTCCAAAGTTATTGATCAAATTAAAAGAAGAGGTTGTGTAGTTATAAGAGATGTTTTCGAGGACAATCAAATTAGTCAATGGAATAAAGACATAGAGGAGTATATTGAAAAAAATAATTATTATGAAAAACAAAAAGAAAAAGCTGGTTTAGATAATTATTTTAGTAATTTAAAATCTGGTAAACCCCAGATCTTTGGTTTGTATTGGTCTAAGACCCAAGTTAGAATTCGTCAATCTAATGAGTTAGATATTGTAAAGAAATGGATAAACCATTTATGGAAGTTCAAATATTCTGAGTACCAAGTTTTTGATCCTGCTAAAGAATTAATTTACGCTGATAGAGTTAGAAGAAGAGAACCAGGTGACTCTACACTTGGATTGTCACCTCATTGTGATGCTGGCTCTATTGAAAGATGGATCGAAAGTAATTATCAAAAAATTTATGATAAAATTTTTTCAGATCAATTTGAAAATTACGATCCATTTGATGCTAAATTTAGAGAAAAAACAGATTTAATAAAGTCTCCAGCTGTTAGTAACACATTTAGAACTTTTCAAGGCTGGACGGCTTTAACAAAACAAGGACCAACAGATGGAACGCTACAATTAATTCCCATAGCTAAAGGGATGGCTTATGTTTTAACAAGAGCTTTATTAGATGATGTCCCTGAAAATGAATTGTGCGGATCTTTACCGGCTAGAGCATTGTCAGCAAACAATCAGTACCACAAATTACTTTTAGAAGGTTTAGTTTCAATTCCAGTTATGAATCCTGGTGATACCGTTTGGTGGCATCCAGATATCATTCATGCTGTAGAGGATAATCACTTAGGAAAAGGTTATTCTAATGTTGTTTACATAGGATCTATGCCACTTTGTGAAAAGAATTTAGATTATGCTAAAAAGCAAGCTAACTCTTTCCTGAAAGGTGAAAGTCCACCTGATTTTGCTGCTGAAAATTACGAAACTAATTTTATTGGGAGAGCAACTTTAGATGATCTAACTACTCTTGGAAAAAAACAGCTTGCTTTAGAAGACTGGAAATAAACCAATTTCTTCAAAATGATTAATAAAAATAAGATCTTCACTAAAGGTGTTCTTGATTGTTTACCACTACTTCTACCAGTTGTTCCCTTTGGTATTATCTTTGGTGTAATTGGAATGGAATTAGGATTTGGTCCTTACGTTACTTACGCAACTTCATTTATAATTTTTGCAGGATCATCACAAATTGTATTTATTCAATTGATTTCAGCCGGTGCATCTCCACTAGTAACGTTAACTTCAGTAGGTATCGTTAATTCAAGACACTTATTATATGGGGCTGTCTTAGCTGAACATTTAGAAAAATTAAAATTAAGATGGAAAATATTATTATCCTATCTTTTAACCGATCAAGCATTTGCCGTTTCAAACAAATATTTTAAAAAAAATAATAAAAATAAATTTGCTCATTATCATTTATTAGGTTCAGGCTTAGGTTTATGGGTGACTTGGCAGCTTTCAACGATTTTAGGAATTGTTTTAGGCGCTATCGTTCCTGAGGAATTAGGTTTAAGTTTTACCATACCATTAACTTTCATCAGTTTATTAGTTAGCGAATTTAGAAAATCTAAACACATTATAGTAATTTTAGTTTCTGGCTGCGTAGCTCTATTAGCTTACAATATGCCTTTTAAAGCATACATCATCATTGCAGCTATTGCTGGGCTATCAGTTGCAGCATTCTTAAATAGGAAGAAAGCATAATATGATTTGGCTAAAAATGATTATTGCGGGAATCATAACTTTTTTAACTCGTTTTTTATTAGTCAGTTTAATTAAAAAAAATTCATTAACTAATAAAACAAAAATAGTTTTAAGCTATGTACCTTCAGCAGTTTTTCCAGCGATTATTTTTCCTGCGGTTTTTTTAAATTTAAATGGTCAATTATTTATTGAAGACAACCCAAAAATTATAGGCGCAATTGCAGCAGTCCTAGTAGGTTATTTTAGCAAGAATGTTGTGACAACTATAATCCTAGGATTGTTAGTGTATTGGGCTTATATTTTTATAGGGTAAGCTCTAATCCGATTTTTTTGAATTTAGGTTTAAAGCTAAAAAATAAGCTATTATGGTTTCCGGTATCTTTTTTTACCGTCTGTTGCCATAAATGTATCATTTCATGCGCCAAGGTATTTAAGAATTCTCTTTTACTAGAAAATTTTGGCATCATTTCTAAAACAAAAAAGCTTGTTCCTTTTCTGTAGGACAAATTTTCCACACATTGGCCATAGGCTGTTTTCATATTCTTAATTTGAATATCATTAAAGGCATTTAATCTTCCTTTAAATAAAGTCTTATTAAATACTCTAAAGTATCTTTTAATGTCTTTATAAGTCGTAATGTATTCTTTTTGAGAAGATTTTGTTTCTCTTAAAATTCTTTGTTTAGTTTTAATAACTAAATCATTTTTATTTTTTTTCTTTTTCATTACTGTCTTACTCCTATTTTTTTCTCTCTCTGAATAATGAATAATCCGCTTAAAACAATGATTGTAGCTCCAACAACCATATTTAAAGATGGAACTTCATTGAAATAAAAATAGCCAAACAACATACCCCAAATGATGGTGCTGTATCTAAAAGATGACGTAGATGACATCATTGTTGTTCTTATAGTTAAAATAGAAAAGAAGTAGCCAATAATTAAAAAGATTGCCGCTAAAACAATTATTAAGAACTCAACTAAATTAAATTTAATAAACTCAGTATGAAATAACATTCCAAATCCAAAAACAACCGTAACAGCCAATGAAGTTAAAAATGCTGCATGCATAATATTAAAATCTTTTTTAATTTTTCTTGTGTACGTATCTCTATAAGCAATAAAAAAAGCAGAGATTAATGGAAAAATAAAATAGTAACCAAATTCTAATTTAGTTGGGTTGATAACGATCATCACACCAACAAAACCCATAATGACTGCTGACCATCTTCTCCAACCAACTTGTTCACCTAAAAATATTGCACCAGCTAAAGTAATTAAAATGGGTGCTAAGTTTAATAATGTATAAACATCAGCCATTGGTAAATTGTATAAACCAATAAAAAAGAAAATAGCTGTAATAGCTTCCATCAATCCTCTTAATTGTAATTTTGTATTTGAAGCAATTTCTTTGAAATTTAAATCACCAGAAAGAAATAAGATTAATCCTAAAATTGAGGTTGCAATAATACCTCTAACAAAAACGATTTCGTCTAAAATATATATATTGTCAAATATGTTCATTAGCTTTTTTATCAGCGCATCATTAGCTGTAAAAAAAAGCTGACATAAAAGCATATAGATTATGCCTTGCGTTTCTAAACTTCTATTTTTTAAATATTCCATAGGGCTGGCGATATATAGATTTAAATTTGGAAAAATCCAGAGTTTATTTATGGCTTATTTGTGAATCCAGAAATATGAGCAAATATTGATTTTTTAAAAATACTAGGCATGGGTTATTAGGCAAAGATTGATCCTGGGGCAACCTAGCCTACAAGCTAGGGTAGTTTTTATAGTTTTAAAAAAAGACGAATTTGACGATTAAAAAAATTATCAAGTATTCGATGATCGTTTTTATCTTTTGTAATTTGGTAGTATCAGGAAATTTATTTTTAATATATTTAGATAAAAGCTTATAGCTAATTTCTATTGTAGCCACAGGAATTAGAATTCCAGATAAAAACCAAATAAGACTAAAATTTTTAAAACCATAGTATGAAGTTATAATTAAAGTTATCCAAGAAACTTTTGAAACAAACAGAGTAAATAATATTCCTGTTTTTTTTGAAAAAATGGATTGAGTTTTAATTAAAGAATAAGCCGCTAAAACACTGAAAAAAAAACCTAAATATTTTAAAATCATTTTCAATTATAATAATTAGAGCCTATAAGAGTTACAAATATAAAAATAAAATGATTTTTAAATTAGCAATTGCATTTGGCGCAGGTTTTATTAGCTTTTTATCACCGTGCGTCCTGCCAATTATTCCAGGATATATTTCATATATTACAGGAAAAAATTTAAATGAAATTCAACAAAATAGAAGGATAGTTCTACTCAAAACAATTACTTTTGCATTAGGATTTTCTTTTGTCTTTATATTATTAGGAATAGCCGCATCGTTTATTGGAAACGTATTAATTTTCTTTGGAAAAGAGTTAAGAATTGCTGCAGGAATTATTATCATTCTCTTTTCATTAAATTTACTTGGGATTTTAAATTTTAATTTTTTAAATCAAGACAAACGTTTTGAAATAGGCTCATATAAAGACAATTATTTCTTTCCATTTATTGTTGGTGCAGCTTTTGCATTCGGTTGGACGCCTTGCATTGGTCCAGTGCTTGGATCTATTCTTGCATTGTCAGCAACTGAAGCAACGATTGTAAATGGAGTGATACTTCTTTCTATGTATTCTCTTGGTTTAGCCATTCCTTTTATTTTGTCAGGTTACTATATGACTGTATTTTTAAATTCTAAAAAAGGATTTGGTAAATATTATAATAGAGTAACAATAACAGGTGGTGTTATTCTTCTGATCACAGGTGTTTTGATTTTAACAAATCAAATACAAGTTATTAGTTATTATATTTTGACAACCTTCCCATTTCTAACTAATTTTGGTTAATGAGCTACATTTCAGTTTTTGGCATTTTTGTTGCAGACATTAGCTTTGTAGGAAAAAGAATACCCACGGTCGGCGAAAGTATGATTGGCAGCAAATACAATATAAGCCCAGGGGGGAAAGGGTGCAATCAAGCTACAGCTATAGCTAAACTTGGAGGAAAGGTAAGTTTTATTTCTAAGATTGGTAAGGATACTTATGGCGATATGGCAATTAAAATCTTATCAGAAAATAAAATTGAGATTTCAGCAGTAGATATTGATCCTAAATCACAAACAGGAGTAGCTGGAATAATGCTGGATGAGACAACAGGTAAGAATGCAATTAATGTTATCGTTGGTGCACCAGCAACTTTAACCATTAAGGATTTAGAAAAATATTTTAACATCATTGACAAATCTGAGATTTTTTTAACTCAGTTAGAAACACCAGTTGATGTAACCTTGGAATGTTTAAAAAAAGCAAAAGAGAACAATGTATTGACCATCCTCAATCCAGCTCCGGCGGCAAAAATAGATAATCAATTTTTTAAATATGTAGACTATTTTACACCGAATGAAACAGAGGCTGAATTCTACACCGACATTAAAATATTAAACATTGAAGATGCCAAGAAAGCTGCAAAGTCATTAATTCAAAAAGGATTGAAAAAAATAATTATTACTTTAGGTGAGAAGGGATTATTTTATACTGATGGAAAAGAAGAAATTTTTATTGAAGCCACTAAAGTGAAAGCCATAGACACGATTGGAGCAGGGGATGCTTTTAATGGAGGATTTGCCTACGCTCTTTTACAAAAAAAACCAATCAAAGATGCTTTAATATTTGCAAATAAAGTTGCAGGTTTATCTACTACTAAACAAGGGGCGGGAAATGCAATGCCTAGTTTAGAAGAAGTTAATAAATTAACTAATTAATTTATCTAATTCACCAGTACGATTAGCTTCAATCAACTCTTCTTTGCTACCAATATAATGATCTTCAATAAAAATTTGTGGAATGGTTCGTGCACCATTAGTTCGTTGAAGCATTTCTTTAGCGTTTTCCTTTTTTTCCCAAACGTTTCGCTCTTCAAATTCAATATTTTTACTTTTTAATAATGCTTTTGCCTCATCACAACGTGAACATGGCGTTCCTGAGTACATAGTAATTTTTTTCATAGTAATTAGATATTAAGTAATTTGTTTAATTTACCTTCTCGCTCTAAAGCTTGTAAGTCATCATTTCCACCTACATGCGTATCGCCAATAAAAATTTGTGGAACAGTTCTTCTGCCACCAGATTTTTTTAACATTTCATCCATCTTAGATGGATTTTCCCCTAGGTTAATTTCATCAAAACTCACGTTTTTGCTTTTAAGCAGCGATTTTGCAGCCACACAGAAAGGACAAGAAGGACCCGTATAAATTAAAACTTTACTCACAATTAATCTATATCACTTAATTTGATTTTTTCCCTAAGTTTTTTTCTTTCTTCAACAAATTTTTTTCTATTTTTAATACTTTTAGTATGAACTCTTTTTCTCCACAGTCTGAAAGAAGATGGTTTTAAATTCTTTCGCATTATTTTAATAACTTCGGATTCTGATTTTCCAGTTTTTTCTTTTATTTCTTCAAAAGTAATACGATCAGCCCAAGCAGCCCAAATAATCCAATTATCATCTTTGATATTTGGCTCTGGATTTTTAACCTTTGTAATTGGTATTGGGCTTTTTTTTTTCATCCAACAATATATAAATTAGGTATGTTTCCAGTTGATTATTTTATTTTTCTTCAAATTATACTCTTCTTGTTCATTACGCCAGGTTTACCACGAGTAGTGATTGTATCGCATTCAATTAATTATGGATTAAGAAATTCTGTTTGGACTGCCTTAGGAGATATTTCAGCTAATATTTGCCAAGGTATATTAGTTGTGTTTTTAATTGGAGCTCTAATAAAGAATAATCCAGACATATTAATTTATATAAGATGGGCTTCTATCTTTTATATTCTTTATTTAGCTTTCGATACTTACACTGCTAAAATAAAAAGTGTCGACTCAGCAGTAGTTACATCAAAGTCGAAACTTTCTTTTTATATAGATGGTTTTTTAGTTGCTGGCTTAAGTCCTAAAGCGATTGTTTTTTTTGGTACTATTTTTACATCTTTTATAGATTTCGAAGCTAACATCTTAGTTCAATTCATAATTTTAATGACTACGTATGTGATTTTAGATTTTACGACTTTAATGATGTATGGATTTGCTGCAGAAAAAATTGCTTCTTACTTAAAAACTAAACCTAAATTACTTAATACAATTTCTGCGTGTGTATTAATTATAATTGCATTGTTTATTGCTCTAAACCAATAATTGTAATTCTTGCCATAAGTTTTTTTTCATAGTTATATCAATCATTAATTAATTAATTAAAAACAAGGGGAGAATAAAAATGAATAAACTTCATAAACTATTAGTAGTTATTCTTTCTTCAATAGCTCTATTAATCAGTGCTGCTTCTACAGCTTTTGCAAAAGTTGAAGGCGACACGATCATTTTAGGTGCTGCAGTTTCATTAACTGGAAAATATGCGGGTAGCGGTAAGCATACGCAAAAAGGTTATG
>Ga0255768_10002406_pt1 | contig 18815 bp, 18 predicted proteins | sample 071ome_33_FD_179983 | JGI IMG/M metagenome (GOLD analysis project Ga0255768, IMG submission 179983) | Coastal salt marsh microbial communities from the Groves Creek Marsh, Skidaway Island, Georgia - 071412AT metaG (version 2) | ecosystem: Environmental > Aquatic > Marine > Intertidal zone >...
CGTGTTCTGGTAGATTACCAGCATCTCTCGTTAATTCATAATTCATACAACCCATAGCAAAAGTTCCCATATCCATTTTAATTTTTCCTTTTTATCATTATTATCATACTATAATATAACCATTTCTAACATTAGTGTCAAGTGTTTTTTTACTTTTTTTTTAAATTTATTATACATGAAATGCACAATGTAGGATAAAATATCGTCCCAACAAATTCCATAGTATTACAGTTATCACATTTTATCATACTATAATATATGGCTTTTTAAACTTGGAGTCAAGTGTTTTTTTTTATTTTTTTTTATTTATTCCAGTCCTTGATATCTACGATTTGAAATATCTTTGTAGGTACTACATTTAAACCATGTTCATTGGTTAATAGTAGTGTGTTTTGATACTCACTCCAATCAACATTATATCGTTTATCTAAAACACCATTGTTTTTACTTCTGATAACTTCATTTAACGCGTTGATTGTGTAGAGTGTATTTGATTGTTTTTTTCTATGTAGTGAGATTGTGTTCTCAATGTTTTCTTCGTAATTATCCACTAACTCAATATTATATGTACAGATTAATTGAGTTAAATCATCTTGATTTTGAAAGATATAAATTTTATCATATAGAATTTCATTACAAGTTATAATGATATCGATGGTTTCATTTAACCTTGATTGTCTTGTGAATGTACATAGTAATTGTGTTTTCATTTTACTTTCCCATTATCATCGATACAATCTTTTAAATCACTACCATTATTATAGACTGTACTTGCTTTACTTTCTGGTCCTTGTTTAGTTCTAATTTTCTTTTCTTGAAATGCAAAATCATCATCTGATTTTTCATCACCTTTCATGAAATAAATAATTTTACCAGCTCCAGTTACATTACCCTCTTTATCTGTTTGTGCAACTAAATCACCTGTATAGAACCTTTTCTGAAAATCTGTTTTTGTATCTACACCAAGACATTTAGCAAGAACCTCTTTGTTTAAATAATGACCACTCATATTAACCTCAAACATATCATCATATTCATGAACCGTATCTTCTGTTTGAGTTAACATATCCATATGTGCAAAATCCCAAACACTTTCAGCTGCCAAGTAATCACCCATTCCTATTTCTTCACCATCAATTTTAATTTTAGTTTCATTCAATTGTTCTTTTTGTTGAAGTTCCATTTCAAGTGCACGAGTTCTAATCTCTTCAATTTCCTTTGCAGAATCTGGTGTAAAATCAAATCCTTTAACGACCGTTCCTGCCTTTTGTCTTGCTGGTGTATCTTCACCTTTATTCAATCTACCTAATACTGCTTTATCATCACCAGTAGGAACTTCTTCAGAATTTCTTTTCATGTATGCTCGTAGCATTTGTTCTTCAGTTGGTGGTTTATCGTACCCATTAGGATTACCTGCCTCTAACCACTTCATTGCCTTTTTAGCTTTTGCTGTTGGTTCACCTTTTTTATTAGTCTCATTAATAGCATCTTCACCATAAAAACCTACTACTCTCTCATTCCAATATTTATCTGCTTTTCCTTTTGCACCACTTGTTTTCTTGAAATTATCAATAACATCTTGAGCATCAACTTCACCACTATCTAACATTTCCATACATTTTTTAGATACATTTGTTGCACGAGTTTTAAATTCATCTTCTATATCATCAATTCTTTGTGCGAAAGCTGCTCTTGTATCTAAAATCACTTGTTCTTGTTCATCAGTTATTTGACCTTGTTGTTTTAATTCTGCTACAGCTCTTTGTGTTGCCTTACCTGTTAACTCTTCTCTTTGTGTTGAATTACCTGTTTGAGCAGTTCTACTATCTTTATCAGAATGAAACAATAATGTTACTTCACCTGAATCTTTATCTATAATAATTGAAGATGTATCAGATGGATTTTTACCACCACCTGCAGTATCTATTAAATTATTTACTTTATCTTCTGGTATAACAACTTTTTTACCATTTTTAAATGCAACCACTTTTTTCCCTTTTAAGAATTTCTTTTGTGCATCTTTATCACTTTGTTCTCCACCAAAGTTCATCAAGTTTGTGTTCTTCCATCCAAATTTTTCTGATTGTTTTTTGGCCTTATTGGTTTTTCTTTTAGCATTTCTTACTGCCAATATAGTCTTGGATACAATACCTCGTTTTTCTGTTGGTGTATCTGGTGGTAAATCACCAACTTTTAAATCACCTGCAATTGTATCACTTTGATTTTGTTCTTCAAGCCTTGTTCCTTTTAAATCTTCTAATAACATTTCAACTGCTTGTTCTTCTGTTATGGAATCATCTTCAAACATTTGTTCAGAAATACTATTACTACCCTCTTCATTTAACATAGAACCTGGTCTACCTGGTGCTCCTTGTTCCCATCCTCTACTAAATCTTTTTTTCCTATCTTCAGTATTTGTATTTGAGGTCTGTTCTACAGATGAACTTGATTGTGTATCCTTTTCTTTCTTTTTGGCATCTTGGGCCTTTTGTGATTTAGGATGTTTTTTGATATAATCGGCTTGTTGTTCTGGTGACATCTTTGTCCACCACTCTTCACTTTCAGTAAGATTTTTAATCAACTCGACACGAGCTTCCACTGGCCATTGGTGTTCTTTCAACACATCATATAACTTCATTAAATGCTGTTCATTAGTTAAATCAGGTATCCCATCACTAACTCTGAAACTTAACTCATTTAATATTTGTTTCCAATTCATTGTATTTCCTTTTTAAAATCTACAATCTTGACAGGTAAATTATAACCCATCGCAACACCTAACATTAATCTTGTGTTTCCCCCTAATAAATATAAGTTTTTCAATTTATCTCTCACTATCACCGGCGGTGGGAACTTTGTATTTTTCTTTAATCCATCTAAAATTGATTTCCAATCTTTATGATATCCTTTTGCAAGTTCTATTGCCCTTTTCATTCTATCTTCATTTGGTAACTCTAATATATCACCAACATCTGAATTTTGTAATTTCTTTAATTCTTCTTCTGTTGGAAACTTATATGGTGCAGTTTTTATAGAATTACGAGTTGCATCTTTTTTTGACCATAACCCCTTTAATCTATTCTTTGTGTATTCATTATCATGAAACTCATCCACCTCTACCTCAATCTCATCATGAGAATATGGTCTCATATGACGATAGTTCTTTAGTGATTCATACAATACTGATTTTAAACTATACACTAAGTTTCTCCGTTATTTCTTGCATTTCGTGATAATTATCTCCCATATAAACTCTTGTTGGATATTTACCACCATCTTCTAATATGTTTTTTACCTCTTTTAAATACTTTAATCCGTCTTGTTTGAAATCAAAATCAAACAAAAACGCATCATAATTATAAAGGATTAACTTACTTTTTTTATCTTCTAAGAATACTCTTAACTTGTTTAATGTCTCAATATTCTTCTCTGTTTCCATTAATTGTATCATATAATTGAACAATTTGTTTGGATTCATATCAGGTAGGTTTTTCCTAAGTATTTCTCTACTATAAATATCAGAAACTACTTTTTTATTGGTTTTCCACTCATTCCAAAGTTTTTGTATATATTTATCCACTTTACTGAAAAATGGATTATCTTTTATTTCATCTTTAATACCACCATACAAATACTTAAATGTTAATTGTTTACCCTCATCATAACTTAATCCATAAGTATCTGCCAAGTGTTGGTGAACACTACCATTTGGAAATTGATAGTTAATTTTTTCACCAATTAATCTTGGATGATATGCATCATAATCAAACTCCACTAATACACCATTTTTAAATCTACTGATAAATTGTTTTCTACTTCCATCTGATTTGTTTAGTGCGGCAAAATTTAATCCACCGAAACGATTACTTGGTCTACCTGTACTTGTGTAAGGATTGTATTCTGAATAAACCATACCATCAATTGTTTTTATTCCACTTTTCTCAATATCTGATAAAACTTCTAAGATTATTTGGTTGTGTTGAATATCAAGATAAGGTGTTAAATCATCGGATACTTTTTTAAAATATTCTGCGTGTTTCACTAATGGAATTATATCATTAATATTATCTTTATCATAATGTGTTCTGTAATACCAATGGTGTGCATTTGTTAAATGGTTATCTATATCATATGGTTCATTTGTTTCCACATAATGATTCCAATTTAAATCCACTACATTATCAGAATGTATAAAAGTATTATGTTGATAAGATTTTAAATCAATTATAGATATTTTTGTATCCACTTTTATAGGTTCAATTATATCAAACTTTTCATTATGATTTACAGGTATAATATAATCTTCTGATTGTGTTTTAATATAAAAACAAGACACACGATTCTCTGTTGAATGTTTATTCACATCCGACAATATTTGTAGATAGATGAAGTTTTCAGTCTGTATTTTGTTTTGTAATACAGACCACTTCTCTTTCGAATTTACTATAACCATTTAACCTATTTTGTATTTTACATAAGTAACTATTTGTTCTGCAATGTTTGTATTACAATATTTATCCATACCCTCAAAACCAGGTGATGAATTAACCTCACATACTTTGTAGTGTCCATTATCAAATAATAAATCAACACCTGCGACATCCAAGTTTAATAATCTTGCACACTCACCACTTAAGAACTCAATCTCTTCTGTAATCTGATAAGGAATACCCTCACCACCTCTTGTGATGTTTGCTCTAAAGTCATCATCAGTAGATTGTCTCATCATACAACCCACTACTTTACCATTCAAAACAAATACTCTTAAATCTTTTCCATATGAATCCTCAATGAACTCTTGAATAATAATATTATAACTTGGTTTTGTTATCTCGGCCATTCTCATCAATTGTTTTAATTGTTTTCTATTTTCAACCAAGAATACTCCAGCTCCAAATGAACCACTTAATGTTTTAACAATAATTGGATAATTCAAACTCTTCTCTACAAACTCAACATCGATTGGATGTTTCACCAATAGTGTTTTAGGTACAGGTAGATTTGATTGTCCAAGTATTTGTTGTGAGTATAACTTATCTTTAACATTGTCAATCGCATCACTTCCGTTAATCAATGTAACACCAAGTCTTTCCATATGTCTGATGATTGCTTTGATGAAGTAAGTAGTTCCACTACCAGTTCTTGGTATTACGAAATCTGGTAATTTTCTTGATACTCCATCAACACGAATACTTTTCCTATCATCTCTATCTACAAAAATATCTACATCTTGTGGATTCACAACATGAATTTTAATGTTTTGTTTTTCAAACTCCTCTACTAACCTTTGAGTTTCGTATGATTCATTTATATCCTTTTTATATAATATCCATCCCGTCATTTTTCTAAATAAATTTCACTCCATAATTTTGTTGTTTCAGGAAATGTTTTTAACATAACCTCTTTTAATCCTCTGGCATATTCTTGTATTTCAACTTGAGATGTTGCCTCATCTCGTAGTTCTATAAAGTTCATAATACTTTGAAATGATGCTGTCCACCAAACTTTTGTATAGACTGTAAGTGGTAAGATACTTCTGGCTTGTTCTTTTGCCATACCCATATCTAATAATTGTCTGTAACAAGAGATTGCAACATTTTGTCCCATTTCCCAAACCTTTTTTGCATTCTTTTGATTCTCCACTAACCCATCACTTGCCTGTTTGTTATCTTCTGATTGTTTTCTAAATTCTGTTGGTTCATAAAATTCATCATAAGGAACATATCTACCACTTATCTCATTCCACGCATGGTCTTTTGTTACATGAGATGATGTGGTTTCAATACCCACGACATGTTTGTACCATTGTCTCATCACAAACTCTGGTGCCTTTATAATAAACATACAATGTTGATGTCTGAATGGTGAAAAGTGTTTATGTTTGATTAAGAATTTAGATAGTTTTCTATCTTTCTCTTCAAAGGTTTCACTTCTCCCACCGAATGATACACGAGCTGCATTTACAGGTGTTAAATCATCACCAAGTGTATCTACAAGTTCAATATATCCTTTATCCAAGATATCAATTTTCATTATGATTCTCCTTTAGATTTAATCATGTTTTTTAATTCTTTGGTTCTCTCTTCTTTATATTCTTTTGCATACCCTTTCCCTACGGGCGTTTTCAACCAAATTTTAATTTCAATCATCCGAAAGAATGTTTTTATAGTATTTAGAATTTTCATTATATAACCTTTGGTAATAAATATATTTTTTTTATTTGAAAATGTATTTTTTATTAAAAATCTTTTTGTACTTAAAATGAATCACCCGATTCGGCATTGTTTGTTGGTGTTGCATCAGGTAAATTATCTACTGGTGGTATAAAGGTTGTCGTATTTGTCCTAATCGTTGTTGTGGTACCAGTGATTGTTGGTGATGTATTTGTTGGTGTATTTGTTGATGTACTTGAACCATCAGAAGAATTACTACCATCATTTAATGTACCATCTTTATTACCTTTCGAAATTGTTTGTGTCGGATTTGATTGTTCATTAGTGTTAGTTCCTCTGATAACATTATGTGAAACTGTTGGTGCCTTATTATTAGTTTGTTCAGCATATTGTTCTAAACCTTCCATATCAATTCTCATCTTACCTGTAATTTTTGTTTCCCATCCTTGTGGGGATACCGTATGGTCCATTGAAGTAACCATAAATAAACCAAAATCTCTATATAGTTTAGGTAAATAATCTACTGCAAACAAATCATATAATTTTATACCAGCAATACCAGGCATGGTAAAACTAACCTCTAATGGTGTTAATGGGTCAAAATCTGTTTTTGAATCTGGTCCTTTATTTAAAAACCATTGCATACCTCTTACAAAACTTGGTTTTAATTCGCCCTTTGATGAATAAACTAATTCTGCAGTATTAGGATTTTCTAATTCATTTACGGATAACCATCTTATAGCATTAACATCTTCATCATTGGCCGCGTTTTCTTTTTCTATATCGTTTTGAGTATTTATAATATTTTGGCTTTTTACTGTTGATAAATTTGTTTCATAAGTTACATTTCCATCTTCATCTGTTTTTATCTCTACTTGAAGATTTTCAAGGTAAGGAAAATATATACCTGTAAATAATCCATCTTGAAGTTTATCATTTTCCTCTGGTTCGCCTGTTACTGTTGCATTATATAATTCAGCTAATGCAACAACACCTTTATTTTCAGGTGATGGATTACCACCAAGACCAGATGTTTTATAATCAGTATTACTATGAAACATTGCCTGTGTTGCCATTGCACTTGATATATTTACTTGTACACTAAAATCTTTAAATAAACTACGATTACTATAAACTGGAAATACAAACAATTTATTACTATCTACATTTCCGTTTACATCTTCATATGTTGATTGGAAACTCTTTCCCTTTTTGAATGGATTTATATCTTTTACTCTAAATTTAGTAATATTGGTATCAATAACTGATAACTTACCATTGTTTGTTGGTGATTGATAAACTTCAAAGTTCCAATATCCACCATATTGTCCACTTACTGTAGCCCAAAAAGTTTGTAATCCACTTTCTAAATTTCTAATACCTTTAAAAGAGTTTCTTAAAAATTCAGTACTGAAAACAAAGTTTCTTATCACTCCAAATTCACCTTGTTGAAATTCTTGAAAATTATCTTTAATTCCATTTATAGTCTCTATAAAGGCCTGATACTCTTTTTTTACATCTCCACTAAATGATGTTGGAGCATTAATAATTGCAGGTTCTCCTATGTATAAATTTGGAAGTATAATATCTTTACTTAAAGTAAATAAGGCAGATTCATTTCTGTTTGTTTTTTTTGGAAATCTACAAACAGTAGGACCTTCAAATGTTTTGAACCCATCACCACCATCTGGTTCATAACTTATATCTGTTGAACGAACAAAAGTTAATAATCCCTTGTAAGTTTCAGTATTTGCATTTGGATTTGATGCAACTGCAAAATATTTATTCAATACTCTATCTTCAAAATACCCCCATGTACAATATGCAGTTTCATCCTTTTCATTATAAAAACATTGATTTTTATATTTATCATTATCATCTAATTCATCTTTAATTCGTTGTTCAAAGTTTTCTAAATGTCCATCAAAATGTTGTCCTATATTTTGTAATGCCTTTTCAAGTGCCTCTTCATTTTTTTTAGAAACCACCTCTCCTACATTACCCGCAGGGTCTACAGTTCCTTTGAATAAAGTGTTACCCATACTTGTTAATTCAGTAGTACAATCATATTCACCATTCGGACCAACATTCCAACTAAAACTTTTAATCAATCCGATTGCCGCATTATAATTACCACCACCCTTTAATATTCTTTCTTCAAGTGCAGTATAATACGAAAACATATCATTTACATTTTTAAGTGTATTGAACTCTATTCCAGGTACACTCCACCCAAACTCAACCAAAACACTTCTTCCGTGTTTTAAAAACATCTTTTCATAAACTTCAAAATCATCTGGGTCATACATTTTCCAATTGATAGTTATGTTTTGTATTGAATGACTTTTAAATGATGTAGATATACCTGTAATTCCTGCAGGTGCTCTTAAATTTGATGCAGGTGAATTATCTAATAAATTTGTTTTTGATGTGATTGGTTGATTAACTAATTCTCCATCTTTAAAATCACCTCTTAATTGAAATGCCTCTTCTGATTCTATTTGTAATGGTCTAACGAATTTACCACCTTCTTTTTTGAAAGTAGGTGATGTACCACTAACTCTAACCCAACAAGATTTAGTTAACATTTGAGAATATGGATTTGATTCTATCTCATCACTAATACTACTTAAAGGATTCTTTTCTGAATCAGTACGATTCATTGCAAATATTCTTTCAAATAATGCCTTTTGAATATCCTTTTTTATTTGATTGCCTATTGGAAAACCATTGCTCATTATGTTATACCGCGAATGTATTGATTCGTTCTAATTCTGATACTATGTTTCCAATATCTGTTGGGATTGTTAATTTACTACCAATTGGACAAGTAAATCCACCACTATATATTTCTGGGTTTGCCCTTGCAATAATCCACCATAAAGTAGAATCACCATAAAACTTATTTGCAATTGTTTCCCATCTATCACCCTCTTTACTATAGTAAACTTTATCACTATTTTTAGGTGTGATTACTGGATATCTCGTTATAGAACGAAATCTTTTTTTATTATTATCTGTTAATACTTTTGTATATCTATATCTATTCATTATTTACCTTTAAAATCTCATCTGACCATCCATAAGTACCATTAATAGTTGGTCTTGAATTCTTACCTTCTGCTGGATTGTTGGTTCCAAATGTTCCAAATTTATTAGTAGTGATTCCCTCATCTTTTAACCAAGGCACTTCGTAGTGTTTTGATAATGAATGTGGTAAGTATTTTCCAATGTATACAAAATCTACACTTACATTCCAATATTGTGGTATTTGATAACCCTCATCAAGTTCCCAAGTTGTAGTTTCATCTATAGTACAACTAATACTATTGAAGTAACCAGGTGTATTATTAAATAAATCACCAATGGTTAAATAAATATATGGTGTAACTGGTCTCATCTCTTCATCACCACCATAATTTTTAAAATGTGGATATCCTAACCCAATTAAATAACTCATCTTTTCTTGAATAATTGGTATATCTTGTTTAGTGAATGCTGCTACTTTAAAATCAAAAGTAACATTACGATTTGTACCTGTATAGATATGAACTGCATCAGGTCTACCAATGTATCTTTCTTGTGTGTATTCTGGTGATACAGTATCAGTAATGGTTCCTAACATTGCAGGGAATACTAACCATTTTCCATTTACTGCATCTCTAATTCTGAATTTAATAAAATCTTTTGGTAGTTTATTATCTTGTGTAGTTGCAAAACTCAAATCACCATATTTACCACCATAAGGTACTTGTAACGCATTACTCACTCCAACTGAATATACTTTACTATCCCCACTTACTCTAATCATACCACTACCCAAACCATATTTTGAAGCAGATGCTGTAGAATTAATAGTAAAGTTAGTAATGTTTAAATTATCGATTCCACCATCATCTTGTTGTTTTGAGTTTAGTAATTCATCACTTTCTGTTTTATTATTTGGTATTAAATCATATAATTCTTTATCACCATCCGTTACTTCTGATTCATATGGTTTTCGTTTAAATAAACCATCATCTTCTGGTATTTCAACATTAGGATTTTTAGTAGATTCCATTTCATCAAATGTTTTTGCCTCTTTACTATTGACAACATTTGTAGGATTATCAAATGGATTTTCTGCATTACCTGTTATAAAATCTTTTACATTAAAACCAGAGTTATTTTCTTCTTGTTTATTTTTTAATCTTATTAATCGATTCTTATCATCATCTTTAGCATCCTCACCGTATCTTGGTGGTTCTGCAAATAAATTAAATCCATCTGCGTTTCTTGATTGGTGTACCATTGGTGCAGAAGATGCAATTGTTGATAATGGATTAAAATCTCTACTTTCTTTAATTGGATTTTGTTTTTGTAATAATAATTGTTTTAAGTTCCATAAAATACCTCTTGGTGTTAAAGTGAACTTACCTAATCTTACAACATCTTCTCCTGCCCTCAATACTGATAAGATTGCTCCACCCCTTACAATACCATCATCAATATTTGGATAATCATCACCAATATCTTTTACTATGAATGGTTGGTCAAAACCAAGATTGTTCGCTCCTCTTAATGCCTTATTACCATTATTTTGTTTATAGATTGCATCTACTTCATCTAATCTATCTTCTAATTTTTTATTTGCAGTAGAATTTGCAGGAAGATTATCTTGGTTAGTTTTTTCACTATCACCAACTTTTTTGTTCCAATCGAATTGTGTTATATCTGTTGTTTTATCAAATAATGCCATATTCTTATTCCACTTGAGAGGCTACATCTTTACCTATATTTTGTGTTGCAGCTATTAATCGTTCCAATTTTTTATCTAATAATGCAGATTGTTCAAAAAGTAAATTACTATGTGTGGCCAATTGTTCCATCTTTTTCTCCTCATATTCTGTTATTACACCATCTTGAAAAGCTCTTCTTTTATAATCCGAATATTGGTCAAGAACCGAGTTTGCTAATCTATTAGAGTCATCAGCTGATTGTTTCAGTGCTTTAGGGTCTGTTTCTTTTTGAGCTGATTGGAAATCGTAACCCGTATTTAACGCCTTTCTATTCTCATCTGTAAACACAGCTGATTTAGCCGCTTTAGACATATCACGAGCCGCCAACATACCATCAATTCCAACAGAAAGTGCTGTTCCAACACCAGGTACTATAGAGACAAGTCCACTTGCTGCATCTCCTATAGAACCCAATACATCACCTTTCATTAATCTATTAGCTGCAAATCCTAATCCAGCAATTGCTCCAATACCAGGTATCTTTTTCAATGCAGATTTACCTAAACCTTTTCCTGCTATTTTAGCACCACCTGCCAATAAACCCTTACCTGCTCCTAAAACTTTACCTGCACCACTCGTTATTGATTTACCTGCACCTCTAATTGCACCACCCGCTCTTGACATTAAACCTGAACCAGCTTTTTTAACATTACTTAATTTTCTACCTAATCCCATTCTCTTATCGAGTTTTCCAGCCTTGGTAAATCTTGGTAAACCGAATCCTTTTCCACCCATCTTGCCCATTACTGCTCTGGCTCCTTGAACTGCAACCAAAACACCCGTAACTACGGCTAATGCACGAACTGCTTTTGTCAGAACATTCATACTTGTATCTAATGTTCCCATTTGTTTTAGATTTTTCTCTTCAATGGAAGTATCACTTTCAACTTTTAAATTACCACTAGCAAGTTTACTTAATTCATCTACACTTACTCCAATGGAATCTGCCAACGCTCTTCTTTGTAGAACATTCATTTTATTCAAGGCCTCTGGTCCACCTACTTGTGCGGCAACTTCTGCTGCAGCTCCTGCCAAATTACCCTCAAGTGCAAGTGCACGAGCTCTGTTGAAGTTTAATTGTTTCCCTATCATTAGGGAGGCTTCCATTTCTTTCTCTATACTTGATTCAAAATCTAATAATGAATTTGCAATCTTACCTGTAGTTGCTAAATTTAATCCAAGTTTCTTTGCCTGAACTGCTGCTGTGGCAAGGTTTTTACCACCATCTTGTGCAAATTCGGCAAACATTTCTGTATTCTCTGCTAAATCTTTTACTACATCACCTGGTGCTACACCATTTGCCTCTGCAAGTGCAGCGGTAGTTTCTTGGAAATTAAGTGCAGTTTCAAATGTAGAACCTGTCATATCCATAAATGTTTTGGATAGTTTTATTGCATCTGCATTTGAAATACCAGTTATTTTTTGCATTTTACCTAATGTAATTAAATTTTCTTTAGTGGCTAACTCTACACCCCCAAATGCATCTTGGAAGTTTTTGATATTCTCACTAACATTAACACCCAATGCTTTAAATTGTACTATTGCTTTCGGGTCTGCCAAAGATTTTGTAATATTCTTTGATTGTGTAAAAGAAGTACCTAAATTTTTCTGTAAATCAAATGTAAAGGTAACTGCACTTTTAAATGCCTTAACCACTGCAATGGCTGCAGCTAATAAGGCCACATATGGATTTTTGATTAATGCTTTGGTAAATAAAAGTGCCTGGTCTTTTAATTCACCCATAGATTTTGCCTGTAATCCAATACTTGATGTTAATTTAGTAGCAAGTTGGTCTTGATATTGTGCACCTGCTATTTGGGACTCTTGAGAATCCAATAAACCCTTTGATTCTACTATTTGTTGTCTTAATTGTTCTGCAGCCTTTTTCGCTTCATTTGTACCGATTTGATTTAACTTTACTATCTCTTTATCATATTTTTGAATCTTTTTCTTTGTTCCAGCAATATCAAATGCTAACATTGCCTCTTTATCTGCTGTAGCCTTTATATCATCGTGAATATCTGAAATACCTTGAAGAATTTTTATTTCTTTTTTTTGGGCTTCAAGTATCTCATCTTCTAATTTTTTTGCCTCTTTAAGATTTAATACCTTTTCTTTAGAGACCGCATTTGTCCCTTTTGATGCTTTTTCAATTTGTTTATTAATCTCTCTTATAGATTCGACAGTCTTTTCCTGTTCTTTTGTCAATTGATTTAATAATTTAGCGTTTTCTATTACTTCTCTACTACTTGCCATTTAAGTTCCAATTAAAATTAAAAACCATAATCTTTTTCATACTTCTTGATGTATTTATCAGGATTTTTTTTGAAATCTTTTAAAAACGCAGCGGCGTTCTTTTGTCCTTGTCTATGTAATTTATCTATTTTTTTATCACTAATACTTCTTATAGATTTTTTTAGACTTGAGAAAAACCCCTCTTTAAAGGCCTTTCGCATAGTTTTATTTTCTTTGAATTTATACATTGTGAATCCTTGTTAAGATATTTGTATTCATATATAAATATCAAAAAGTAGAATTTTTATTGTCTTCTCTGACTCTTCTTTATTTCTTCATTTTCTTTTTTACGAGTATCTACAAGTTTATTTTCATAGTATCTTCGTAAATAAGTGGGCATGTTGTAGAGTTCAGTAAATGTAAATTTACTGTCATAATACACCATATTGAATATTGAGTCGTGAAGTACCTTTTTATAACTCGGACTCAGGCCAAAAAAACCTAACCCCTACAGGTATATCTACCTTGTGGGGCTCTCCTATTTGACTTGTATATTCCGCTTCAAAAATAACATCAGGTGTTACTTTCTTTAGGTTATCACGATATGATTTTGAATCACGGGCCAGAAATTGATTTTCAACAAAATTATTGATAAATCCTTTATCTGTTTCACCATCTACTGAAATGATTTGTTTTCTTAAACGAGTTGTCATTTCTTTTGTAATACCTGTAGTGTTTTTAACTTTTTCGTATGCTTTAAGTTCTTGTTCTATTTCTCTTTCATCTTTATGAGTTAGTAACTTAAACTCAATCACTTTTTTAGAAATAGGTAAAGTAAATTCAAATTTGTTTCCATTTTTAAATACTTTATCATCAATTTTTTTAGTTTCTAATTTACCTAAATCAAATGTGTGTTCTGTTTCTAAACCTGTATCAGGGTCTGTGATTGTTACATTATACTCTGGTCCGTATCCTAAAACACGAGTTCCAACCATTAATGCATTCTTATCACCTATTAATAAATCATCTAACTTTACTTTTGGGTCTGCAATAACACTTGATAAAAGTGTATCAATAACAGTCCCTCTTTCGATTAAATTTTGTGATGTAAGAATGTCTTCTTCTCTTGCGGTCATATACTTGACCTCTATTGTTCCACTACTTAATGGACTATCTTTAGGATATAATAATCCTTTTGAAGGTAAAGATAATACTTCAGTAGGAAACGCGTACTGATTCTCAGCCATTATTTATCTCCTATGAATTGAATTTAAAACCATATATTATAACTATGTTGTAACTTTAGAAAAATCTAATTTATTTTTTACCACCCATTACTTTTTCAGCACCTGCGATACCAAAACATCCCAAAGTAGTGAACAAGAATGAGTTATATACTACATCATTGATAACAAGGTCTTTTCCAAGAATACCTGTTACAATATCTGCACTCGCAAACAAAACCATTATAGCAAAAGCTCCAAAACCGATGATTGACTTCTCATTATATTCGTTATTGTCTTTGAATATTTCCCACATTTTCATATTCCCTCCATATCAGTTATAAAACTGATTGTTATTAAACTCTTAGTAAGAAAGTATTGCGTAATCGTAACGAAGTGTCAAAGTAATATCTGCCACATCAGTACCATTAGCAAAATCTAAATCATTAAAATTAGCTGATTGAATGAATGCACCTTTCAGTACCCATTCCTCAACTTTATCACCAACTGGTCCTAACATATTAAAAGTAATGTCTTTCTTGTAGAAATCAGCATATCCATCACGACCTGTTACTGATTCGTGGTGTAATCTTACCCACTCCATAACTGCTTGTGCTCCACTTGGAACGATAGGGTCATATAATGTGATTTCCAAAGTTTCCCAAACACCTTTACCTTTAAGGAATCTTTTTACATTGATATGATTTAATTCAATCTCCTCAAATGTAATGTTAGGTCTATTTGCTGTTTTAATAAAGTATGATGGTATACCATCGATATACATTATAAACCTATTCTTTGTTTTAGGTTCAAAACTCTGAAAAAATATTTCATCTGTTGTTAATATGTCGGCCATTAGTTTTCTCCTATAATTTTGCCTTTTATTTTACTCATTAATAAATATCAGTTTCGCAAAAAAGATGTATTAAGTTTGTATATTTTTAATTATGTTTTTCGAAGTTTTTTTGAAGTTTTTTAAAAAAACACTTGACAATGGTTTAAAAAAGTGTTATATTAGTATAGAATTAAAAGATGAATATGAATGAAAGGATTAAGATTATGATTACAAATTTAACAATACCAAATTTTACTGAAGGTTTCACTAAAGAACAAATAGAACAAAATATTGAGATGTTTGTTCAACAACAAGAAACTGCTATAGTTAATCTTTATGAAAATAAAAGAGAAACTTTGGCTTTTAATGAAGGCGGTAACAAAGAAGGTTATCTAAATTTATTAGATGATACTGATTTCTTTACTGTTTATGATTTCTTAAATTGTTATAATGTTCAAGGTTTTACCGATGAACAAGTAGAAGAAATTATTCAAAGAAATTCTTAAAAAATACTTGACAAGTATATAAAAAAAGCCTTATATTATAGTATAATAAAAGAAAGGAAAGGATGTGATATAAAATGAATTAGTTAGTATGTTAGTTAGGTGTTAATATCGTAATCCGTTTGGAACCTGACATAAAAAATCCCCCACTCGAAAGAATGGGGGATTTCTTTTTTTATAAGTTAATTTATAAATTAAACTTATTCAGGAAACGCTGCACCTGTTGGTTGTATTACGAAGTCTAATACGATGAATTCAGCTGTTCTTGTAGGTTGTAAGAATATCTGTCCTACTAACTGATTTCTATCAACAACATCTGGTGTGTTGTTAGATTCATCCATCACAACTTTAAACGCACTTAAACCACTATTCTGTTGAACTTGTGATAAGTATGGGTTTACGATTCCTAAGAATCTGTTACGAGTTGTAGCTGTATTTTGTTCGAATACCAAGTATCTTGAAGAACTTGCAATGAATTTACGAAGTCTGATTAACAATCTTCTTACATTGATTCTATCAAGAGCAGATGGTTTTCCTTGTAATGTTTTTTGTCCAAACACTACAACACCTTGACCTGGGAAAGATGCGATTGGATTTACACGACCTTCATAGAGTTCATCTCTTTCAGTATGTGTTAATCTTGTTTTCGCCTCTAATACAGAACTTAAACCACCACGATTTAATCCTGCTGGTGCAAACCACTCGTGTGCAACACTATCATTGAACGAGATTACGCCAGGTAACACAACTGATGGTGGTACCCACATTGGTTTATTTTTCACTTCGTCAAGAATCTTGACCCAAGGATAGTAAACTGCTGCGTAATTTGTATCAAGTGAATTAATATCACTTACTGCGTTGTTTACACTTCTACCCCATCTTGAACCATCCATAACATAGAAAGCATCTGCACGAGATTCAACTTTACTAATACCGTGATTAGTTACTGAACTATGATACTCGTGAATGATACCAGGTGTTACTAATAGATTAACATCAAACTCATCAGGATTAGAGATAGCGTTTATAGCTCTCTTGAATGCAATTGAACCACTTGCGTTGGCTCCACTACAATCAAAACCTTGTGTGTTTGTACTTGTAATACTATTACCTGTAGCTTTTAATGTTGTTGGATTATCACCATCGAATCCACCTTGAAAAGGAACAACAAATTTCAACTGAGCTTTAGCAGCTGCTGATAAAGATAGATTTTCACTTCCATCTGCGTATGTTGTTACTCCAAGTGAAGATGCATCGGTATGTCCTAACATATTCTCAAGAGAGAATACTGCATTATTTCCACTTCCAGCACTATCTGGTAATGGAGCAAGGTATTGTTTATTATTATCATTATTAAATGCCCAACCATAATATACATTTTGGTCAAATACACCTAATGTACTGGTTTGTGAAGTTACAAAACTTGCACTTGGGATTGTGGTTGTACCAAGAACTGGGTTGGTTGCTGCTGCAAACCCGTGTGGTAGTAATGCTTCATTAATACCTTCAAGGTTTGTTTCATAATCACTTAGGTAAATATGTACTGATTTATTCGGCCAATCACCATTATAGGTAAGTTTACCTTCTGAATCAATAGTTACATATCTATCACCGATTGCTCTTGGTGCGTAATTTACTGAATCTGGGTCAAAATTCAAATTAGTGAATTCTTCTAATACTTCACCATCGTTATTTTCACCTGGATTGTTTCTCAATACTCTTAATGCAAATGAACCATAATCACTACCTGGTACTGAACCAGCTGCAGTTAAATCTGCAATAGCAATTTTGAAATCATCATTAACATCACTTCCGTGTGAACGAGTATTGACTTTGAATAGGTTTCTTCTACTTCCACCACTTAATTGTGATACAATGTAAGGTGTAGTTGCTACTGAGTAATCATTAGTGAAATCTTCACCTGATGATGCAGAAACAATACTCATACTTACATTGGCATCAAAACCATTGTTAGATTGGAAGTATTTAAAGTTTTTGTAAACATATACATCTGTGTTTGTAGTTTGTGGGTCTGTTCCAAAAACCTTAGTGATGTAATTTGCTGAACCAGTATCAAAAGATACAGTTACTGCAGAATTTTCACCAATTGTAAGAGATGCACTTGACCAATCACCCTCTGCTGCTAATGAAGCAGATGTTGGTCCACCTAAATCAAAAGTAGGTGCATTTCTTGATGGTTTTAAAACAGCCGCGGTAAGAGTTCCTAAAGAACTTGACAATGTCAATCTTAAGGTTGAACTCTGATAACCACCCAAACCAAGAACACGAACTATAGTTACTGCTGGAGCATTTTTAATATACTCCTTTACGGTGTAAGGTACATAAAAACGATTATCTAATCCACCAAAGATATTTTCAAATTGTGAAAAACTTGTTACTTGTGTTGGTACAAATGCGGGCCCTTTTAAAGTTGGTCCGATTATTGCAGCACCAATATCAGCAATACCTTGTGGTAGAAATGATAAATCCTTTTCTCGTGTAAATACACCTGGACTTACAATTCTTTCAGCCATTGGTTATTCTCCTGTTATTTTTTTAGATTAGTATGTTAGTCAAAACTAAGTATACTTTTAGTATTTATAAATATAATCCAAAAACCCCAAACTGCATTGAGCAAGGGTAAAAAGTTATTTTTCTTGAGTATTTGTAGTAACTTCTGGTGTGAATTCACCAGTTTCAGTATTTAAATTACCTTGACCATATTTATCTTGTAAAGTTTTAGCCAATGTGGTTTCATTTTCTTTTACTTGATTATATAATCCCTCAAGTTCAACCTCACGAGATTCTATTGCATTCAATTGTTGTTCTAATTGTAATCTTCGAACTCTTAATGCACCAAATTCATTTTGAACTGATTGATAATCGTTTCTTACTGCTTGTAAACCATTTAATTCGTCTTCTGTAAATTTAATGGTATCTGTTTTAGATTTTTTTGCCATTATAACTCCTATTGTAACTTGTTGTTAACTTATATATAAATATAAACTTAATCTTTCAAACAATCACATTTTTGTTTGATTTCATCAACTTCTTGTTTTAATTCTTTG
>Ga0255768_10002410_pt1 | contig 18807 bp, 12 predicted proteins | sample 071ome_33_FD_179983 | JGI IMG/M metagenome (GOLD analysis project Ga0255768, IMG submission 179983) | Coastal salt marsh microbial communities from the Groves Creek Marsh, Skidaway Island, Georgia - 071412AT metaG (version 2) | ecosystem: Environmental > Aquatic > Marine > Intertidal zone >...
TTGTCCTCCTTGTCGTCGTCGTCGTCACCGGAACGATTGCGATCGGTGTCGCGCACGGCGGACGCGGACGCGCGCACAGCGTCGGCGCCTCGACGAGACTCGTCGTCGGAGCGGTGACGACCGTGGGAAGAGGCGCGTCGAAGACGGACGTGAAGGATTGGTTGGCGTACCATCGCGCGGTCGGTGTCGGACGGTTTTACGTGTTTTACGACGGCGGTGAACGGAGCGCGTCCGAGGGCGCCGAGACTGCTGGGACGATGGAAGACGAAGAGACATTTCGCGCAGCCATCGACGGAGCGGGGGACGACGTGGTGTTTTTCGGAAGCGAGATGGCGAGGAAAAGTCGAGAGCGGTTCGATTACCTGCGACGGGAACCGTTCTTGGCGCCGTACGTTAACGGGACGTGCGGCGCGAGCGCGTTGTTCGTTCGCCAAACGCTACATTTGCAGAGCGCGATTGAAAAGGCGCGAGCGTCGGGGGACGTCGATTGGCTCGTACACGTCGACGCCGACGAGCTCATCGCGCCTTTCTCACCCCGGGGGTTCAGTGTTGAGAGCCTTTTTGCATCTTTACCATCGAACGTCGATCGAGTCGTGATGCCGAACCACGAAGCCGTGCCCGAAAGCGCGTTTGAGGAAGAGACGTGCTCGCCGTTCCGAACGGCGACGTTGTTTCGTAAAAATCATCGTCGCGTGCATCCGACGGTGTACCGCAGGTTTGCACACTCGGCGAGGAGAGGCGTCAACCCGAACTACTTTTTAGCGTACGCCAACGGTAAGTCCGCGGGTCGAGTGACAAAGAGTTTGCGAGCGAACGGAGCGCATCGGTTCAAATGCTCGGGCGTCGAAATCACGTGCGACGAGTGCGCCGTCTTACACTATCCATTCTCGAGCGTGCGCAGAGCCGCAACGCGGCTTGGGCGATGCGATTGCGATGCAAAAGGTGAATCAACGGATAAGTGCTCGTTCCTTAGCTTTGATCGAGAGCTGGCGAAGTTTCCAGGCGACGCCGACGCGTTTGCGAAGTGGTTCATTGAGCGCGTCGTAGAGACGAACGCCACGCGTCGTCGGGATCTCTTGAGCGCCGGAGTTTACGAACGCATCCTCGCCGGGACACTCGTGTTAAGACGCGCAGCGCCGTTTGAGGCGTGCGATGGATGAAACGTTTAAAAAATTTGATCAAGTTACAACCAATCGTTGAACAATCGGCAACGAAAAAAATGTTTAAAATTAATTGTTTGTTTGTTCGCGCAACCGGTACCCGACGTTAGCCCTGCTTGCGACGCTCTTGGTTCTTTAAGATTGAACGAGTCGCCGGAGCGATGCTGTTCGTCGTGTCGATCCCCAATCGCATACCGGGAAGTGCTGGAGCTTCCATCGGCGGTGGACGCGCCTTCTTCTTCGCCTTGCGCTTGTACAGAGCGCTCGACTTGGACGCCTCGGGTAAACGCGCGGCGCATCTTCGACAGAAGCGCGCGTCGTTCTCGTGCATCGTCAATCCACATTGTTCGCACTCTCTGTCGTCGAAGAGTTTGGCAGAGGCGCTCCTGGTAGCGAGCGCCTTGGAAGATTTGCCCTCTTCCTTTGTGACGCTCACCATTTCTCCGTTCGGCGCCGCGACTTGGACGAAACCCGCCGTCGCGTCTTCTTCGTCTTCTTCGTCTTCTTCGTCTTCCATCATGCGCATAAAGTTTTCTCCCGCGCTGATGGTGGCCAGCTTGGCGAGCTGACCGGGAACGACGATGAGGGCGACGATGATTGAAATAACCGTGGCGACGCGTCCTCCCGCAGTCACCACCTCGAACGGCTGCCCGATACCAGTCAAGGTGAGAATGGCCCAGTACAGAGTGTCGTTCAAGTTGTGCACCATCGGGTTCACGCCGTACTCGAGGTCGTAAATGACGCCGGCGGCGATGACAAAGATGCAAATAAACTCGGCGCCGATGCCGACGAGCTGCACGCCCATCGAGTCGCTCTTCACCAAGCCAAAGAGAACGCTGTCGGGGGATCGATCCAAAAGTCGCAGCAGACGAAGCACTCTGAGCAAGCGCAGAAATCTATAAAACGGCGCGCTTCTGTCCAACACTTCCACGATGGCGAGCAGAGGCGGCACCGTGCTCGCCACGTCGACAATGGTGACGGGTTTCGTCCAAAACTTGAGGCTAAAATCAGCGGCGTACGCTCTCAGGCCGAGCTCAAACAAAAACAACAAGTTGTACGCATCCTCAATGTCGATGAGCGACTGCATGGAGATTATTCCCGTGTACCACGGAATGTCGTCTCTGTACAAAATGTCCCATCCGCCCAGGCTCGAGACGTTGTACGTCTCCAAAAGAAACGTCCCGAACACGATGCCCGACGAGATCACCGCCCACCACCCCGAGGCGTCGAGATCGGCCAACGCCATGCGAAGCGCCTCCTTTGGCGTCATCTTCTTCCTCCTACCGCGTCCGCCCCCTCCCGCGCCCGGAACGAGGCTCCCGAACGGGGTCAGAGATCCTCGTTCGTCCTCCGTCTCCGCGCCTTCCCCGCCAGCCCCCGCGCGCCTTCGCGTCCGATCCGTTCTCCTCCCTCGTCCTCCTCCCGCCACCCGCGCCGATGCGCGCCGACGCCGACCGCGCCGACGACCGCTTCCAAAGACGCCCGAAAACGCGTCTTCTTCGTCTTCGTCGCGAATTCCGCGTCCCGCGTCCGCGCCCGCGCCGACGACGACCGCTCCTCCTCGACCGCCTCCCGTCGCCGTTTTCCCACAAATCCCCCGACGCCGTTTCCCTCGCCATCCGACGACGTCCGACGCGCGCGCGCGCGTCCCCGCCCCCGCCTCAGCGCCAGCGCAAGCGCCAGCGCCAGCGCGAGCGAACGACGTCGTCGACGCCGTCGCGTGCGTCATCGCCCGTCCCGCCGCCCCGCCGAGCGTCATCGTCGCCATCGCCATCGCCATCGCCGTCCGTCCGTCCGTCCGTCGTCCGTCCGTCCGTACCCGTCCGTCCGTTCGTCGCAGCGTATGACGACGTCATCATCGTCGTCGTCGTCGTCTTCGTCTTCGTCCACGCACTATATGAACCAAAATTTGAAACGTACCGCACAGACGAGAAAGATGAACTGGACTGGACTGGACTGGACTGGACTGGACGGATGGACTGGACTGGACTGGTACGCTGGAGAAGGGCGCGCGCGGGAAACCGACGACGGACGACGGAGATGGCGGACGGACCCGATGGAACCACCGGGGACGGACGACGGACCTCGGGGGCGTCGAGCGAGGCCGGCGACGACGAAGGGACGACGGGGGTGCTCGAACAGGCTGTGGGAAGAATGTCGTTCGACGGGGACGATGATGAAGACGAGCGCGCGCGCGAACGCGGCGGGGGATCGAGGGGAAGGGGCGAGGGGACGTCCGGGGCGGTGGTGGCGACGACGGGCGTGGATCGCGCGGTTGGGCGACCGCGGAAACCGCCGCGACGGGGCGAGGTGGAACGAGAGAGCGTCGAAGCCGCGGGGAGGATTTTGTTGGAGGCTGCGTCGCCGCGAGGACCGGAGGAGGGCGGCGACGACGGCGACGAGGACGGCGACGTCGTCGGGAACTTGCGATCGGGAAGGAGGGGGTTCGGAGGGGGTGGTATGCGTGGTAAATCCATCTCGGTGGCGTCCTTCTTGCCGTCGTCTTCGGTGAGCCCGCCGAGGGTGCACAGATTTATGAGCACGCTTCAAGGAGGAACGGGGTCGACTCCGGGGTCACCCACGGCGGTGCAGGCGGAAAAGGAAGCGGATTTGAGAAAGAGGGCGGCGGATGAAGACGGATCGAGGTTTGCGCCGAACGGATCGGATGACGAGACCGCGGCGCCGGATGCTTCAACCTTGAGCACGAGCGCTCCGGATGAACGGGCGTCGGCGCACCATCCGGGATCCTTTCCTGAAACATTTGCGGAATTTAAAGAGCAGTTTGGGGCGAATCCGACGCCGCAGAGCATTCCACCTCCAAAGTACGGGGACCAAGGCATCATTGGTGAGAAGCACGTGCTCGTCATGGTTGGTTTGCCGGCGAGAGGGAAGACGCACATGGCTAAGAGACTGTGTCAGTATTTACGATTTTTCCACGGCGCAAACACTCGCGTCTTTAACGTTGGCGAATATCGCCGCAAATTCGCCGGAGCCGGGCAAACGTCCGATTACTTTGCGAGCGATAACAAGGCGGTGCGCATGAAGTTTGCCCAAGCCGCGCTCAAGGATATGATTGACTTTCTTTTTCAAGAGGATTCCATGTCTTTTCTCGAGCAGCGCGGCGTCGATAGCGGCCGCGTCGCCATCTTTGACGCGACGAATAGCACGAGAGAACGGCGTCGGTGGATCGTGGATCAGCTCTCGGCGTTGCCACTCAAGCTTTTATTCATCGAATCTATATGCACAGACGAGGCGGTGGTAGAGAAGAACATTCGCATGGCAAAGATTAGCAACTGTGACTACAACGGCATCATGACGCCCGAGCGAGCGTTTGAAGACTTTATGCAGCGGGTTAGGAATTACGAAAAGGAGTATCAGCCCATGGGGGTGGATCCGGAAGAGGATGACTTGTCCTTCATCAAGCTCATCGATTGCGGGCGACGAGTCGAGTCGAACCGCGTGCACGGTTACCTGCTCGGCCGAATCGCGCAGTTTCTTTCGAATATGCACGCAACGACGTGCTCCATTTATCTGTCTCGACACGGCCAGTCCGAGTACAACGCCTTGCAAAAGGTTGGTGGTGATTCCGTCCTGACGCAAATGGGAGAAAATTACGCGCTCAAACTGGCTGATTTCGCGGATCAAGTGGTGTCGAGAGACCCGAAAACGGGCGAACCGCGTCCCACGAGGCTGTGGACTTCTTCATTGCAGCGCACCATTCTCACGGCGCGACACATTCAACACGAGAAGATCAAGACGAGCGTAAACAGCGTTTGGGTTCAAATGGCACCTCGAGTGTTGCGAAATCTGGACGAAATTTACGCCGGCGTATGCGATGGTATGACGTACGAGGAGATTCGGGCGGCGTATCCCGCAGAGTTTGAGCTCAGACGTCAAAACAAGCTATCGTATCGTTACCCGCGTGGCGAGAGCTACCTCGATGTCATCGCTCGACTCGATCCGCTCATTCAAGAGCTCGAATCGTACCGCGAAGATGTCCTCATCGTCGGGCACCAGGGCGTCTTGAGACTCATTTACGCCTACTTTGCCGGTTTCGATCGAGTCGAGGCGGCGACGCTGTCCATTCCTCTCAACACCGTCATCAAGCTCACGCCTCGCACGCACGACTGCATCGAGGAACGCTTTTGCCTCTACGACCCAGCAGAGACGACCGAGCCTCTGGATCCACCGAGCTACTAGATTAAACGTTTCATTGAAAGTATGCGCTAAACGAACTAATAGCCGTCGGAATCCTCGTACCACGCGAGATCGTCTTCGTCTTCTTCGTCATAAAAGTAATCGTCGTCATCTCGTACGTTTTCATCGTCTTCGTGGATGATGAAGTATCGCAAACGTCCAAAGTCGAGATCTTCGCTATTCGCTATAGCCGTACTCTTCGTCGTCGTCGTTGTCGTCGTCGTCCGTCGTCCGTCGTACAGTCATGTGACGGTTCGTATATCCAACTTACAATGATGTGGTCAACTTGCACCACTTGGCCCATCAGTCTCTTGTTTGAAAAGTATCACGCATGCGCAGCTTGAAACGGAAGAAAACGAACGACGTCGTCACAAAGCACACGCAGAGGGAGGAATGGCTCTCTACGTCGTCAAGCGCGATGGGCGCGAAGAACCGGTGGCGTTCGATAAGATTACCGCGAGAATCAAAAAGTTGAGCTATGGCTTGAGCCAAGAGTTCTGCGACCCGGTGCGTGCGAGCGACGACTGCGAGCGACGATGACATCGTCTCCGTTTCTCTTTGCAACGGCGCGCAGAAAATTCAAAAATCTCGTCGCACCTGTCAACCCCGCGCGGGACCCGGGCGACGCCGCGGGCGGACCAGAGAGGAGAAATCGTTTGAAGTGAATATTTCTGCCGTCTTTTTCGCCCTTCTCCGCCGTTGGGTTCGCGCGGAAGAGGCCTCCGCGGCCGTGCGATGGGCAGATCGACAGGTGGAGTTTTTGAAACTGTGTTCCGGACGTTGAGACGCGCGCGGCTGAGGAATAGAATAATCTTTCCGGTCGACGACGCCGTCGGCGACCTGGTGAAGACGGACTCGAGATGGAAATCGAAACGAATGTAAACTAACCTTTTGATCTTCGTTCGCTTCGACCGAAACCCACAGACTTTGGTTGCGCAAAAGGTGTGCCTCGGTGTGTACAAGGGCGTGACGACGATGGAGCTCGATGAGCTCGCCGCTGAGACTGCGGCTTCGATGACGTCCAAGCACCCCGACTACGCCCTCCTCGCGGCGCGTATTTCCGTCTCCAACTTGCACAAGACGACCAAGAAGTCGTTCTCGGACACGATGAAGATGATGTACGAACACGTCAACCCGAGAAACAACAAGTGGTCGCCGTTGCTTGCCGATGACGTTTGGGAAATCATCAAGGCGAACGCCGAAAAGCTCGACGCCGAAATCGTTTACGACAGAGATTTCGATTACGATTACTTTGGCTTCAAGACGTTGGAGCGATCTTACTTGTTGCGCATCAACGGTAAGGTTGTCGAGCGCCCGCAGCACCTTCTCATGCGCGTTGCGATCGGCATCCACAAGGAGGATGTCGAAAAGGCTATCGACACCTACCACATGCTCAGCGAGCGTTGGATGACGCACGCCTCCCCGACGCTCTTCAATGCCGGTACCCCGAGACCGCAGCTTTCCTCCTGCTTCTTGATCTGCATGAAGGAAGACTCCATCGAAGGCATTTATGACACGCTCAAGGAGTGCGCTTGCATTTCCAAGTCTGCTGGTGGTATCGGTTTGTCCATTCACGACATTCGTGCCACGTCTTCGTACATTCGCGGCACCAACGGTACCTCCAACGGTATCATCCCGATGTTGCGCGTGTTCAACGACACGGCTCGCTACGTCGACCAAGGTGGCGGAAAGCGCAAGGGTGCCTTCGCCATCTACCTCGAACCGTGGCACGCGGACATCTTCGACTGGCTTGACTTGCGCAAGAACCACGGCAAGGAGGAAGCTCGCGCGCGCGATCTCTTCTACGGTTTGTGGACGAACGACTTGTTCATGAAGCGCGTCGAAGCGAACGCCGAATGGACTCTCATGTGCCCGAACGAATGCCCGGGCTTGTCTGATTGCTGGGGTGAAGAATTCGAAGCCTTGTACCAAAAGTACGAAGCCGAAGGCAAGGGCAAGAAGACTGTCAAGGCTCAACAGTTGTGGTTTGCGATCCTCGAATCTCAAGTCGAGACGGGCAACCCGTACATGCTCTTCAAGGATGCGTGCAACCGTAAGTCCAACCAGCAAAACCTCGGTACCATCAAGTCTTCCAACTTGTGCACGGAGATCGTCGAGTACACGAGCCCGGAAGAGACTGCCGTATGCAACTTGGCTTCCATTGCTCTCCCGCGCTTTGTGATCGAGAACAACCCGTCCTCCCCGACGGGCCGAACTGAAGTGAAGAAGCTTGTCGGTTCCTTGAAGTGCAAGGAACGCTATTTCGACCACTCCAAGCTATTCGAAATCACGCGCAAGGTTACCCGCAACCTCAACCGCATCATTGACGTCAACTACTACCCGGTTGAGACGGCGAGAAACTCAAACATGCGCCATCGTCCAATTGGTCTCGGCGTTCAAGGTTTGGCTGATGTCTTCATCCTCCTCGGCATGCCGTTCGACTCTCCGGAAGCGAAGAAGCTCAACGCTGAAATCTTTGAGACAATCTATTTCGCGGCGCTCACGGAATCGAACGCGATTGCGGCTGTCGATGGCACGTACAGCTCGTACGAAGGCTCTCCGGTGAGCAAAGGCATCTTACAACCGGACATGTGGGGTCTCACGGAAATGCCAGGTGGAGACAGACACGACTGGGCTGGCTTGCGTGCTGCCATCGCGCAGCACGGTGTTCGCAACTCTTTGTTGGTGGCGCCGATGCCGACCGCGTCGACCTCTCAAATTCTTGGCAACAACGAGTGCTTTGAGCCGTACACTTCCAACATTTACGCCCGTCGCGTCCTCTCTGGTGAATTCACCGTCGTGAACCAGCACTTGCTCTCTGACCTTACCGAACTTGGTTTGTGGGATCCGGAACTCAAGAACTCCCTCATCGGTAACAACGGCTCCGTGGCTGACTTGGAAATCCCGGACAACCTCAAGGCGATTTACAAGACGGTTTGGGAAATCAAGCAAAGAATCTTGGTGGACATGGCTGCCGACAGAGGCGCCTTCATCGATCAATCCCAATCTTTCAACGTGCACATGAGTGATCCGAACAGCGGTAAGCTCACGTCTTTGCACTTCTACGCTTGGAAGAAGGGTTTGAAGACGGGTATGTACTACCTCCGATCTCGAGCCGCGGCGGACGCTATCAAGTTCACCGTCGACGTCAAGCAAAAGGCGTCGGCCAAGGTTGACAAGGAGAACGAAGCGCCGAAGAGCCCAAGAAAACCGACCAAGGCTGATCTCGACAAGATGTCTGACGAAGAGAAGGAAGCGTACCTCGCCGCCAAGCTAGCATGTTCTTTGGCGAATAAGGAGGACTGCGTCATGTGCGGAGCCTAGAGAGACGACGCCATTTTAAACGCGACGTCTTCCGGTATTCTTTCATGTGAGTCAAGAGGGCACTTAGGAGAAAATCGAAAATTTGAATTTCATCCCGTGTAATGCATAACAGATGTTCGTAACCACTTTCGCGCTTAAACTAGTAAAGGGGAAACGAAGATGTCGTCGATCGCCACGAATGGAAGAATATACTACATCATCAGGTTGTTCTAACGCGATGCAAAAAAAACTAACGCGCCCAGCGCGCTCGCGAAGGTGGGCGTCATCCTTCCAGCGTGGACATCCATGCCTTCAAGGCGTCGCGCATCCAATCGTGTTTACACCTACACCACGCCTGGGCCGGGGTCAACCAGTGCCGAGTGCGGACCCGCTCCTCGGGCCAACGCTCGAGCTCCTCCTCCACCTCCATGGTGAAGACGTGAGCAACGCACTTGGCCTCGTCACCGTCGTGACCAGCCCTCACGCGCGAACGAGATACAAACTCATACGTGTTCTGGAGCGTCGATATTCGCCCGCGCACGCCGCCTTCCTCCATGCTCTCGCGAGCAGCCGCCTCGGCGCTCGTCTCGTCTGTCTCCCAGCCACCCTTGGGGAAAATGAGGTCGCGCCCGTCGTCCGCTCCGCGAGGTCCCTTCTTCGAGTTGAGCATGAGCACCTCGTAATCGCAACGATGTTCATCTCCGTTCGAATTCTCTCCCGGTCCGGTCTCTCGAGTCGACACGTACACGTCCGTCTGCGTAGACGCGGACGCGGACGCGGACTCGGACGCAGACGCAGAGATCCGACGCCGATAGCAGATGCAACCCGCCACCAACCTTTGGTTCGCCGCGTTATACCTCTGATTCGCCCGTCCTGTCCTCGCCTCGAGCGGTTCATCCCCGCTCGCCGATGACCGTCGCGTCTCGCCGTTCATTTTCGTCGTCGTCGTCGTTCCGTCGCCTGAGACGACGAACCCCGAGACCTCGTCCTCGTCCTCGTTGCCTCGGCAACGCCCGTCTTTCTTTGTCGCGTCTTCACCCCCTCGACTGACCCGACTGCCGCCATCACCGTCACCACCGCCGTCACCACCACCGTCGCCCTCTTCGACGTCCGTCGTCGCCACCATCGTCGCCATCCCGGAGCGGACGGAGCGGAGTGGACGACCACTGAGGCGGGCATCCGTCGAGCTTCCTCTGTTCGCACGTCGACGAGGACGGAAGAGTGTGCGATTTTTGTTGTCATGAATCACCGTTCATGAATCAAGAAAATAGGGTAGGGACTCCCTAAACATCTTCCAAGGCGCAGGAAAGTTTAGGGTTTAGGGTCGTAAACCCTAAACCATCAACCCACAAAAAAATAAAGCGTTGATGACGGTCAGGTCCACAACACCCGCGAGCAAGAGGTCCACAACACCAAACACCCGCGAGCGTCACAAACCGGCGCCGTACGCAAGGGTTAACGCCATGGACGGTGCGCGCGCGGACGAGCGCTCGACGCTCATCGCGGGCGAACGTCGGAGCGCGAGCGATGGGTTCCGGCGACGCGCGTCCTCGACGGCGTGCGCGAGCGCGATCGTCGCGACGATGCTCGCGATGGCAGGCGGTCACGCGTGGATGCGCTCGAGGCTTGGCACGAACTCGCGCGCGGTGACGTTCACCGTGGAGGCTGGATGCCCGCCGGAAAGTTTTAGGCTGGCACATCCGGAGTTTTTCGAGAACAGCATCGTGTCGGTGAAGCTCCTGACGAAGTGCCCGCCGCAAGACGGCGGCGATTGGACGTTTACGACGATGAATCGCGTGCCGACGACGAAGCAGTACACGGTGACGGCGACAGTCGCGGATGAGTGCGAATATGGTTTCATGCTCGTCAACTCGCTGGGAGACGAAATTTTCGAAGTCGGTGGCAGTAACGTGGACACGCCCATGAGGAACGCGGAGTGCATCGAACCCGTGCCCGCGGGCGGAAACTTATACTGGAATCGACGCATGAGCCAGCACATGGGCTCGACGTCCATTAAATGGGCGTGGGGACACTGCCAAGAAGAATGCCCGATTCTGTGTAAGATTATCGCGTTGAGTAACGCAACTGAAAATAACGTGTACAGCGTACTCGAACGAGACAAGGATGAGTTCTGGCACAGAGCCGAGGGCACGTTTAAGTCTATTCACGCCGGTTACAATGACCTCTGGGCTGTCAAGAATGACAACACCGTGTACAAGTCAACCATCGACAACTTGAACATCAATTCAAGCAATTGGCAATCTGTGCCATCAGGTACGCTGCCCGGATCGCTCGAGTCTATCGATGTCGGGCTCGAAGAGGCGTACTACGTCAGAACAGATAACAAGTACTATGCCAAGCCGGCCGATAACTCGGGCGCCTGGCGGGTAATGCCGGGAGGTTTAAAACAAGTCGCCGTCGGTAAGCAGTACTTGTACGGTCTCACGCACAGTCCCACTAACCCTTCCACAAGCGGTTGGGTGTGGGCCTGCGTACTGCCGTGCTCGGGGACGGGAATTCACACCGATTTTCCAGAGGGTCGCACCGCCCGACAGTGTGAAGTTTCTCTCGATTACGTTTACTGCACGTCTGAAACGAACAAAGTATACCGAATGGATGCGAGGCTCAGCTTTTTCAGGAACGGTCACGACGCGTCCGGCGGCTTGTGGGGCTGGCCCGTCACTCGACCCGTCTCCAGCTGGACGCTCATACCGAACATTCAAGCCAAGATGGTCACCGTCGGTGATTTCAACGTCTGGGCGATCGACACGGAGGGCACTGTCAAGTTCTGCCCTCAACCGTGCAACGACGGACAATGGGTCACTCCGACGGGCGTCCCGAAGGGTATCGTCTACATCGACGCGTCCAAGTACAACTAATACGTCTAGAACGCGTCCTCACGTCGGTTTTTTTCTTCACGTGGTTCAGCCCTTTGTGTACGTTTTCGTTTGTGATTCGCGTTACACTCGTCGATGCAATCAGACTTTTCACCACGTCCTCTTTCCCATCTTCCCTGTCTTGCATTTCGTTTTCCACATCGTTCGCCTACTACCGTCGTGGTCTTGCGTAGTTCGTGCGTGATATTTCTCGTTCTTGTTACATGTGTAGGCCCGGCGGCTACCGATGTTGTCCCTTGCCTAGATGTTCCCCGTATTGTTGTGCTCAAGCGGCGTTTTTTATTTGGTTTTCCGTCGAACAGCGGCGATGAACCCGGAATTGCGCGAATCGACGATGTATTTCTGCGACGCGCCTATCGCCCCGAAAGATGAACGCCGAAAAGACGGAAAGACCACAGGATCCTTGATTTTCGATTGCACGAATGCCGATTTGGGCGCTTCGGATGAATTAACGATTTCACCTCCGCTTGATTTCCCCGCTTGGCCCATTCGCCGATGTTGCGCCGTCTCGTCTAAAGAAAACTTCTTTTCTGCAAACGCCGTTTCCACGATACCCGCGTTCGCGCCAGCCATCGTGGATATCGGTTTCGGTATGTGCTTGCTCGTCGATGCATCGTCTTGTTCTTCATCAATCGGCCCTGGTTTCTTTGTTGTCGATTTGGATGACAACATTTTGCGTTCTCGTTTTCCAGTCTTTGCTCGAGCGAAAAAGTATACGCCTCGCTCGCGGGACTGCACCTTGGCTGTGATGAGCTCAAAATTCGTCGATCGATCTAATGACAAGCGTTGCGTCCATGTGGATTCGTCCGTCTTCGTTTCCATAACGAGCGCGACGTGCAATTTCGACATTGGGTCGACAAGTTGGGCAAATTTTTCATCCTTGTAGGGTGACGCGCTCGACGATGTCGTGAGCCTGGCGACCTCGCGATAAAACGTGTGACACGTAGTTCTCGCGCACACACCAACGACGCCAATCGTCATCGATCCGCCGTGCGCCGACGGGCAGCGAACCGGTACTGGAGTTTTAAATTTTTCCATATAAAATGCCGTATCGTGTGTCGCGTTGTGAAGTTCCACATGGTGGAGGAACGGCGTTCATCAACAGACGATGAACACTAGCAAGGGTTCATCAACAGAGGAAGAATGCTAGCATCAATATCTATCTCACTACAACATTACAACTGAGCGCTCAAACAGCTCCAACATGGGCTGCAGCATCGTCAGCGTCACTCTCATAAGGACCGCCGCGCGACGAATGTCGACTACATCGGTTATGGCTCGTCGCAACATGTGAACCCACCACCTTGAGCGTTGCGCACACGAAAGCGTCGCACTCGTTCTTCTTCTTCCGCGTGCATCGCTTTAAACTTTTCTGCAAATCCTTCTCGCGGTCTCTCTCGACCGCTCACGACGAATGGCGACGACTCGGAGGCCCACTCGTTTCGATACAGTTGCCCAACTCGCACCGCGTCGATGATTCCGCAACGTCCAGCTTCACGGCGGTGAACGCTCGTTGACTGCTGCCTCCGCGGTAACTCTCGATACCTCGTAAACGGCGTCGGTGTCGTCGTCGGTTCCTCAAACGCGTCGCCGTTCCACGGCGGGCGTCGTGTGTGCGCTCGACCGTTGTGGCCAGCCGTTTGACGAGTGGATGTGAACGCGTCGTCGTCGTCGTCGTCGTCGCCACCAGCGATGAACGACTCGTCATTCCGCCCGGGTTCTTCGCGAGCGGACGCTAAAAACGCCTCAATCGTCGCGTCGTCGATGTCGTCCCGCCCCAGTTGAATCAGTTGCTCGCGCACGGCGTCGACAGAGAGCGTCATCTTCTATGGCTTCAGCATTCACAGTTCGCGAAAAAGTTCGTACTTAGTAGCATCGCTCGCAGTACGAGTAGAAGTGTTTATCAGCAATCTGTTGTACAAATACAAATCGTATATCCCGTCTAAGAAGCAGTGTCGTCTCTCGTTACGACCAACGCATATTGGGTGGTGGCATGTTAGGTGGCATGGGTGGAGCCGCGCCCATGCCAGAGGGTGGCAGAGGCGCTCCATTCGGTGGTGGCATCGGCGGCGGGAATGGTGGCGGCGCGTCGCCAAAGTGTGGAGTCATGTGAGCATTCATGGCGTGCAACTGGTTCATCAGGTTGAGATTGGCCAACGGTGGCATCGGTGGCGGTCGCAGAGGCGGTCCCGTGCCAAAAGTGACGCCAGATGGAACAAACTGCGCGGGCATGGGCGGTGGAGGTTGATGGTGCACTGGTGGCGGCGGCGGCTGGCGCTGTTGCCGCGCGAATTCTTGCAAAGAAATGCCTCCGTCGTCTGAGATGCCGAGTGCGGACATGTCTTGTTGCAGGTTCCTCCACGAGTCGACACTCATCAAACCGTCGCCGACGCTCGCGGATTGTTTCATCCCGTCTTCATCCTTGGTTTCACCTTTGAATCCATGTATCTTGCCGTAGCGGTACATTTCTAACAGCTCCTGCTCGAATTCACCTCGAGCTTGCAGATCGAGGTACTTTTCGTACAGTTTGATTGCCGTTCGAGCGTCTTCAATCGAATCGTGCGTCTCGCCTTGAATGTCCTCGCTCAGCAGGTAGGTGGCTAGGAATTTTAAGGAGAGCTTGCGCTGTCGTTTGAAATGAAAGAGCTCCACTGTATCAATCACCTGTTCCGGTGGGACGACAATGTTGATCATTTTGAAATCTTGCTTCAAACCGTGGCCAATAAAGATGCAACCTGCGTCGATGAGATAGCGCAACTTGAGGTATGCGTGTTTGAGCTGCGTGATGAAATGAGGACTGGAAGCCGGATCCAAGTCACCCGGAACGAGTCCGCTAAATCGAGTGAGATAGTCGTGAACTGGTTCGACTGCTCGAATATAGTCGTCGATGATGGGCGTCAGTTTTTGTTCTCCCTGGCCACGAACGACGGACACGCGCGCGAGACCGAGTCGCGCCGGAACCGACTCGTATTCGCTGCCGTCGTCCCTCATCGCCATGACAGCGGGGGCGAGAGAAACAAACTCTGCGTCGATTCCAAGTAGCACGCCTGGACCTGGAGTATCTTCGCCGACGCAAGAAAATGGATTGAACGGAACTCCCGCAGGAATTGGCATCCCAAGCGTAATTTTCTTGTAGAGCTCAAACGTGATGGGAGACGGCGGCAACGGCAACGGCTCTGGCTTGTCAACCTTTGTGTACATGCACAGACACGGAATCTTTAGCTGACCGTACAATTGAGTCACCTCGTCACGGGAGACTTGCGAGACGACGAAATCGTTGAAGAGCAACCACTCGTTAGGATTACCCGGGGCAGACGCGCGGGCGGCGAGCGGTGTCGTCAGAGCTTCAGCCTTGGAATCAATCTTGGACTTTGGCGAACCGTCACCGTTGGCGGTCGTGACCTTTGCGGCGCCCGCAAACCTGGGTAGGGGAGAAACTCCCGGCGTACTTCCTGGTTTCTTTGGCGAGGCTGTAAAGTCGCCAGCGACATCCACATATGGTGGTCGAACTTTGATAAAGCTCACCAAGTGACCACAAATATCAGTTGTCTTTGTCTGTCGAAGATCTGAACCCTTTTTGATTTCTTCGTTGATGTCGCGACTGAAGACAACCAATCCCGTGAGCTCGTAAGTCGTAGCGTTTGGATCATCTTGAAACTGAGACTTGTCCAACGCGTGTCGAGCTTCCAGAGTTTTCTTCCCTGCATCTAGACTCACTTGAATAAAATGCGGCAACCACTGCTCCTCTACTTTGCCAGAAAATGCGTCCGACGTAGGATGGGCAAAGCTATCAACGCCCCACCAGTTCAAGTCTTTTAGATCGTGCATTCCTAAATTGACAGAAAGAACCGTCGGGAGCGAAAGCGGAAGACGATTTTGCTTCATTCGGGTGTACGCCTTGTGACCTTCACACCACGCGCGCATCTCTTGAGAAACTGCCAACGACTTTGAAAGCAGATCAACAAAAGACGGCCTCGGCGCGTCGCGCGAAGACGGATACTGCAAATCTATTTGAAAGTTTCTGATCTCCTTTGATGAAGTCACCGCACACTGCGTGCATTTGAGAGATTCATTTGAAATCGTTCCAAATGTCGATTCGCACGCCGTCGGGCCGATCGGTGCGACGTCTCCCAGCGCCTGCCTGCGTGAAAGTTCCTCTTTGTTGAGCTGCTCGAGTATGAAGCGCAGGAAAGCTTGTACTCGGCGAATCGGCGAGTGCTCGGCTCGAGCTTCGAGTTCGTCGCGACCTTCAATCAGACCGAGTGCGGCCGCCTCACGAACCTGGCGCAGAGTTCGTAGAAAGTTGAGGGGCTGCGTCGCCAAACCTGCTGGACAGGTACGAAGCATGTGCGATAAGAAGGACATTTCACACGTCAAACAAAACTCACGCTCGCACGTGTGACCGACAACCTTTGAACGCAATTCGGGCACAAAGTTCAGCAACTGAAGCACTGGATTGACGTAGCAATTCGCGAGATCGTTTGTCAATCCCGGCAGGCGAGTCTTGTTGTAGGCGGCGAAATCGAATTCTTCATAGCGCCTCTCCGCCGTCATGGCTGACCGGTTGCACTCCACGCGAGTGTAAACATCAGGCAAACCTTTCTTCTTTGTTTCGATAACTTTTGCTCCATGAAGACTTGAATTCGATTTGAATTCAGCCTTGGCGGGATTTACCTCTTCAGCCGTGAGTCCGCATGCCAACAGTTCTTCCGGAAGCGTGAAATGCTGCTGAGACAATACCGACTCATCGACGGGCGCCGTCGGAAACGATTCTGCATTCACGTAAGGTTCTTCGTTGGAACTGTACACGTGCACCCAGCCCGAATCGTCATTGAACGCCACAAGTTCTCCTGACGACGACACGCACTGACCAACTATAGATGCGCCGTGCGTATCAATCTGGTAGGAGAATGGCGCGACGGCGGGGTTCGTGACGTCTAAAGTTTGACACGCGCCTGTTCTTCCCACTATGCTAAGTGTGGGTGAATCGTACCCGTGATTGAATGCAACCGACACTGGACCGGCTGGGAACTGGATTTGGTTCAATAAACGCGCGCTGTAGCGCACGTCAAACACTTTTATAAACTGATCAACCACAACCTGACCGCCACGAATGCTCGTTCCGCAAGTCACCACCAGATCACCCTTGCACGTCAAACCAGTGACTCGACCCGACCCGTGCGCAGTGGCGACCAACTCTTGCCTCAACGAGTTTCGCGCGTCTCTAAAACTGAGCTCGCCGTTCACTCCTCCCACGACAAGTAAACCCCGCTGTGTGCCCCAATCCAGCGTCTCAACGCCCTGCGACGTCTCCGTCGATTTTATCAGCAAACCTCGAGTCATGTCGTACTGCTCCACGACAGGCGTCGATCTACCTACGAAAAGTTTTGCAGCTATTCTACCACTTTGGTGCTGGTACGCCATCGCCTTGAGAGCGCTCCGCTCACCGTCGTTCGACGCGCACGAGAGCGTCTTCGCACCGCTCGAGGTGTGATAGGTGACGCCTGATGCGCTCAGACTTAATGCTCCTCCGGCGAGCGGCGAAATGGACGTGATGGCGTGCGCGTGCGCCTCCACGGACACGTGACGAGCGAGCGTTGGCGCGTACATCGCAGTGAGCCAACCATCTTCCGTACCACACCACAAGAGCTCCTCACCGTTATCAAAACCGATCGACGTCACGCTCGGTGGAGCGTGACCCTCGTCCAACAGTTCCGTCTGAAGCGTCGTCGCCGCGTCGAACGGGTACGAAGGGAGGAGCGTGGTGGGCGCGTACCCTCCGTAAGGTACCCCTTCCATCGCTAGCGGCTCCGCAACACCGGTGCGTCACCGTCTGACGGGCGGTTCCGCGTTGGTCGGGCGTGTCTTCGTGCGTTCCTTTTGCGCCTTCGTATGGGTAAACAGAATGTATCGTCTCAAAAAAGGAAGGGAGACCTCACTTCGCGTCGTCGTCGTCGTCGTCGTCGTCGTCGTCGTTCAATCGTTCAGTCGATCGGTTGCGCGAGAATGACGACACCCACGCCTAGGGGCAGACAAACACCGCAACCAGCAGTGGGGACTGAGTATTCACTTCCAGTGCTATGGAAACACGCGATGCGCATGTACGGACGATGGCAAGGATACGCGTGGTCGGTGGTAGTTGTCGCGTCGGGAGCGGCGTACGCGGCGTCGCTAGCGATTCGAGAGAAACCAAGGAAGAGTTAGACGCGGGGTGTGGAGAAAAGTGGGTAAAGTGGAACCGCGGCGCGACGTTTGTTTGTTGTAGTGTTAGAGTTGTTAGAGTTGCTTAAGATTACATTGAACGGTTACTCCCTATGCGCGACCACCCCGACGAAAGGATGCTTGCTCGCCAAACATGCTCGCCCGAGCGGCAACAGAACCTTTGACGTATTCCTCGCCATTTTCAGCCTTGGGCGAGGCGACGCCGCGCGATGACTTGGACGGTGGCGTTCGAGACGCGTCCTCAAACGCGGCCAATTTGGACGCGACGCTCGTCAACTCTGGCGCCGGTCGCTCGTTTTCTCTCGCCGCGGGCACGGGCTCTTTCTGTTTTTCCCTATCAACGACAAAGTCTGCTTTTTTCACTCTGTTTGGTTGACTCGCGATGTTTTCCACGACTCTTGCGGGAGCGCTTGCGCGAGACTTGACTGGACCATTGTCGCCGTCGGAATCGAAATCGTCATCCGAAGCGTCGCTGTCCTCATCGACGGATCGGTTTCGCCTAGCTACCGCAGCCGCCCAAGCGGCGTTACCGTGTACTTCCTCCGCAGTGACGTTGGCAACGCTTGGTACTGGCATACTGGCGGTTTGACTCGCCCGCTGCGACGTGGAGCGCACGACGGGTGACGTCGCCGCTGGGCGAATCGAGACGGGTGAAGCTTGAACTCGTTCGGGCTCGCGCGGCCGCGGTGCCGGCGCGGGCGCAACCCGAGGCCGAGGTTGCGAGGTAGTCACGCCCCCACCATCATTTACCTTGAAAATATTGGACGACGCGGACAATGTCTGCGGAATCTCAACATCCGAGACGTGTCGAGGAGTAGAAGGAGGAGCCTCTGGCTGAGCGACGGCTGACGCGGGCGCGGGAGCTTCCCGCGACGGCACCTCATGAGTGGTTTCGACGACCGTTTCGACGGATTGTTCCTCCGTTAATTTCAAAGGCGGTGATACTTCAGGTAACTCTGCGATGAGTTCTTGCGCTTTCAAAATGTCTTCCTTTAATGCGTTCTCTGCGTCGTCCGCTCGCACACCTG
>Ga0255768_10002412_pt1 | contig 18803 bp, 17 predicted proteins | sample 071ome_33_FD_179983 | JGI IMG/M metagenome (GOLD analysis project Ga0255768, IMG submission 179983) | Coastal salt marsh microbial communities from the Groves Creek Marsh, Skidaway Island, Georgia - 071412AT metaG (version 2) | ecosystem: Environmental > Aquatic > Marine > Intertidal zone >...
TGCCGTCGTGCCCGACGTCGAAGGCCAGGACCGCATGACTGCGGTCGCCGAACTGGCGACGTACGGCTGGGAGCTCGACATTGTCGACGTGAGGGAAGCGGACACCGGGTTCGACGAGGTCGTGCGAGTCGATCCTCCGCCGGGCCGAGCGCTTGCGGCCGGCGAGACCGTGCGGCTCTTCGTGTCCCTCGGTGAGCCACTGGTGATCGTGCCGGAGACGATCGGCCTGTCGATCACCGATGCCGCAGATCGGCTCACCGCTGCAGGTTTCACGGTCGGCGAGATCAGCGAGGCCGCAGATGAGACCGTGTCCTCGGGGCTGGTGCTCGCAGTGGTCACGCCGGGAGGCGCCGTCGAACTCGAGCCCGGCACCGTCGTCGGCCTGATCGTCTCCACCGGCCCGCAGGATCGGACCGTCCCCGACGTGGTGGCCAGCGGCGATGCAGCCGACGCCATCGTCCAACTGGCTGCGCTTCGGCTGACGGCCACCGAGGTGCGCGAGTTCGACGAGACGATCGCAGCCGGTGAGATCATCCGGTACGAGCCCCCTCCCGGCACCATCGTCCCGGTCGGGACAGATGTCGTGATCGTGGTGTCCGAGGGTCCTCGCCCTCGGCCCGTTCCCGACGTGATCGGCCTCGATGTTGCCGACGCCACGGAGATCCTCGAAGCCGAAGGCTTCGTCGTCGTCGGGGTGCTCGGCTCGCCCTCGCTTGCGGTGCTGGCGACCGACCCGGCGGCAGGCGAGGTCCGCCCCAAGGGGACGGAGATCGTGATCGCGACCAGCCTCACCGGCGACTGACCCAGGCGGGCACCGGACCCCCGGCTCGGTGATCTCGTGTTCTACGGCTCGGTGATCGCGTCCACTCGTTCGATCAACTCACGGACCACGTCAGGTGCAGTGTTGTCGCCCGAGTCGCCACCCGAGGGCGGCGCCAAGATCGACGCAAGGGCGAGAATCTTCGACGAATCACCCGTGAGTTTGATGGCGCCACCGAACAACGCCGGCATGACCTGGGTCGGGTCGCGATCGATGAACAGCTGCTTCGCCAAGGCCCAGGGCACCTCGATCCCGAAGTCTGGGTTGTCGAGATGACCTTCCTCGATCAAGAGCGCAGGGCCGGTGGTGTCGATGTGTCCGAGAATCGCCTCGTCGGCGAATGGAGGATCGGTGACCGTGACATTGGCGGCGAGTTGCAGCGCGGCATCCGCGGTGGCGTTCGCAGCCTCGGCCTCGTGGTCGGCGTAGTCGGCGCGGAGTTCCCGCATGGCGGCGATCCACTCGGGACTCAGAAAGGGGTAGCGCATCGCCTCCAGAGTACGGGAACACCGGCTGAGGTAACGCACCGTGCAGCATCCGAACGGCCCCGTATCCTTCAGCGCATGTCCGAACGCATCACTCGCGACGAGGTGATCCATGTGGCGCGACTTGCTCGTCTCGAGCTGACCGAAGCCGAGATCGATGAATTCACCGGCCAACTCGGTGACATCCTCGAGCACGCTGCCGACGTCGAAGCGCTCGACGTGGGGGACATCGAGCCCACCTCACACCCACTGCCGATGAGCAATATTTTGCGCCCCGACGTGCGGCGCCCCTCCCTCGCACGTGACGAGTTCTTGGCGCAGGCCCCGGCAGCCGAGTCCGGACAGTTCCGAGTACCCCCGATCCTGGGCGAGGAGCCATGAGCGCGCTCGGTATCGCTGCGGCCGTCCGGAGCGGAGAACGGTCTGCCGTCGAGGTCGTCGAGGAGTACCTCGACCGCATCGAGACGCTCGATGCGGAACTGAATGCGTTCAATCTCGTGATGGCCGACGAGGCGCGGAGGGTGGCGGCAGCCGTCGACGAGCGCATTGCTGCCGGTGATGATCCCGGGCCCCTGGCCGGCGTGCCGGTCGCCTTGAAGGACAACATGTGTACGAGGGGCATTGCGACAACGTGCAGCTCGAAAATCCTCGAGGGCTGGGAACCGCCCTACGACGCAACCGTTGTCGAGCGCCTGGCAGCTGCGGGTGCCGTCGCAGTGGGAAAGACCAACCTCGACGAATTCGCCATGGGATCCTCGACAGAGAACTCGGCGTTCGGCCCGACCCGCAACCCACTCGACATCGAGCGGGTGCCCGGCGGCTCCAGCGGTGGCTCGGCGGCTGCGGTTGCAGCCGACCTCGCGCCGATCTCGCTCGGATCCGACACGGGTGGTTCGATCCGTCAGCCTGCTGCGTTCTGCGGTGTCGTCGGGATGAAACCGACCTATGGAGCGGTGTCTCGTTACGGCCTGATCGCGTTCGGCTCGTCGCTCGATCAGATCGGACCGTTCTCCACCTCGGTGGCCGACTCCGCTGCTGTCTTGGAGGTGATCGGCGGTCACGACCCCCTCGACTCGACCTCGATCGATGCTCCGGCGTTCGATCTTCGATCCGTGCTCGATCGCGGCGTCGACGGAATGCGGATCGGCATTCTGCGCGAGCTCAGCGGTGGCCCCGGCAGCGTCGACGGTATTGCACCGGACGTGCAGGCCTGCACGACCGCCGCGGCCGAAGCCCTCGAAGCAGCAGGTGCGAGGGTGCAAGACGTGTCGGTTCCGTCGGCCACGCTCGGGCTTTCCGCCTACTACCTCGTCGCCCCTGCCGAGGCCTCGTCGAACCTCAGTCGCTTCGATGGAGTCCGGTATGGGCTTCGAGCTGATGCGCCAACCACCGGAGCAATGATGACCGCAACCCGTACCGCCGGGTTCGGGCCTGAGGTCAAGCGGCGGATCATGCTCGGCACGTATGCACTGTCGGCGGGTTACTACGACGCGTTTTACGGCAAGGCGCTGAAGGTGCGTACCTTGATGCTGGCCGAGTTCGCCTCGGCGTACGAGCAGGTCGATCTGCTGCTCACGCCGACGGCGCCGACGACGGCGTTCCGGCTCGGCGAACGCACGGACGACCCGATGACGATGTACGTCAACGACGTGTGCACGATCCCGTCGAACCTCACCGGTCACCCAGCAATATCGGTTCCGTTCGGGGTCGGTGACGATGCCATGCCGGTTGGCATCCAGCTTCTTGGTCCTGCCTTGAGCGAGTCGACCATCTATCGAGCGGCTGCTGTGCTCGAAGCCTCGGCCCCCGACTCCGCCGGGAAGGAGGGTCGATGAGCGGTCTGCACGACTCTGCGCTGCCCGACGAATGGGAACTCGTCGTCGGCCTCGAGGTTCATGTCGAGCTCGCCACGCAAACGAAACTGTTCTGCGGATGTGCCAACGAGTTCTCGACCGAACCCAACACGAATGTCTGCCCCACCTGTCTCGGTCTGCCAGGCTCGTTACCGGTGATGAACGAGACCGCTGTCGAGTTCGCAATGCGCCTCGGCCGGGCGCTCGGCTGCGAGATCCACCCGTCGGTCATGGCGCGCAAGAACTACTTCTATCCCGACATGGCCAAGGATTTTCAGACAACCCAGTACGACCAGCCGACCAGTCGTGACGGCGAGCTCGTGCTCGCCGACGGAACCGTCGTCGGTATCGAGCGGGCCCACATCGAAGAGGATGCCGGCAAGACCACGCACGTCGGCGGGGGCGGGCGGATCAACGATGCGCAGTACTCGCTGGTCGACTACAACCGGGCTGGCGTCCCGCTGGTCGAAATCGTGAGTCGCCCCGACATTCGTACCGTCGACCACGCCAAGGCCTACGTCTCCGAGCTCCGAGACATCCTCCTTGCGATCGAGGTGAGTGACGCCAAGATGGAAGAGGGTTCGATGCGGGTCGACGCAAACGTGTCGGTTCGCCCGGCCGGCTCGGACGAGCTTCGAACCCGGTGCGAATTGAAGAACATCAACTCGATTCGTTCACTCGGGAGGGCGATCGAGTACGAGGCTCGCCGGCATGTCGACCTCTACGAGTCGGGCGAAGCTCCTCGGCAAGAGACCCGTCACTGGGATGAGGACGGTGGTCGCTCGACTGCCGGTCGGTCCAAGGAGGACGCCGACGACTATCGGTACTTCCAGGAGCCCGATCTCGTCCCGCTCACCCCGTCGGCCGACCACATTGCCGAAATCGACGACGCAATGCCCATGTTGCCCGCAGCCCGACGGGCCCGACTCGGCGCGCTCTCCAGCGTCGCAGACGATGTCCTCGTGACCGTTGTGGAACGCGGCCAAGACCAGCTGGCGCTGGGTGCGATCGAGGCGGGAGCCGATCCCGACAAGGTGCTGACTCGGATCCAGAACGACCTTGCGGTCGAGGATTGGTCCGCAGTGAACGCAGAGACCTTGGCGACCGTGTTGCAGATGGAGTCGAGTGGCGAACTGTCGGCCACGCAGGCCAAACAGGTCCTTGCCGACATGGCGGCGGGGTTGCATGGAGGCGATCCGAAGGCGATTGCAGCGTCGCACGGCTTCGAGGCGATGGCATCGGATGCACTCGACGCACTCGTCGATGAACTCATCGCCGATCACCCCGATGAATGGGCCCGTTTCACCGCTGGGGACGACAGCGACCGAAAGAAGATGCAAGGGTTTTTCACCGGTCAGATCATGAAGGCTTCGAAGGGCCAGGCCGACGGACGTGCTGTGGCCGAGCTCCTCAGCCGCAAGTCGACGTAGCTGGAGTGAGGGCCGTGCGACACGAGATGTGTCGCGAAGCACATGCTGCGTTCAGGCCCGGGTGGCGCCGGTGACCGCCCACGCATCGGTTCGGTAACGCCACAGGAGCGTGGCAGCGCGAACGGTCATCCATGCGCCGAGGGCACCCCACAGCCAGCCGATGCCGAGATCGAGCCACAGCACGCTGAACGCCCACGGCACCAGAACCGCAGTGGCGGTGACCATGGCGATGGCGAGGAAGCGGAGATCGCCGGCGCCGATCAGGATGCCGTCGAGCGCGAAGACAATCCCGTTGACTGGTTGCCAAGCGGCGACGTGGATGAACAGGAAGGCGGCGAGCGAGACCACCTCGGGATCGTCCGAGAACACATCGGGTAACACCGGAATCACGGCGAAGACGATCGCAGCCATTGCAAACCCACCCCACCAGCCCCACTGGATCATCCGGTCACCGAGTCGGCGAGCCTCGACCGCATCACCGGCGCCGAGGGCATGGCCGATCATCGCCTGGGCGGCGATCGCCACTGCGTCGAGCGAGAGGGCGAGAATGCTCCAGATCTGGAACGCAATCTCGTGAGCAGCCAGGTCGTCGGTGCCGATGCGTGCGGCGACGGCGACGGTCACGGTGATCCCACCTCTGAGCGCAGCTGTGCGCATGAGGAGGTCGACGCCGGCACCGGCGAGTTTGCCGATGATCCTCCAGTCCGGTGCGAGCCCGACCTCGTGTTGGGTGACCGCACGAGCGATCCACCAGCAGTACGCACCAGCCCCGATCCACTGGGCGATCACGGTCGACAGCGCCGACGCACCAATGCCGTACGAGAATCCGTAGATCAGCACCAGTTCGACGACGAGGTTGAGCACGGCGGTGCCGACAGCCACGTACAGCGGCCGTTTCGTGTCCTGCAGCCCACGCAGGTAGCCGACACCGGCCAGCACCATCAGCATCGGGGGGACCCCGAGCAGTGAGATCCGGAGGTAGATCTCGGCATTGACGGCCGTCTCACCTGTGCCACCCATGAGCGATATGAGTGCATCTCGGGCGAGATAGGTCACGACGGCGATGACGAGACCGACGCCGAATGCAAGCCACAAGCTCTGTACAGCCTGATGGGCGGCTTGGCGGTGTTCACCCGCTCCCAGCAGCCGCGAGACGGCAGAGGTGGTGCCATAGGCAAGGAAGATGAAGACGGCGAAGGCGATCAGCAGCAGCGACGACGCAAGGGCCAGACCGGCGAGTTCGGGCGTCCCCAGATGCCCCACGACCGCCGTGTCGGCGAGGATGTAGAGGGGTTCGGCAACGAGGGCACCGAGCGCCGGAAACGCAAGTGCGACGATGCGCCGGTCGGTGTCGGTCCAGCGGGGACGGCCGGGAAGGAAGAGACCAATCACCCGATGCACGCTACTGGTGGCCCCAGGCTCCGGTTGCGTCGTGGTGCGCTCGGGCCTGGGGGGTCATCCATTCGGTTCGACCGGCCCGAACCGCTGACGACGAGATGTCGAGCAACCCTGCTGGCACCGGCAAACGATGTGCATCCGGGACGGAGAACCCGGCCCGCGGGGCCAAGGCCAGGTCGGGAAGCGAGGCAATCGCTGCATCTCGCTCGGTCGGCCCGGCATACCAACTGAGATCGTTGATCTGCTGCCATTTGTCGGCACCCATGACGACGACGTCGTAGCCATCGGCGATGTCGGCGATCAGCTGGTGCTCGGTCACGATCACACCGAGCCCGTCGACGGCAGCCACCGAGGCCGTGATCACGGCCAGACGCTCGTCGAAGGTCGGCAGCGAGACCCTGTCCTTCCCGAGAGCCGACAGCGAAATGGCGAGATCGACCCGATCGAGTCCGTGGACCGAACGGGCTGTCAGGGCGATCTCCATGTGTGCGACCGTCGGGGGATCGAACGATCCGGGATACACACCGAGTCGCCGGGGTCGCGCAGGAGTCACGTGTGTACGTTGCCATGGAGCGTCGAACCAGACATACTCGTCGACGTGAATGTTGCCGCCAGCCACCGACTCGTAGGGGTACCCGGCTAGCACACGTTCGCGCCCCAGCCGACCCGATCGTGTGCCTCGACCTCCCCCCGACGGGAGGTCGTTTGCGTTTTCGGCCGGTAGTTTTCACCCGGCGCATCTGCGTCCCAGACCCTGGAATCACGTCTCATGAGCACCAACCCCACCAATGGCGGCGAAGCCCTCGTCAAATCCCTCGAGCACGAGGGTGTCGAGGTGATGTTCGGCCTGCCCGGGGGTGCGATCCTGCCGGTCTACGATCCGATCATCGATTCGTCGATCCGGCACGTGCTCGTGCGGCACGAGCAGGGCGCCGGACACATGGCCGAGGGGTATGCCCACGCCACCGGCAAGCCCGGCGTCTGCATGGTCACGTCTGGTCCGGCGGCCACCAATGTCGTGACGCCGCTCGCCGACGCCATGCTCGACTCGGTTCCCATGGTGTGCATCACCGGGCAGGTGCCACTCGCCGCCATCGGCAGTGACGCCTTTCAGGAGTGCGACACCACGGGCATCACGATGGCGGTCACCAAACACAACTTCTTGGTGACCGACCCGCAAGACATTCCGCGCATCATCCACGAGGCGTTCCACATCGCCACGACCGGGCGTCCCGGACCCGTGCTGGTCGACATTCCCAAAGACATCGTCGATCCGGTCAACCCGCGTTCTGCGATGACGTGGTACGAGCCCGACTCCGTCCCGATGGAGCTTCCCGGCTACCACCCCCAGACGATCGGCGATCCGACCCTCATCGCCGAAGCGGCCAAGCTCATCAGTCAGGCCGAACGACCCGTCCTCTACGTCGGAGGCGGCATCCTCAAGGCCCGGGCCGCCGAAGCCCTGCTCGAGCTCGCAGAGCTGCTGCAGATCCCGGTTGTCACCACGCTCATGGCCCGGGGCGCCTTTCCCGACAGCCATGCCCTGTGTCTCGGCATGCCGGGGATGCACGGCAACTACACGGCTGTCACCGCCATGCAGCGGGCCGATCTGCTCGTGTCCCTCGGCGCTCGTTTCGACGACCGTGTCACCGGACGTCTCGACGGGTTTGCGCCGGATGCCAAGATCATCCATGTCGACATCGACCCAGCCGAACTCGGCAAGGTGCGGCAGTACAACGTCGGTATCCAAGGTGACTGCAAGGTTGTCATCGAGGGCCTTGTCGAAGCCACCAAGCGGCTCGGCTCAGGAGCCCAGGCCGACCGCGGGCCGTGGCGCTCCACCATCTCGGGTTGGCAGGAGAAGTTCCCCCTCACCTACGAGCAGTCGTTGCCCGGCGACAAGCTCAAGCCTCAGTTCGTCATGGAGCAGCTCCGAGACGGCAATCCAGTCGACACGATTCTGTGTTCAGGGGTGGGACAACACCAGATGCACGCCAGCCAGTTCTGGCGGTTCGATCACCCCTACACCTGGATCAACTCCGGCGGGCTCGGCACGATGGGCTTCTCGATCCCGGCGGCCATCGGCGCCAAAGCCGGCATGCCCGATCGTCGAGTTTGGGCGGTCGATGGTGACGGCAATTTCCAGATGACGGCGCAGGAGCTCGTCACGGCCACCGTCGAAGACATCCCGATCAAGGTTGCGTTGTTCAACAACAGCTACCTGGGGATGGTCCGTCAGTGGCAGGAGATGTTCTACGACGAACGGTTCTCCGAGGTGCACCTTTCCGATCATGTCCCCGACTATGTCAAGTGGGCCGAGTCGATGGGGGCGGTCGGTATTCGCGTCGAGTCGCCCGAGGAGGTTGCGCCGGCGATCGCCCGGGCGAACGAGATCGACGACCGCTCGGTCGTGGTCGAGTTCGTGACCGACGCCCGCGAGAACGTCTTTCCAATGGTCCCCGCCGGTGCAACCAACTCCGAGGTCGTTGTCGATCCGAGTCAGCAGCACCTGCTCGACGAGGCCAGGGGTGTCTCGTGAATGTCGCATCTGTCAGCCCTCGCTGGCACACCCTCGTCGCAACGGTCGAGAACAAGCCGGGGGTGCTCGCTCGCGTTGCCGGTTTGTTTTCCCGACGGGGCTTCAACATTCACTCGCTTGCGGTCGCTCCTACCGACGACGAACGCTTCAGCCGCATCACATTCACCGTCGACATCGAGGGGACGCCGCTCGATCAGGTCGTGAAACAACTCGACAAGCTCGTCAACGTCGTCGACATCAGCGAACTCGATCCGGCCCACTCGGTCGAGCGTGAGTTGATGTTGATCACTGTCGAGATCGGTGATTCTCGCAAGGAACTCATGGAAATCGTCGACGACTATCGTGCCTATGTGCTCTCCGAGGGAGACGACCGGCTGATGATGTCGTGGTCGGCTCGCCCGGCCCGTCTCGACGAACTGGAAGAACGACTGCGACCCTTCGGGATCGTGGAACTACAGCGAACGGGGCGCGTAGCGCTTCCGTCACTGGACAACTGAACACAACAGACGCAATCAACGGCGTGCCGTTCTGCCGCAGGGCGAAAACAACACAGGGGGATCAACCACTCATGGCTGCGAACATCTACTACGAAAAAGACGTCGACCGTTCGGTCATCGCCGACAAGAAGGTGGCGATCCTGGGCTACGGCTCGCAGGGGCATGCCCATGCGCTAAATCTGAAGGAGAGTGGCATCGACGTTCGAGTCGGGCTGCGTGAAGGCTCCGGCTCGGTCGCCAAGGCGCAGGCAGCCGGTCTCGTTGTGGCGTCGATTGCGGAGGCCGCCGCCGAAGCCGACATCGTCATGATGCTCATGCCCGACACCGAGATGGCGTCCATCTATGACGAGCATGTGGCACCACATCTTGCGGACGGCAACGCCGTGTTCTTCGCGCACGGGTTCAACATCCGGTTCGACCTGATCCAGCCGGCGGATGGCATCGACGTGTGCATGGTGGCTCCGAAGGGTCCCGGTCATCTCGTTCGCCGGACCTACACCGAGGGTGGCGGTGTTCCCTGTCTCATCGCCGTCGAGCAGGACGCGTCAGGTCGCGCAAAGGACATTGCGCTCGCCTACGCCGACGCGATCGGCGGTGCCCGTGCGGGCGTGATCGAGACGACGTTCACCGAGGAAACCGAAACCGATCTGTTCGGTGAGCAGGCGGTGCTGTGCGGCGGGACCACCCGCCTCGTGCAGGCCGGTTTCGAGACCCTCATCGAGGCCGGCTACCAACCGGAGGTCGCGTACTTCGAATGCCTCCACGAACTGAAGCTCATCGTTGATCTGATGTACGAAGAGGGCATCGCCGGGATGCGGTACAGCGTGTCCGACACCGCAGAGTGGGGCGATCTGATTTCCGGTCCCCGAATCGTGAACGCCGACACGAAGGCCGAGATGAAGCAGATCCTCACCGAGATCCAGGACGGCACGTTCGCCGCCAACTGGGTCGAGGAGTCGCGTTCGGGTCGGGCCAGGTTCCGCGAACTCGAAGAGGCCGGTTTCGACCATCCGATCGAGAAGATCGGCAAGGAGCTCCGGGCGATGATGCCGTGGATCTCCGAGGGCAAGGGCTCTGTGGCCGACGCTTCCGGTGGGCAGGGTCTCGACTGATCTCCGCCGCGGTTTCTGAGCAATCGGTGCACGCCGGGTCGTTGGGCGGCCCGGCCGGTCCGTTCGTCACGAGCGCAGCAGTGGTTCAGTAGCGGTAGGAGTCGAAGCTGGTGTCGTCACCGGACCAGCCCCACACGGTGAAGACCGGTTGATCGTGGGTGACGATCGCATGGTGAGCCCGAGACGGTGTCCTCGAAAGGTCACCAGCCGTCAGGGTCCTCGTCGTGTCGCCGACGGTCCAGTCGCCTGACCCTGCGAGCACGAGATAGAACTCCTCCGCGTCATGCCAGTGATTCGGGTAATCGCACGCGGTGTCGAGTACGAAGACTCCGAACCGCTCGTTGGTCTCTGGCGTGATTGCTCCGTCCATACCGATGATCTCGATCGTCGCCGACCTGTGCGCCCAGCCGGGTGGAACATGAGCCGGATCTGGACGGTTCCAGTGCATCTCGTCGGTGCTGGCAAGCAGGGCATCAATCGCAGGGCGGGTGGACGCAGCCGCCAAGTCGCGAGCCCGTGCCAGGTCGGGAACCGGACACGGCGCAGGGTCGGAAGCAGGCGTGATCCCAGCCGCACGTTCGAGCAACGCAACGAATTCCTGTGCCATCGGTTCGTCTGTCGCTGCGAGAAGCAACCGAATTTCTCGAAGGAAGGCCGCGAACATGGCGCGACGCTACCGTCAACCCATGGACCTTGGTGACGACTATCTCCATCTCTCCATCTCGACGGAAGGTCGGGCGGTGTGGGCGACGATCGACAACCCGCCGATCAACCTGATCACCCGAGAACTTCTGATCGATCTGCTGCGGTTCTCCGAGCGGGTCGCAGCAGACCCGCACTCGACCGTGGTGGTGCTCGAGAGTGCGAATCCCGACTTCTTCCTCGCCCACTTCGACGTCACGCTGCTGCAGCGCGAAGCGGGCGAGCCACCACCGCGTCCGACCGAACTCACTGCGTTCGACGAGATGATCGAGCGCTTCCGAACCATGCCGAAGGCGACCATCTGCAAGATCGCTGGGCGAGTTGGCGGCGGGGGGAGTGAAGTTGCCATGGGCTGCGACATGCGGTTCGCTGCCTTGGACCGGGCGGTCATGAATCAGATGGAGGTCCCGATCGGGATCATCCCCGGTGGTGGGGGCACCCAGCGTCTCCCCCGCTTGATCGGTCATCACCGGGCCGCAGCATTGATTCTCGGGGGCCTCGATCTCGACGCAGCGACCGGTGAAGCCTGGGGGTACTTCACGCGGGCGCTGCCGGCCGACGATCTGGACGCCTACGTCGATGGTCTTGCCCGCAGGATCGCGAGGTTCGACCCTGCTGCCGTCCGAGGGGCAAAGAAGGCACTGCTTCGATCCCAAGAGGATCCGACCGATGCCCTGATCGACGAGACCCACATCTTCAACACCCTGCAGATGTCGAGCGCAGCACAGGAGTTGATGCAGCGCTTCCTCGAATTCGGCGGTCAGACGCGGGACGGTGAACTGCGGATGGAGGACCTTGCTGCCGAGATCGCCGAGAACTGATCGGTCACGGAAACAGGCTGTCGATCAGCCACTCGGCCTCGATGAGGGCAAGGACGACGAGTGGTCCGGCCATTGCGGCAAGCGCCAGGTAGACCCCCCAGCGAATGAATGCGGGCCGATCCGCAAAGCGGCGTTCCCGTTCGACGTCTTCGACAGGATCCGCTGCCAGCACTGCACGTGCGTCCTCGCCGATCTCAGCTCGCACGACCACGCGATGGCCACCGGCCGAGAGGCTGACGTTTCCGGTTTCGGGGTTTGTGTCGCTCACGATGGTGGCGTCTATACCAGCCGAATCGAGCATTGCGACAGCGAGCTCCGCATCGAAGAGACGGTTGTACTCACCCACCACCTGCATCCCCGGCACCAGACCCACGACAGAAGTCTGCCGTCAGTAGGGTGCCTGCACCATGACGAATGCGATCGATGTGAACGAGCTCACGAAGACCTATGGCGATCTTCGAGCCGTCGATGGGCTGTCATTCTCGGTCCCTGCGGGGCAGGTGTTCGCCCTGCTGGGGCCGAACGGTGCCGGCAAGTCGACCACCGTCGAGATTCTCGAAGGGCATCGCACGCGCGACGGGGGGAACGTCAGCGTGCTCGGTGTTGATCCGGCGACCGGTGGCCGTGACTTCCGTGATCGCATCGGCATCGTGCTCCAAGAAGCCGGCATCGACAAGGAATTGACCGTTCGAGAGACGATCGAGCTGTACCGCCATGCGTATACGCAGGCCCGACCGGTCGACGAGGTCATCGAGCTGGTCGAACTCCACGACAAGCTCGACACCCGAATCTCCCGTCTGTCGGGTGGCCAGCGACGGCGTGTCGACCTTGCGCTCGGGTTGGTCGGATCCCCCGAGTTGGTGTTCCTCGACGAGCCGACGACGGGCTTCGACCCGGCAGCTCGTCGCCGTAGCTGGGAGGTCATCAAGCGCCTAGCGGATGACGGTACGACGGTGGTGCTCACCACGCACTATCTCGAAGAGGCTGAACAGCTCGCCGACAACATCATCATCATGTCGAGGGGCCAGATCGTTGCGGAGGGCACACCCGAGTCGTTGCGCCGGCATGCGTCGACGGAGTCGATCATCCGTTTCGAGCTCCCGCGAGTCGATGCTCGGCTCGAAGAACTGTTCGAGCCGCTCGTCGGCACGGTCCAGGGGCGCGATCGTCGAGTCGAGATCACCACCACCACACCGACGGCTGATCTTGCCCACATCACTGGATGGGCAGTGGGGCGTGGGATCGAACTCAGCGGCCTTGTTGTCGAACATCTCACTCTCGAAGACGTGTATCTCCGGCTGGTAGGCGACGAGGCATGAGGCGTGATCTCGTGATCCTCTGGCGCTCGGTGCGAGCCGAGAATCGCATGTTCTGGCGCTCACCGGTTGGCGCGTTCTTCACGCTCGGCCTGCCGCTCGTCATGCTCGTGCTGTTCGTCGCCTTGTTCGGCAATGAGCCGATCGACCACCCCGAATACGGCGATATCACCACTGCGCAGTTCTACGCACCGGGGTTGGGCGTCTTCGCTGCGGCATCGGCCACCTTCACCAACATCGCGATCAACCTGTCCATGCGGCGAGACGACGGGGTCCTGAAACGGGTACGAGGGACGCCGATCCCTCCATGGGTTTTCCTCGGCGGCGTCGTCGTTTCGGCGGTCTGGATCGCAGTGTGCGCCACCACCGTCATGCTCGGGCTCGGCGTGCTGGCCTATGGCGTCGAGGTGCAGCCCGAACAACTCCCGGTGCTCTTCGTCTCCTTCGTCGTGGGCGCTGTCTGCTTCGCCACGCTCGGGGTCGCATTGGCAAGTGTGGCGAGGACGGCCGGGGGTGCCCCGGCGATGGCAAACGCCATCATCCTCCCGATGGGCTTCATCTCCGATGTGTTCATCCCGCTGGAGACCCCGCCGTCGTGGCTCGTTCGGGCAGGCGACGTGCTGCCGCTCAAGCCGTTTGCAGTGTCGGTTTCGGAAGCAATGTCACCGTTCACGGTGGCACCCGGAGTTCGGTGGGAACGGATTGCGGTGCTCGTGGCGTGGACTGTCGCAGGCGCACTCATCGCACAGAAGATGTTTCGGTGGGAGCCGGTGCCCGGAACGACCACGCGACGTGGACGCAGAAACCGCTCGATCGCCGGCTGATGTTCCGAGGCGACCTGCCCGATCGTGCGTGCTGCCAGATCCTCGTCCCGAGCTAGGTTGCAGGTGTGTCCTTCGTGACCCTCATGACCCCGGCCCGGTTCGGCTCCCTCGAACTCAAGAACCGGGTGGTGATGGCTCCGATGACGAGATCGCGAGCCGGGGTCGACGGCGAGATCACCGACATCATGGTCGAGTACTACCGGCAGCGGGCGGGTGCCGGGATGATCATCACCGAAGGTGTGTACCCGTCGGAGGACGGCAAGGGCTACTGCCGAACACCCGGGTTGGTGCATCCCGAACAGGTGACAGGGTGGCGACGCGTCACCGATGCAGTGCACGCCGAGGGTGGCACGATCGTCATGCAGGTCATGCACGTCGGTCGGGTTGCCGTCGCCGACAACAAGCGGCCCGATGCCGAGACTGTGGCCCCGTCGGCCGTCACTGCAAACTGGAAGCTGTTCACCGATACCGGTGGTGGGACCATGCAGCCGTGTGTCGTTCCCCGAGCGCTCGAAGGTCACGAGATCCCTGCGGTGATCGATACCTATCGTCGTTGCACCGAGCTGGCATTCGAAGCGGGGTTCGACGGCGTCGAACTCCACGGTACGAGCGGGTATCTACCGGCACAGTTCCTCTCGACCGGCACCAACCGACGAATGGACGACTGGGGTGGTTCGCTGGCAGGCCGACTTCGGTTTTTCGTCGAGGTCGCAGATGCGATGGCGGGCGTCGACGGACCTGGCCGGGTCGGGTTTCGGATCGTCCCTGGCAATCCCTACAACGATCTGCACGACGATGATCCGGAGGAGACCTTCCGAGCGCTGCTGGCGGCACTCAATCCCCGTGGATTTGCCTACTGCCATACGATCCGCCTCCCCCGAGGCCCCGTCGACAACGAGCGCCTGTGCCGGCAGTGCTGGGACGGTCCATTGATCATCAACGACTCGTATACACCGCAGGAGGCGAGCGACGCCTTGGAACTCGGCCGGGGTGACGCAGTGGCCTTTGGCCGGCTCTACATCACGAACCCCGATCTCGCCGAGCGAATCGAGGCACGAGCCGAGTTGGCCCCAACCGACGCAGATCACATCTACGACCCGGGACCCGAGGGGTACGTCGACTTCCCGACGCGCTCGCGGTGATGCAGAAGCCGGCAGCCGAGGTCGAGATCACCCATGACCTCTTGCGCAGGTTGCTTCGCGACCAGGCGCCTGCTTTTGCCGAGGAGCCGATCGAGCTCGTTGCCGCCGGATGGGACAACGAGATTCACCGCCTCGGTGCCCATCACGCGATCCGTCTTCCGCGGCGGTCGGTGGCTGCCCCGCTCGTGGACAACGAACAGCGGTGGCTGCCAGAGCTGGAGCCGCGTCTGCCACTTCCCATTCCTGCGCCACGTGTCGTCGGCAGGCCCGGCCATGGGTTCCCGTGGGGATGGAGCATCGTGCCCTGGTATGCGGGCGAGTCCATCGGAGCGTCACCGGGAACGGTCGCCATGGCCGAGCAACTGGGCCAGTTTCTGCTCGCGTTGCACCAGCCGGGACCCGTTGATGCGCCTGCGAACCCGTTTCGCGGCGGTCCGCTGCACGGACGCAACGAGCGTGTGCAGCGTGACCTGACCGTGCATCTTCGGGGGCTGTTGCCGGACGAGACGCTGACAGCGATCCGTGATCGCTGGGCGGCACTGATCGAGACGGCCCCGTTCACGTCGCCTCCGGTCTGGATTCACGGTGACCTTCACCCCAACAATGTGCTTGTCGCGAACGGTCATCTCAGTGCAGTGATCGACTTCGGCGACATCACCGCCGGTGATCCGGCAACCGACTATCTGATGGGGTGGATGACGTTCGACGCACCGGAGCGGGCGGTCTTTCGCAGAACGCTGCAGGCCGATGACGCGACGTGGAACCGAGGCCAAGCATGGGCGCTGGCGCTCTCGCTCGTGTTTGCGGCGCAGGGAGACGACGACCCCGGCATGTTCTCCATCGGTCAGGCCGGGATCCGCCGAGTCCTCGACGACGTCGTCGCCTAGAGCGTCCCGTTTCCGAGCCGCACGACGACCTCACTCGCTCGTGCCCGAACGTCGTCGAGATCGGTGAGTCGGCGTGCAGCGGCCAACTGCCGGGCCATGCGATGGTTGCCCTGCAACGTCTCCCGGTTCCGCTCCAGGAAGTCCCAGTACAGCGATGTGAACGGGCATGCATCGTCACCGACACGTTTTTTGGGATCGAAGCGGCACGAGCGGCAGTGGTCGCTCATGCGTGAGATGTATGCGCCGCCTGATGCGTAGGGCTTCGACGCCATCCGACCTCCGTCGGCGAACAGCGCCATACCGATCACATTGGGGGTCATGACCCACGGTGCGCCATCGACGAACGCCGATCTCATCCAGTCGTTCATGGCCTGCGGGTTCACGCCGGCCGTGAGTGCGAGGTTGCCGAGAATCATCAGACGCTCGATGTGGTGCGCGTAGCCGCGGTCGTCGATGCCCTCGATCGTGTGGCCGAGACAAGCCATCTCGGTCTTGGCGTGACCGGAGAACACCGGGGGAAGCGGGGCGTCGGCCCCGAGCGCGTTCGACGAGCCGTAGGTCGGGCCCCAGTTCCAATAGAGGCACCATACGTACTCGCGCCAGCCGATGATCTGTCGTACGAACCCTTCGACGCTGTTCATCGGAACCAGCCCATCGTCGAATGCACGGGTGGCTGCAGCCACGACCTCCCTCGGGTGGAGCAGCCCGAGGTTGAGTGATGTCGACAGTGTCGAGTGCGCAAGCCGCCACTCGTCGCGCAGCATTGCGTCCTCGTGGGTGCCGAAGACCGGAAGGGCATCCCGAATGAAGCTGTCGAGTCGGGCCGTCGCGTGGGCGCGCGTCACGGGCCAGAGGCCGCTCGGCACGGCACCGAACAGTTCGATGTCTGCGTCGGACTCGAGATCGGACAGCACCGCAGCGTCGATGTCGTCGAGTGCAAACGCGGGCAGAGCGGGCCATGCCCGCCCGTCTCTGGGCGGAGGCTCCCGATTGTCCGCGTCGTGATTCCACCGACCCGAGACCGGCTCGTCACCATCCATCAGGATGTCGAGGCGACGTCGCTGCCAACGGTAGAAGTCCTCCATACGCAGGTTGCTTCGGCCGCGACTCCACGCGTCGAACTCGTCGAGGGGGGTCAAAAAGCGCTCGTCGGCACTCAGTTCCACCCCTGCAGCCACGAGCGATGCCACACCCTCGTGCGATGACGGAGCCATCGCCAGCACGCGGTCGACGTCGAGGGCATCAGCATGCTCGGCGACGCCCGCCGCGATGGAACTGCAGCGGCGTTCGTCGACCTCGTATCCCTCGGTACGAAGCTCTCGGGCGAAGTGACGCATGGCTGAGACCACGAGGTGCGCTCGCTGTCGATGCCACCGATGGCGACGCAGGAGGTTGGTCGACTCGACCATGAGCACCCGACAGTCATCGGGCCCCAGTCGGGCAAGGGGTCCGACCTCGGTCGAGAGTTGGTCGCCGAGGACCAGGACGGTTGGCCGGTTGTCGCTCACAGGAGTGCAAGGGCGAGGAGGCCGCGGGCGCTCCAGCCGATGGTTCGGATCCAGTTGGTCGACACCAGCCGCGCCGCCACCTGCTCGTCCCAGGTAACCGAGAGGGAACGGTGGGCCGGGACTTGGAGAAACACGGTCGAGCCGTGGATGATCGCCAACGCCACGAGTCCGGCAAACGCAGCCGGTCGGCTGACGCCATCAGGGGTGAACCCGAACAGCAGCAGTGCGGTCACGCCTTCCACCGCCATGAAGGGTCCGACCACCCAGGCGGTCCGTCGGGTGTGTTCGTTCTCGTAGGCAACGAAGGCAGTCGTGCCGACACGGCGAAAGAGGGGGTAGTGGACGACTTGAACGAACCAGATCAAGCCGACCATGGCCAACGTCGCACCGGCATGAAGAAGCAGCATCAGGCAGGGGAGATCGACACCCAGGTGTCGAGGTAGGCGGCGGAGCCCTGATCGTCGTCCGAGACGGCGGGGTTGGTCAAGACATTGACCGACCGGCCGTCTCGATGAGCTGCGTGGCCCCAACCGAACGGAACCGAGACGAGGCCGGGTTGGAGTCGATCATCGTGGTGGACCCGGAGGTGGAGGTTCCCGCGCTCGTTCCACACGAGCGCATCGGCACCGTCGTCGAGTCCGAGCTCGGCGGCATCGGAGGGGTGAAGACCGAGTTCCGGTTCGGAACGAGATGGGTGATGGGCAGGGAACTGGCTGTAGTTGGTGTTCAGGAACCGGACGTGCTGTTTGGTGGAGATCAACTGGAACCTGTGGCTCGGCGGTGCGACGGGGTGGACGGGGTCGAGGGCACGCAACCGGAAGCGGTCCCGTGGGAGAACCGCTTCACCCGGGGTGTGGTTGAACCGTGCCCAACCGTCGCGCACCAGTCGTTCGTACGTGATGCCGTCGAGCAGCGGATGCGGTCGGTCGAGGAGGGTGCGGATGAGCGCTTCGTCGGATTCGTGATGACTCGGATCCTGCAGCCCCATCCGCTCGGCGAGGAGCCGGAAGATCTCGTTGTTCGACTTGGATTCGCCCCGCGGGAGGATCGCCGGTTGGTTGAGCGCAATGTTGAGATGCCCCCACGCCGGAGCCAGATCGAGGTGTTCGATCTGTGTGGTGACCGGAAGGATGAGGTCGGCGTAGCGGGCGGTGTCGGTCACGAACTGCTCGGCGACAACGGTGAAGAGATCATCGCGTTCGAGGCCCTCGATGATGCGATTCTGGTCGGGCGTGATGACCGCCGGGTTGCTGTTGTGCACGAAGAGCGACCGGATCGGCGGGTCGAGATCGATGCCGGTCAGTACCTCCCCGAGTCGGGCCATGTTGAACGTGCGCGATGGCTCGGCGAGTTGCTCGACGTCGAGACCGAAGGCCTCTTCCCACCAGACTTGGGTCGATCGGCACAGTCCTCCACCCGGATCGCGCCATGACCCACTGACACTCGGGAGTGTTGCGATCGCCGCCATG
>Ga0255768_10002413_pt1 | contig 18803 bp, 12 predicted proteins | sample 071ome_33_FD_179983 | JGI IMG/M metagenome (GOLD analysis project Ga0255768, IMG submission 179983) | Coastal salt marsh microbial communities from the Groves Creek Marsh, Skidaway Island, Georgia - 071412AT metaG (version 2) | ecosystem: Environmental > Aquatic > Marine > Intertidal zone >...
TCGTCCCTCCAGGTAACCTCCCTCGCCACCACCTTCCAACCGGGCCCGTTCCGCATCAGCGACCTGAGGCGGGTCTACGAGGTGGTGTGGGGTACCGAACTCGACCCCGGCAACTTCCAGCGCAAGGTTCGGCAAACACCGGGCTGGCTCGCCGACACCGGCGAGACCGCCGTGGGCAAAGGCGGCCGCCCAGCCAGCCTCTTCACCGGCCCCGACGAGGTCACCGCCCTCGATCGACCGGTCCGCCGTTCGTAAGCACAAGTACCATCCACTCGGCGAAGTGAAGGGGTTCCTCTTGAGCTCAAGCGAAAGAAACGGAAGCAGCGTGGCCAGCGAGGGCTGGGACGTCATCGGTGACATCCACGGCGATGCCACGAAGCTTCAGGGCCTGCTCACAACGATGGGCTACACAGACGAGGGAGCGGGATGGAAACACCGGTCACGCAGAGCGATCTTCGTCGGTGACCTCATCGACCGAGGTCCCGCACAGGCCGAGGTGGTTGAAATCGCCCGCACGATGGTGCAGCGAGGCAACGCCCTCATCGCAGCTGGCAACCACGAGTTCAACGCCATTGCCTTTGCGACCCGCTTGCCCAACAGCGAAGAATATTGCCGGCCGCACACCGACAAGAACCGTAAGCAGCACCGCGAGTATCTCGACCAGGTCGGCTGGAACTCGGACCTACACCAACAGCACCTCGAGTGGTTCCGGACCTTGCCGCTGGCCGTCGAGGTCGACGGACTCCGAGTCGTGCATGCCTGCTGGGATGACGCCTCTCTGGACGCTCTTGAGTCCTACCTCGCGGACGACGGTGGCTTCAGCCCCAACCTGATCCACGCCGCCGCTGACAAGGGGTCCGAGACGTGGCAGGCGATCGAACATCTGCTCAAAGGACCCGAGGTTCCACTCCCCCGCCCCTACGAATTCCCCACCGGCGTTCCCCGCCACGAAGCCCGGCTCCAGTGGTGGCGGCCCGAAGCCACTCGGCTTGACGAAGCAGTCTGGATCCCCGGAGGTGCCACCGAACCCGACGGCTCGCCCTATGTGCTTACGGACGACTCACCCTTTGTTTCGCCCGTCGAGCCGTACCGCTCACTCACCCCGGTAATCGTTGGGCACTACTGGTTCCGAGGCGAACCCAAGCCGTGCTCGGCCAAAGTCGCCTGCGTTGACTACAGCGCAGCCAAAGGTGGGCCGCTCGTCGCTTACCGCTGGAGCGGAGAAACTGAACTCACGGCCGAGAACTTCACTACCTTCGAGTAAGGCTTCTGATGATCCGGTGACGCAAAGAAGGATCGAGTTCGAATAACGGCCGGCTTCGTGCCCACCCAAACCGGCCTCAGACCGGGCCATCACCAGTCCGATGCGGGCGACTCGACCGGATCGCGGCTCGTGCAGTCAAGAGGTGCAGGTCGACGAGTTCGTCCATGGTGATTCCCCACGTGTAACCGCCGGCGAGCACCCACGCCACCGGCGTGTTGTTCGCTGCTGCCTGCTCGAACATGAGGCGTTCGCGGTGGGCGAGCGCTTCGGCCGAAATGCCCGGGTGCGGATCCATCCCGGCGTTGTAGAGCACCAGATCGGTCTGCTCCCAGTCGATTGAACTCAGCAAAACGGCGACGTCCGAAAGGTATTCCTCGTCGGTATCGCCACCACGGGCGAGCACGTCGTCGGGCCCGACAGGCCGGTACCGATCGAACGAACTGGTGTAGATGTCGAGATGCTGCACCCGATCAGTCAGACCGGCCGAGGCAAGACAGGCGGCGGTGCCACCGCCGCAATGGGCGTCGACATCGACAATGACGACTCGATCGTCAGGGTGGCGCTCCAGATGGGCGGAAGCAGCAACGACGAGACCGTTGACGGTGCAGAACCCGTCGCCGTTGTCGGGCTTCGCGTGATGAAGGCCCGACGACAACGACCCGCCGACACCGTCGCGCACCGCCGCTTCCGTTGCGGCGATCACGCCGGCTGTGCTGTGAATTGCCATCCGCCAAATGCCGGGATCCCAGTCGAAACCGTTCGTGCGAGCCAGCAAAGTGTCGGCACCCGTGCGGATGGCATCGACGTACTCGGCAGCGTGGACTCGTTCGATGTGCTGCTCGGCGATCGCCTGGTGCGAATCATCGGGGACAGCCATTTCGATCCCGTCAACCCGCCCGGCTTCGAGTGCCTCGGCGACATGACTCGCCTTGCGGGTGGTATCGAAGGCGTACTCGGCGCCGACATAGTGCTCGTCGAAAAAGACCTTCATCACGCACATTCTCCAAGCGAGGGACGGTCGAAGGTGGGGATATCGAGGCCGAGGCCCTCCAGGTGGGCGGGCACCAGCACGTCGAATCGTCCGCTGGTGTCGGCTCCGGCAGGGGCCCGAGTTGTGTCGATTCCGGTCACGCCAGCGTCGACGAACCGCTGATCGAGCGAATACCCGAAGTCCTCGATCCAGATCGCACCGGTGCAGGGGTTGGCGGCCATGTCGGCCAGCACCGACCGCTCCTTCCACGAAAACGACGAGTCGTCCGAGGCAGGGTGGATGACCCGTCGCTCATCGAGACCGACGAGGGGAGCAATCCACTGGTTGGCCGAGTCTTCCCATGTGGTGCACCACACAATCTCGGTCTGCGCATCGAGCACTCCGATGAGCTCGGCCATGTAACTGGGCAGATGAATGCTGTACCCCTTGCAAATATGAACGGAAAGCTCACTTCGGGGCACAGGCCAATACCGACCCCGCAGAGGGTTGAGACTGTTGATGACGCCATCGACGTCGAGATAGGTGCGGCTGATCATGGTGACGTCCTTTCGCTGGACTTCGAGGAGAGGGGCCAAACGGCCCGGGGTAACTGGGTACGGCGGATGTGTGACACGGGGCCATCGCTGCCAAGCAGGGCTGGCCTGCGCCAACACCGGCGATGGCACGATGAGGTAGCCACCCGGACAAGGGAGGCATCGGTGCTTACCGCTCGCCAGCCCTGACCTCACGAACGAGATCGAGCGGCAGCAGCTTCTCCTGCACCCACTGAGACCGGCTCAGCGCGTAGAAGTTCACTGTTGTGAGCAGCCCAGGTCGAGCGATCAAATTCGGAAAGAACGCGACATGGGCGAGCGAACCCTCCAAGGTGCACCACGAACCCCAGCTGGGGAAGCCCGTCGTTTCGAGGAGCTCAGCGGCATTGAGTTCGTTGGCTTGCGCGAGCCCGTCCTCCTCGTCAAAGACATCGGGCATCCGTAACAAGGCGAACAGGCCATTGCCGTAGCGCGGGTGGGGATTGTCGAGGTGCTGGTTGTACAAACTGGTCGAGCCGGTTCCGCCGGACATCCCAAGGTCCATGCTGACCCGCAGAATCGTCGACATCGAACTTGAGTACGGGAATTCGACCGTGAGGCCGGTCTCGTCTCCGTTCGCCATCAGGCCGGCGCTTCCCCATTGTTCACTCATCGACACGAGTTCCTCGCCGTCCCAGCGCTGCGGCTGCAGCCCCGCAGGGATAACAACCTGCTCCGAGACGTTCAGCAGATCGTCTTCATCGTCACGCGCAGCCGAGGCGTCCCCTTCAAGGGCTGTTGCCAACTCGGCTGAGAGCAACGTCAACGCTTCGGTGTAGGCAAGCAGGGAGAACGGAGAAAACAAGGCGGTCACCGAGTCGTTGCCCTCATGGGCGTACTGGGTCACGAAACCAACAACCTCACGCTCGTCCGCCAGCCACACCAACGATCCGACACTGGCGTGAACGTTGGCGACGTTGACCAACTTCAGCACCAGATCGGGCGATGCTTCGACATTGCTGACCAAGGTCGTTCGGGCTGTCACCTTCACGGTGACATCGCCGTTCATCTCGAAGGGGTCCGATACCGAAAATACGATCGGTGCCGCGCCGCCGGTCCAGCGCAACTCTCGTCCCTCAAGCTGGCACCACTCGTCGTCCATCTGCAGTTCCGAACGCAGTCGGGCCAAGACATCTGGCCCAAGGTCGCCCGACGATCCTGCTGGAACCGATTTCGATGCAGCCCAGGGCCGGGCGATGTTGTCGAGCGGATCTGTTTTCTTTCGCTTCCACATGGCCACATTCCTTCCATCAAAGCTGGCGCTGGCGGCGAGCCACCACGACCCCATGCGGGTCCAGGCATACACCACCTCAGTACGACGACTCCGTGACACGGCAGGTGGATCGACGGCGCCGTCGTCACCTCAGGTGGCCACACACATCACGCAGTGAGCACCTCGTCGAGTAAGGCGGTGAAGTGCTCGAGTTCTGGCTTGCAGGTCTCGGCGTGTGTGCTGTGCGTGCCGTCGGCGGTCACCTCGCCGAGCATGGGTTGGCTCAGGCCAGCCTCAAGGAAGAACACTCGCGGCCCAGTCGACTCGTCGGCGGCGCCTGGGCGGCCGTTCGGATGCGCAACCCCAACAAAGATCGCTTCGGGTGACTGCCGAACCTCGGGCATGGTGATGACCACCACATCGTGCGTGAGCAGTCGCACGAGCGTGACCATGATTTGTTCAGCGTCTTCCGCAGATCCCCCGGTCTTCGTCCACATCTCCCTCGCCATCTCGCCCCGTGAGAACGCCAACGCGGCGAACATTTGAGGATCGTCGGCGAAGACCAGCGACGGGATCGCTCGATACGCGAAGACATAGTGCCGCTGGTGTCGCGGCTCTGTCGGATCTGCCATCGGAGCCGTGCCGGGGATCTCATTCGGAGCGGCTGGATCGGGTTCTGTCATCGTTGCTCGCCTCTTCGTCTCGCTGTGGTGCGCAACGTCCTGGTACGGGACAGGCGTGACGAACCCCTCGACCGACCGACGCCGGCACGCGCAGCGGGTGCGACGAAGGGCGACGTGGGCGGCGCGCAGATGTCAGCGCAGGAGTTGGGCCAGCGCCGGGTTTGAACCCCCGTAGCTGACAAGCGCGACGTCGAGACCGGCGTCGGCGTGACGTTGCAAGGCTCCATCGATCGCCTCGACAATCCAGCTCATCGGATTGCCGAACACTCCCCCACCCACGAGGGTCAAAAAGACCGTCTGGTTGCCGCTTTGGTCGGCGTTGATGCGGGCCGCTGTGAGGCACACGTCGTACGTCGCGTCGAGAACAAGTCGGGCGACGGGCTCCCACGCCGTGGCCGAATGAGGCGAGTACGCAATCGGCACGGCTGAGCAGTACACCTGCGTGACAGCGTGCCCCGAGCCCGCCAGCGTGACCTCAGTCCGCCACTGCACACCGACACGGAGGCGTTCAGAGAGTGCGTCACGCTCAGCCCGATCGAGAGCCTCGATGTGAGCCGCCGCCATCGCAAGCTCTTCGGTGCCGGGCAAGGCGTAGCCGTTCTGCATGGTGAACTCGGTGCCGGTCTGCGCCACCAGGTCAGCGAGCGTGTCGATCTGACGATCAGCGCGCTGGCCTCGCTCGCCGTCAATCTCGACCAGCCAATTTCGCCAGATCGTTCCGGCACCGCAGGCGATGGCGCACGCCGGACCTTGCGTGTGGTCGTGGACGTACCCCGTGACACCGCGTTCGGGGGTCACGGTCGGGGACGGCATCTCCAGGGTGTTGAACTGTGAAGCAACTTGGAACACCGCGCCGGCATGGGCAGGGTCGCAGTGGAGCGACTGAACATCCGCAACGACTTCGCGGACCGTCGTCGGGGCGCCGGTTGCTGCAGGACCACGGTCACGGAGTTCGGAGAGTGACGGCGTCTCAAAGTGACCGACGCGCATCCGCCGACCGTTCGCATGCGAGACGATTTCCTCGTCGTCGATGGTGAACTGGGCGGCCACATCGTCCACCGCCTGCTCATCGAAACCAGTCAGGTCTGCAAACCACGTCATCGATCAAGACTCCCTTCTCGCCGTGCGGGACGGCCTGACGTCATGGTGTCATGCCAAGTCGACATCGGTCCTCCGACGAGAGCCGGGTCGGTCGCCCCATGACTTCGTCGTACGTGCACGCCGTGACACAGGCCCGGCATCCACGCTTGGCGGCCTTTCAGCTGCGGCCGCTTTCGACCTCTGCCCAGGCCTGAACGAACGCTCGCTGCTCCGCTGTCTCCGGACTGAGCCGATGGCCCGCACCACGATCACCGACACGGAGGTCGGCGATCACCTCCATGACATCGTCGGCGGTCGCCTTGCCATGGCGGATCAACCAGCAACCCACGACCGTGCCGGTGCGGCCGATTCCGCCCCAGCAGTGCACATAGACCGAACGCCCCGCATCAAGTTCGCAGTCGAGGTGATCGAGGACCACCGTCATCTCCGACACGGACGGAACACCGAGATCCGGGATCTCGAACCGGCTGACGGTGCCCCGATCACCGACGGCACCGTCGTAGTGGCGAAGGTGTGCGTCCGTCCCGCCGGGCCGGTCCTGCGTCAGGTTCACGAAGTCGTCAATGCCAGCCGCCAGCAACATCTCGACCACCTCAATGCGTCCATCCGGAGCCGGCTCGCGGGTGTTCGGGTAGGCACCGGCAGCAAACCGGCCTGGCACGACCCAGTAGGAGCGATCGGTCGGGGCGGCGGTCATCGGTTCGACCGGGCGGCCGTGATGTCCGCATCGTTTCGGACATTCATGTGCAGAACGAGCAACACGTTGTTCCTTTCGTATATAGCGCACGCCTCACGGATTGACCGTGAGTTCCGAACCTCGCCCATCGGGACGCCGTTCGACGACAATGCCCGGATGGAGGCGTTCCTTCATCGCCTCCACGTGCGTGATGACCCCCACCATCCGGCCGTGTTCTTGGAGACCGTGCAGCGTGCCGATGGCTTCATCAAGGGCGTTCTGGTCAAGTGAACCAAACCCTTCGTCGATGAAGAGTGCTTCAGGGCTGTGGCTGCGAGCGGACCCTGCTCGGCTGACAACGTCGGCCAGGCCAAGCGCCAATGCCAACGATGCCTGGAACTGTTCTCCACCCGAGAGCGACCGCGGTTCGCGGCTGCGACCGGTGTGTGCATCATCGATCCTGAGGTCAAGGCCCTTGGCGCCGTGGCCGCCCTCTTCGTCATTGCGACGGATGGCGTAACGGCCGCTGCTCATCTGCCGAAGGTGGGCTGATGCAACCGCAGCGACCTGATCAAGTTGCTGACCCAAAACCCAACGCAAAAGATTGACATCGTGGGCCCCGTGGCACACAGCGTGCGCCTTCCGGGCAGCGTCAGCCCGTTCGCGAAGTGATGCCGAATCTCGTTGGACTTCATCGATCTTGTCGATCGCATCCGCTGCTCTGCGCAACGCCGCTTGAACATTCGTGTGCCGTTCTTCAAGCGCCTTGGCGGCCTGATCGGCCTCGCTGGCAACGCTGGTGAGCGCTTCGGCATCCGGCCGACGCTCGGGGACACCTTCCTTCTCGAGCGTCGTCAAGGCGACTTCTGCCTCGGCCGTGTCCCGCTGATGTTCCCGCTGTGCATCAAGCGCTGTTTGCTCCGCACCCTCATCGAGAAGCACAGCTTGCGCATCGCCAATCGTCTCGAAGCTGCTCTGTGCCAGCGCCGCAGCCAAGGTCGTGTCGGCCTCCGCACGACTCGCAGTCGCAGCAGCTTTGTCGTCGACCAGCTTCTCGTGCGATGCGCTGCGTTCGTCGAGCTTCGTGATCGCCGCAGCACGGGCATCGAGCGCTGATGCATCAATCCCCGCCGCTGCAGCGGTCGCCGCGTCTGCATTCGCCGTGGCCTCGTCGACGCGTCGTCGCAGGCCGACTTCCGCACCGGCAAGCTTCGATGCTTCAGTGCTGAGTGAGCTCAGTTGCGTATCGAGAACGTCGAGTTTCGCAACGAGTTCGCTCCGCTCTTCAAGCGCGGCTGCGAGCTCGACCCGTGCCTGCTGCGCCGTCCCGAGACGGGTCGCAACGTCGTCCACATCGCTCTCGGCATCAGCGCCGAGCGTCGCCTTCACGGCCGCGAGATCGGCCTCCAGCGTGCTGCGCTTCGCCCGCGCTTTCTCCAGTTGCGCCTGGGCCCGTTGCACATCCTCATGACGGATCACAGCCACGTCGCTGGCCACCTCGGCAGGGTGCGGGTGCTCGGTCGAACCACACACGACGCAGGGCTCACCAGCGACCAGTTGGGCGGCCATCCTCGGCGCCTCGCTCTGCAAGTAGCCCACCATCGTCTCCTTGACGAAGCGATCCGCAGCCCGTTCGGCCTCGTCTGCATCTCCGCAGTCGACGAGGAGGCCATCACGACGTTTGATGCCCAGCAGAGCAGCCTCCAGCTGTTCGCATTCGGCATCAAGCGCTGCCGTGTCGGAAGGCAGGCCGGCGCGTGCGTCGACCTGCTCACGGACACCGTCAGCGTCGAGTTTGATCTTCGCCATATCCCCCTGGATCGACTCGACAGAGCGCTCCCAACTGGCGAGATCATCCGCAGCGCGCGCCGCTGCCTCGACGGCGCTGTCACGCTGCGCAAGCGCTTCTCGGTGAATCGTCAGCTCGGACTTGGACCGTTCGAGCGCAGTTGCGATGTCGACCGGAGACGAGCTCGGGAAGGTGAGGTCGATCTGTTCGCCGATCCGGCAGAGTTCGAGGAATGCGGCTTCTGCGCTAGCGATCGCCGCGGCTTCGACGGCTTCGGCAGACGCAGCGCGCTTGGCTGCATCAGTGACCGACCGAGCGCTGGAAGAGCGCGCCGCAGCCTCGGCTGCTGCGTTGACGGACGCCGCTTCGACAGCGAGTTCCTTCAGACGGGAGCGATGTTGACCAGCTCGGTCGTACCGGTCGGCAGCGGCAGCGGCCTTCGTTGCCTCGGTCTTGGCTCGATCTGCCTTTTTCCTCGACGCGGCTGCCTGGGTCTGCAACTCTCCCGCCGGCGCGTCGAGCGCAGTCCGTTGCTTGCCGAGCGTTTTACGATCGCGTTGCTCGGCTTCGTCGAACGGCTCGGCTTCGAGTTGCTCTTGCGCCTCGGTGATCGCTTGCACGGCGATGCCGAGCTGCACCGTGATTTTCTCGTCGATGTCTCGAACTTCGGCTGCGGCTGCCTCGCTCTGCTTCTTGAGCTCTTGGGTGATCACAGCGAAGACGTCACCGCCGAAGAGACGGCGCAAGAGCTCTTCGCGATCTTTCGAGTCGTCGAGCAGAAAGCGCTGCACCTCACCCTGCGGGAGCACCATCACGCGCTGGAATTGTTCAGCGTTGAGCCCGATCAGATCGTTGATGTAGCCCGCCACGTCCCTCACACTCGTGGCCAAGGTCGTGACGAGGTCGCCGTCGATCCTGCCGAGTGACACCGTCCGCCGCTCGGTCGTCGTTCCGCCGCCTTTCAGGCTCGGGCGTTCGTATTTCGGCGCCTGCCGCGCGACATAGACCGCACCGCCCGCCTCGAACGTGAACTGCGCGTACGTCGGCGTGGAAGCGTCGGCGTGGTGGGAACGAATGTCGTCGTTGGGCTTCAGCGGCATCTTGCCGAAGAGGGCGAAGCTCATCGCGTCGAACACCGTCGTCTTGCCCGTGCCGGTATCGCCCGAAATGACGAAGAGGCCTCTGCTCGCCAGAGCCGTGAAATCGACCTCGACCCTGCCGGGATACGAACCAAAGGCTGCGAACTCGATCTTGAGTGGTTTCACGACGCCCCCTTCTTTGCCGTTTCATCCACTGCCGCCGTAACCGCTTCCGTCAAGAGGACTCGTTCGGCGTCGGTGGGTTCGGTGCTCTCCCGCTCAGCCCAGAACGCAAGAACGGTTTCGAGTGGATCGAGTCGATCCGGCGGTGCCGTTGGCTTGGCGGCGGTGGTTCCGACACCACCCGAGGGTTGGAGATGAACCTCGATCGTCAGCGGGTACGTGGCTTCGAGTCGTGACTTCGCATCGAGGACGAGACCGGGATCGGTGACCGTGGCACGGACAAAGCACTTCACCGCTTCGGGGTGGTTCGCAGCGTCGAGCAACTCGCCCATCGTGCCGGTCATCGAATACACCCTGCGGCCAACGTTGAGAGCGACCGTGCTGATCTCAACGGCACCATCAGCATCCATGTCGATGATCGACACCGACTTTTCGTGATCCTCGGAAAAAGAGTACGGCAACGGTGTCCCGCAATAGCGGATGGTGTCGCTGCCGACGTTCTGAGGCCGGTGGAGGTGCCCGAGCGCCGTATAGGAGAACCCGTCAAACACCGCCGCGTTCACAGCGCCCTGGCCGCCGACCTCGAGGGCACGCTCGGACGTGGACTCCTCCGGCTGATCTTCCGGCCGGTCGCCTCGGGTGACAAAGGCGTGAGCGACGGCGACCGAGCGCGGCGCCCGAAGTTGACTGCGGGCCTGCTCGATTGCATCGGCCAGCACCTGCTGATGGGTTCGGCGCACACTGCGTTCGATTTTTTCTTCGGCGGTGTGTCCGGAATCCTCGTCGGGGGCCGCCATCGGATTCAGGAACGGGAGCAGCACCAGATCAAGAGGGCCGTCGTCGAACTCCAAGGGGATGGCTCGCCCAACCCCCTCGTAGCCGCCTCGGACGTACACGCCCGATCCATCGAGAAGATCGTCATACGGGGAGAGGCGGTCTGCTCCGTCGTGGTTTCCCGAGATGACTGCGACAACCACATCGAGTTTGCGGAGCCGCCGCAACGTCTCCCGGAACAGCTCGATCGATTCGGTCGGCGCGACCGCCCGGTCATAGATGTCGCCGGCGATGACGACCAGATCTGCATCGTGCGCTTCGACAATGTGGACGAACTCGTCGCAGAACGCCTCCTGATCGTCGTGTAGTGACACCGGACCGAAGCTGCGGCCGAGATGCCAGTCGCTGGTGTGAACAATTCTCATCAGCGCTGTCCAGTTGTCGTGGTGGGAGTCAACGGCGGGAGCCCTCTGAGTTCTGCGTTTCCATCTTCACCGCCTGTACGCCGAGATCGTGACAGCCCCGAACGACTTGTACCGAGTTACGAAACTACTCCGAGAACAGAACTCGAGAGCCTCTGTTTCGATCGTCCGCCAGGACAAACGAAACTCGGCGCGCCGAAACGGCGTCCGGCGCCGCTGCGTCACCCTCCGCGCAGCGCAGCCCTGGGCTATTTTCGTCTTCAGTACCTGACCGGGGGAGGAAATCGGTGTCCTGGAGTCATCTCGTTAATCCTGAACCAGAACAAGTCGAAGCCGCATTCGGACGACAGATTCATCCTCAAGCGCTGGCAAACGCGGTACGAACTCGGCACTTTCGAGATCGGGTATTTTCGTCACTGCTCGAACATGAGGGGTATCTCTTCGGCGAGGTGGCGTTTCCGGCAGAAGACGACGTTCCCTTCGATCTTGAGGTTGTCGGTCTCCGCATCATCGCTGATCACGAGCGAGTCATCACCATCTTGCGCCAGCCAACGGACATGCCTGACGACTTTGCGCTTCCCGACCTTACGCCCTTGGTAGACCGGTCAATCGATGAGTCGTGGGGCAGTGGAGAGATCCTCTGGCACATCCTCGATGCGTTAACTACCGAGGTCCACCAACAGCTAGACGAGGCTCAACGCGACATCTCATCGATCGAAGAACTCCTCATGAACGCTGACTCGGGCATCGACGATCACGGAGACTTCCGTAACCGGCTCAGCACGCTTCGCCGTCTGTTCAACGATGCCGGCGAGACGGCCCCGCCACTCATCGAGATCTGTGAACAGATCAGCGATGACCAACTCGACCTTCGCGCGCCATCTGACGATCGAGAGCTCTTCCCTCGAGAGCTCGAAATCTACGTGCTTGATGTCTTGCTGCGTTTGCGGCACGCCCTCGCTCGGTCTCGGTACGGGCTTGAAGAGGTTGACGTCTTGCAGGACACCTACGCCTCGATGCTCGATCGTGAGCAGGTCAAGGCTGGTAATCGAACGGCTGGAGTCGCCACTGCGCTGCTCTGGCCAACCTTGGTGGTTGGGTTCTACGGCATGAACATCGATCCCGAGTACTTCGGCGAAATGTCGTTTCTCAACGGCCCGATCTTGGCGGGCGCACTTTTGTTTCTCGCCGGGGCGCTGTACTGGCGAGAAACTAGGCGCTTCTGACCCACATGATCTTGACGGTGCGACGGACGTGACAACCTCCGGACAACCCATTTGTATCGAGCTCCGCTCGTTTACGAACAATCGCATCTTGCCCTAGCGTGCTCGCATGGACTCTCGAGAAGACCCGATAAGCGAAGGCGGCGCAATCGATGGCGACGATGCGCCAGAGCAGCCATTCAGTCCCTACGTTCTCGACGTCGAATTCAATAAGTCGCTGGACACCGACGCACCGGCTTTCTGCTATGCACTCGCTCACAACCGCGTTCCGCTCCTGAACTCGCTGAAACTTTCAGGCGGACCGGCGGAGGCAACGAAGATCACCGTCCGATTTCGAGGAGAATGGACGGCCAACGAGCACTCGCCGATCAAAGAAGCCGACATTGTTCTCGACGCTCCGCAGTTAGGAGCGGCCGTTGAGGTTGCCCCTGTCCATGAGATGCAACTCAGCGATATTGCGGTCGCAGAGCTCGAGGAGATGGTTCCTGCGACCGTCGTCATCGAACTCCAGGATGACTTGGAGAATCAACAGGAGTTTCGATACGAGGCCGACATCTATGCCCGTGATCAATGGCTGATCAAAAATCACGCAGTCACCGCTGCTTTCGTCCAGCCGAATCACCCTGATGCGAACCAGATCTTGGCGAAGGCGACGCAGATCCTCGAGCGAAACGGCACGCCTGGTTTGAGCGGATACCAGGGGGCGGTCAATGGACAACAGCACAGGGTTGCCAAGGCAATTTTCTTGGCGATGCAGGAGTTCGGAATTGCCTACATCAATCCGCCGGCATCGTTCAGCACGCTTGGTCAGAAACTTCGGCCTCTCGACCGTGTACTGGCGGAGAAGCAGGGGACCTGCATTGATCTCGCCTGTGCCTACGCCTCGTGCCTCGAGCAGGCGGGTCTTCACCCGCTCATCTTCTTGGTCAATGGCCATGCGTTCGGTGGCTACATGTCGAACGAGGAGTTTTTGAACTCGACAGTCATCGACCGGTGGGAGGCAGTGCAGAGCCTGATCGACTCGGGCAAAGTCGTTCCCGTTGAGACCGTGGCGCTGACCAACAACGACTCGTTCGAAGTCGCGGTTGACCAAACAATGGGCAACCTCAATGAACTGAAATTTTGGTCCCTGCTCGATGTCCACCAGGCTCATCGAGAGGGGATCCGTCCGATCCCTGCTCGCGTGGTGCGCGACAACGTGTTGACAGTCGTCATCGACAATGGGCCATCGACGCCCCCGATTATCGAGCGTCGTGATACCGCAACTCGAAAGCTGTTGCCCGAGTCAGTCCCGGCTCGAATCCAGTCGTGGCAAAGCTCTCTGCTTGATCTCTCTTTCCGCAACCGACTTCTCAACCTGAACCCATCGCGTCACGGCATCAAGATCCTTCCCCCTCTCGACATGTTGGGGTGGATTGAAGACCATCTCAACAACGGGTTACCGCTCAAGCTGGCGGCGGTCGACGCTCTGAATGACGTGCAGGCAGCGGCAGTTCAACGAGCAGATCAAATGCAGCGCAAGCAACTTGAGGAAGTCCTCACCAGGAATGGGGGCATGTTCGCCTACACCGAAAAGGCGCATTTCAAATCCGTCACGTCACGCCTCAAATCCCGCGCCCGCACGCAGGAAGAGGATATGGGAGCAAATTGCCTCTATCTCACGCTGGGCTCGGTGAAGTGGGGCGACAAATACGGTGACTACGAGTCACCGATCTTCCTCGTTCCCATTCGCCTCCAGAACCTTCGAGGAATCGAGGCGATCGAGTTTGCGATGGATTCGACCCAGTCAACGACGGTCAACTACTGCCTGATCGAAGCACTGCGATACCGAGAGCAGCTAACGCTCCAGTGGTTCAGCGATGACATGTCCGACGACCTTGGACTCGACGTGAACGCAGGACTCGAGGCGCTACGAGTCGAATTCAGAGAAAGTGGTCTTGACCTCCAGGGATTCAGCGTGGATCAGACCGCATCCTTGGCAATTCTTGATTTCAAGAAATTCCGTCTCTGGAAAGACCTCACGGAGCACTGGAAGGACTTCGTCACGAACCCCTTGGTGAAGCACCTCGTCGAGACTCCTCGGGAACTCTTCCAGGATCCCGCTGTGAGCGACGATCAGGAAGTCAAGGTCGACGACACGAGTGTGGTCTGTGCTCAAGAGGCGGACGGCTCACAGATTCGAGCGATCGAGCGCGCTCTTGCGGGCCAATCGTTCGTTCTTCAAGGCCCGCCGGGAAGTGGCAAGAGCCAAACCATCACCAACCTCTTGGCGAACGCAATGCTTCGAGGCAAGAAAGTCCTCTTCGTGGCCGAGAAGCAGTCGGCGCTTCAAGAGGTGCAGGAACGCTTGGAGGCAGTGCAGCTCGGATCCTCTTGTTTGGTGCTCCACGACAGTGGAACCAAACCGGAAGCTCTTCGGGAACAACTGAGAGACGCACTCGACCAAAGGCCCGCGATCGACGAGAACGTCTACCAACAGTTCGAGGACGAATTCGAAGCCATTGCCGATCAACTTGACGCGTACCGCCGCAATGTTTACGGCCGCAACAACGCCGGTTTCAGCTTTGCCTCGGCGTACTACCGGCTCGGTGACCTCGGGGAAGGGCCGATCGTCGACGTTCCTCGGTCATTCCTCGAAATCGACCAGAACACCACCGATGCGCTCGTGCGCGAGACGTATGCGATTGACGACTTAACCCGCATTGCTCAGGTAAAGCCCAACCACCCCTGGTCACTCGTTGGTGACCTCGATTTCGAAACGTTGGACCGGGCTGAACTTTCCTCGCTCATCTCCCAACTCCTGCCTCTCGGCGCAGAGCTTTCCGCCTCCGCCACAAGCGAATTGGGTGACGCATTCCAGGCCGGAGCGGACATTGAGACCGTAGAGATGATTGCGAGTCTCCTCGAGTTGAAGGAAAGCTCCAGCAAGATCGACTCTTCGGACCTCGCTCAGGCAGCAACGAAAGAGTGGCTTGAGCAGACTCACTCAATACTCGAAGCGTGGTCAGCGACGTTGAAGGGTCTGCCCGAGGAACTGAAGGGGTCAGAAGAGCTCCTGATGTCGGCACCGATCGCTGACATCAACGAGTCCGTAATGGCTGCTGCAAGGTCATTCGTTCTCGGTCGCAAGAAACGCGTCGGTGAAGCGCTCGGGGTCCTGCGAGGAGCGGTCTCAATCGAGGCGTTGGACATCGAAGCGATTCAACGTGTTGTGTCGGAGGCAGCGGCCGCATCGGCGACCCTGCAGGAATTGAATCGCCAGTTACTTGCGACCCCAGGCTCGAAGTTCTTGATGGACGAGCCACCGATTCGATCGGAGGATCTTGAGCCGATTTCCCAACGAGTGGATGTGCTCGTGGCGGGAGCGAGAGCGATGAGCGATCTCTCGCCGGAATTCCAAGCGATCCGCAATCTCTGGTCCACGCCGACTTCGCTTCCCCTTGGATTCCACTCGAGAATCCGGCATTTCTTAGGGATCTTCCGAGCAATAACGACTCAGCTCGCTTGCTCCGAAGAATCCGTGAAGCAGTGGGCAGGCACCGATGGGATTCTTGCGTCAGTCGGCGTTATCCACGCCGACGAATGGCGCAAGGCAAGCGAGGGAGGCGTGTTCCTTCCGGTGCAACGCTGGGCTGCCTTAAAGAGCCACATGGCCCAGTTCCGAACAGCAGGGCTCGACAAGATGGCCCACGACATTGAGTCCGGTGCGTTGCCGGGCCACTTCGCGCCGGCGGCGCTGGAGCGAGGAATCCTGACAACCTCACTCACTGCTCAGGCAGAAGCCACAAACCTCGACATCTTTGACCGGGCCCGCCAAAACCGAATGGTCGCCAAGTTCATCACCATGCTGGAGGAACGAAAACATCGAGCCCAACTCTCGATCCCGTACTTCCTCTACAAGGGCCGGAAGATCAATGCCGGAGTAACCACGGGCAAGATCGGGGACTTCCGTCGGAACGTGAATAATCCGAGTAAAAGGCGCCGGGGCCGCTCGATCAGGTCGTTGATTGAGCAGTATCCCGACATCGTGGCGGATCTCACTCCGTGCTTCCTGATGAGTCCTGACTCGGTCGCCCAGTTCCTCCCACCCGGCAAGATCGCGTTCGACATTGTGGTCTTCGACGAGGCGTCGCAGATCGTGACCGCAGATGCCGTCGGCGCGATGGGGCGCGCAACATCGGTCGTCATTGTTGGCGACTCGAAGCAGATGCCTCCTACCAAGGTCGGAGCAATCAACTCTGCGGACGACGAGTGGGCCGACGCTGACTTCGAGGTTGAGGAGGACTCCATTCTTGAGGAGGCGGTCGTTGCAGGTGTTCCGGAGACGCTACTCACTTGGCATTACCGAAGTCAGGACGAGTCGCTCATCGCCTTCTCGAACGAGCACTACTACGAGCGTCGCCTCTCAACCTTCCCTGCGCCAGAAGACGTCCAAGACGACCTCGGGGTCTTCTACCGACGGGTCGACGGCCAATTCGATCACGGCAAGACGAGGACGAACGAGATTGAAGCACAGGCGATCATCGAAGAACTCGTTCGTCGTCTTGACGATCCACGAACCTCGGATCTGACCTACGGAATCGTGACGCTCAATATCCAACAGCGAGATCTCATCACGAAGCTGCTTGACGAGCAGACTCACCCGATGATTCAGGCGTTGCGCGACACCGAAGACAAGAAGCGCCGGCTCATCGTCCTGAACTTGGAGAACGTTCAGGGACGTGAGCGTGATGTCTTTATTCTCGGAACGTCATTCTCGCGTCGGGCTGATGGAAGAGCGATGCCGCTCAATTTCGGGCCGCTGACCCAGCGGGGTGGAGAAAAACGACTGAACGTCGCCGTAACTCGAGCAAAGAAACAGTTCGTCGTCGTGTCCTCCTTCGACCCAGAGGAGATGGGTAACGCCAATTCTCTCGGCATGGTGCACCTACGCGAGTACCTCAGTTCGGCTCGTGCTCGATCGGCGGAGCGAGCAGAGGCGCACCAACTGGAGCAAGCCCACCTGCCTCAGGTACAGCACATCGCGGACGCACTTCGCGAAAGGGGTCTGATCGTCACCCTCAACCGAGGTATGTCGAAATTCAAGATCGATATGGCAATCACGACCCCAGAGATGGAGGGTCGTTGGCTCGTGGCAGCACTCTTCGACAGTGAAGAGTGGAGCGAACGGCCACTTGTCATCGACCGGGACGCCCTGCCGGAGACCATTCTCACGAAAATAATGAGGTGGCAGCGCGTCGTCCGCGTCTGGATGCCGTCCCTGCGGATCGAACTTGACGAGGTCATCAATGACCTATCGGAACAGGTATTTCTCGCCGCTCAAGAAGCAGAGAATGCCGATCAGGAACTCGACGACGGCGAGAAAGCAGGCGCAGGGGAAGAGAGAGAGAAAGAGGAGGAATTGACCGAACCGGAGTTCGAGCCACTTGTCCCCACTGAGCACCCGGAGGTCAGCGCAGAGGAAGACACTCGGTTCGAAAATCAGATCAATTTCACGTTGCTGACATTTGATGGGGTGCCCCAGAATCCTGACTACCTCGTGACGGATGCAGCGCGTCAGGTCCTCGAAGGCATCGTTGATCACCTCGGGCCGTTGTCGGCGCACCAGGCATTGCGTCGTACAGCCCGCGAGTTTGGGGTTCAGCGCTTCACGAAAGCTCAATTCCGGAAGATGCTGCCCCTCTTGGGTTCACGAACTGCTACCCAGATCGGTGACGAGGAATACCTGTGGCCAGAAGGCGTCGACCCCAGTTCGTGGAGGTCCTTCCGGCAGTCGACGAGAGACGATCGGGAACTCGAGGAGATCTCCCCGTATGAGGTTGTCAACGCGATGGAGGCAGTCATTCGGCAGAGCATTTCGATCGATGAGGACGAACTCATTCGTTGGAGCGCGAATTTCTTTGGCTACAAGACGCTAAGCGAGAAATCCAAACGAATACTCAGGCCCCATCTGCAGTGGGCACTGAAGGAGGGCCGCTTCCAACTTGAGGATGGACATATCACGCTCCTCTGAAGTAGCTGATTGCACACGGGCAGAGCAGGCGGCACCGGCGCTTACCGACTCAGCTGACTTCTGCGGGAGAAATCGCCGAACTCCGCAGACCGTCAAGGTGAGCCGATATTGAGAACTTGATGGGCAAGACGTGGATAAGGGGCCAAAGCCAGGTAAGCCGCGCTCTCCAATCCGACAGAACACGACTCAGCGGCAAGCGGAGACCGGCGTCGGTAGCGCTGCTCTAGCCTCACCACCCATGGCAGAGAAGCTGCGTTGGGCGATCATCGGAACGGGGTTCATCTCCAACACGGTCGCGGAAGCCATCGCTGCATCGCCGGGTTCGCAGGTCGAACTGGTCTCGGGGCGAGATGCTGGCCGGGTTGCCGAGTTCGCTGAGCGGCACCGCATCGCTCGCACCTGCGTCGGTTTCGCCGATGCCGTCACCGATCCCGACATCGACGTGGTCTACGTCGGCACGCCCAACCACACCCACCACGACGTGGTCACGGCAGCGGCCGCAGCCGGCAAGGCGGTGCTTTCCGAGAAGTCGCTCACCACGACGATGGCGACCGCCCACGAACTCGTCGACGCCGTGCGCAACAAGGTGTTCTTCGTCGAGGGGCTGATGTATCTCGCCCATCCCGTGATGCAACGCTTCGTCGACCTGCTGTCCGAGGAGCGGACCGGGACGGTCACGGCGGTGCACGTGCGGTATGCCGCCGACATCAAGGCGGTGGTCAACCCGCTCGGTCGAGGCACGATCTACAACCTCGGCTGCTATCCGGTCTCGCTGCTGCACCTCATCATCCAGTCCGCCTTCGGCGACGACGTTTTCGAG
>Ga0255768_10002433_pt1 | contig 18710 bp, 25 predicted proteins | sample 071ome_33_FD_179983 | JGI IMG/M metagenome (GOLD analysis project Ga0255768, IMG submission 179983) | Coastal salt marsh microbial communities from the Groves Creek Marsh, Skidaway Island, Georgia - 071412AT metaG (version 2) | ecosystem: Environmental > Aquatic > Marine > Intertidal zone >...
ACTCAGGTATTCAACACACAACAATGTCTCTGATCGAAAAATTCAAGAAAGATGTTAGCACTTTGCGTTCTGCTGCTAACGGGGATATCTACCTTGATGTAAAGAGTCCGAAACTTTATAAGAAAGTGCGCCGTTATTATGAAAATGCTGGCGTCGTGTTTTCTGGAGATCCCCTTGATGACTACGAAATGCTGATGGATTATCTCTATCAAGACCTTTCTACTATTGAGGTTGCATGAACGATTTAGATCCTAAGTCTGTTGCTTCAACTAAGACTATTATTATTCATGAACGATTTCCTTATCGGTTCGTTCAGAAAGGTCACATTCAATTGAACGGAAACCCCGATTTCCGTATGCAAAAAGCAAACGAATATACTAAAAAATACTCTGATGTTTATTTGTTTGATAATGGAAATCAGATGCTTCTTGCTATTGAAGACATTGAATATGCAAAATGGTTAGATCCAGATTGTGTTCCTTGCTATGTCAAGGACGATGAAGACACGGATGGTCTATAACAGTACTGGTGGAGTCATCCCCAATATGCCCGTGATGGAGACACGTTAACAACCCTGGTCGGGATGGTCAAATGACCCTCGGAGTTTACGGCATCTCTAAAATGCCGTTGGTGCGGATGGGATAACTCCCGCCCAGTTTCTTGCTTCTGGTTAAAGAGCAAGTGGCGTGCATGTAAAGACCTAAGGAGGACGGCTTGCGCGAGTCGTCCTTTTTTAGTATAATATATATTAAAATATCTAATCAACATAAACAATATGAAGGCACAGGTGTTAACTTATTCTCGTAAAAAAGAAAAAATACAAAAAAAATATAATATATCAGATCTTCAAGACATAACTGAACAAGAAGAAGTTTTTATATATCATGGAAATTTGTCTCCTGAAGCACTTGAAGACCCAAGATTTATAGGTCTTTCTTTGTATCCTAAAAATAATAGGGAAATAAAGTGTGATTTAAATAAAGAATTGCCAATACTCGATAACTCTGTGGATGCTTTTCAATCGGAAGATGTAATTGAACATCTTCATGTTGATAGTATTATTTTTTCCTTAAATGAAATTTATCGAATTTTAAAACCAAATGCTTTTTGTAGAATTTCTTTACCCGATTATTACTCATTAAATCAAATGAAGAGAAGTATATATGATTATGAAGGTAATATTTTAGGAGATGTTGCATTAGGAGCAGTGCCAATTTTTGATAATGGTCAATTAAAAATTAAACATACAGCACCTCCTGGAGATAATCATTTTTGGTTTCCTACTATAGATAATGTTAAAGATTTGATCTTTAATTCTGATCTAAGCAAATGCTCTGTAATGAAAATTGTTCATGCTAATGTAAAAAATTCCGATCCAATTTTAGATGAAGTTGAAAACTTGGATACATTTTATGTTCGTAGATCTCCACCGATGGATATGAGATCTAATGGCAATCCAATTTCAATTATTATCGATTTTGTTAAATGAATGGGTTGCGTAAACAGTCCTTTTTTAGTATAATAAATAAAGAGAAATAATTTTTTTAAGTCGATGTCAAATTTATTTGAAACTGAGTACATTAATGCTTATACTCAACCAAGTGATATGTTTGAACATGTTAAATATTTGAAATCTCTTTGTGACGATCAAGATGTTAATCATGTTACAGAAATGGGGACCAGAACTGGTATTAGTACTCGTGCATGGTTAAACAGCGATGTTGCGTTAAGAGCTTGTGATCTTAAATTTGATAGTAGGATTAAGCAGTTGATGGATATTGCTATAGAAGAAGGAAAAGATGTTTCTTACCATGAAGGAAATTGTCTGCATGTTGAAATTGAAGAAACAGATCTTTTGTTTTTAGATACTTGGCATGTTTATGACCAAGTTATAGCAGAACTTAATTTACACGCATCAAAAGTTAAAAAATATATTGTATTTCATGATACGATTACATTTGGTTTCGTTGATGAAAAAAATAAAGTTCATGTTGGTATTCCTGAAGTAGATGATGAATTAAAGGATGGAACTAAAAACGTTGGTATTTTTAATGCCATCGTTAAATTTATGATTGATAATCCAGGATGGAAATTTAAAGAGCACAGAACAGTTAATAATGGTCTTACTGTGATTGAAAGAATTTGATAATGAAAATACTTGTTCTTGGTTCCGAGGGGCAGATCGGATCTCACTTATCAAAATATTTAATTGATAAGGGACATGAAGTAAATGGATTTGATATTGTAAATGATGTTCAGCAAGATCTTACTCTAATTCCAAACAGAAAGTTAGATCATGATATTCGTTTGGCAGATTTTGTATTTTTTCTAGCTTTTGATGTTGGTGGGTCTAGGTACTTAAAAAAATATCAAAAAACATACGACTTTGTTAATAATAACACCCTTATCATGGCAAATGTTTTTGGGTTGCTAAAAAAATATAATAAAAAGTTCATATTTACTTCATCTCAAATGAGTAATATGTCTCATTCTGTATATGGTGTTTCTAAAAGAATTGGAGAATTTTATACCAATTCTCTTGAAGGTGTAGTTGTTAAACTTTGGAATGTTTATGGTATAGAAAAAGACTATGAAAAATCTCATGTCATTACCGATTTTATTCGTAAAGGATTTGAACAGGGTGATTTTGACATGATGACGGATGGAACTGAGGAACGTGAGTTTTTATATGCACAAGATTGTTGTGAAGCATTGGAAGTTATTATGAATTCATATGATGATCTAAATCATAATGAACATATCCATATAACTTCTTTTAAATCTAGTACTATTAACGAAGTTTCTAAAATTGTAACAGAGTTATTTGAATCAATTGGTAAAAAAATAACTATCAGACCAAGTAAAGATAAAGATACTGTTCAACTAGATAAAAGAAATGAAGCAGATGATTTTATTCTTGATTGGTGGACTCCAAAAACGAGTCTTAGAGAAGGCATAAAACATGTGTTTGAAGAAATGAAAACAAACTATTTGGAGTGATGATTTAAATGAAAACAGCAATCTGTATAAGCGGAATCGGCAGATCTATTGAATATACATTTGAAAATCTTAAAGAAAATTTGATTAATTGTTGGGAAGACAGAGACGTTTATGTTTTTTTTGGAAAAAGTAAAGTATCATCACAGGCAGAATCTTTATTTAAAACTCTTGATAGATGTGAGGTTTTAGTTAAAGAAGAAGAACAAATGGATGAGGAGGGTATTGTTCTTCATCCAGCCTTGTTTGGAAATGGGCATAGTTGCACACCTCAGTCTACGCTAAAGATGTATAAAGCTAGATCTTTAGTTTATGATATGATGAATAATTCTGGAAAAAAATATGATAGAGTTATTTTGTCTAGAGAAGATGTTTTTTATAATGAACCAGTTATAAATTCTATAGAATCCTTAGACATGAAAAAACTATGGATTCCTGATTGGCATCATCATCTAGATGGATATCATGATAGATTTGCTGTATCTAATCAAGAATATATTGGTACATATGTAAAGATGACAGATTATCTTAGGGAATATCAAAAAATAAAAGGATATGTTCATAGTGAAACAACACTTAGACAACATTTAGATAAGCACATTGGACCAAAAAATATTAAAACATTTTTTATTGAGTTTCATAGAATTAGATCTAATGGAGAAGTTCTTTCTGAAGGTATGCCAGACCCAGTGTGTCGGAGATATATGTAAATGATTGAATTGTCTATTGATAAAAATTTAAACTCTTTAATATCTGGCAAAAATATAACTATTGTTGGACCTGCTCCTTATTTAATTGGACAAAATAGGGGGAGTGAATTTGACGATAGTGATATTATTATAAGACCAAATGAAATAATACCTCTCAAACATTTGAGAAATGATTATGGTAGTAGAACTGATATTTTCTTTTGTAATTTTGGGAATATTTGGATGGATGGCATTAAAAGAAAACTGTTAATTGATGATCATGATGAACACTTTAAAAAATTAAAGTTAGTAGTTGGTAGTGCCATAAGAGGTTCTCATTCAGATAATATTTTTGCTAGTCAATATAAAAGTTCTGTACCCCAAAACTTTCAAAATATAAATGTGCATAATCTTCCATTCTATTGGATTGGTAATGAAGATTATATGAAACTGTATCGGTTAATAGGAGCAGAATACAATACAGGTATTGCTGCTATATCCATTCTTTTAAATTACCCAATCAAGAGTTTGAAGATATCTGGATTTACTTTCCATACAGGAGGTTCTAGTTATAATGAATTGTATTGTGATGGACACATGGATGAGATAGACACAAGAGGAAAATCTTTTGGTCATGGTACTGGACAGACAATTAACTATATGAGGAGACTTGCTGATACTTATAAAGATAAACTTATTTTGGATGATGAATTGATTAAGATACTACAATGAAGGTAAATGTTTTTTATAATGATAAAATAAAACTGCAAGGTATATCATATTATACTGATTGCTATAAATTTTGGGATTTGAATCATTGTAAAGATAATTTTGAATCTGAGCAATATGATAGTATTGTTTTTTCTTTGAATAACAATACTCATAAATTATATGGCAGAGAAAATATGGCTGTTATAAATCTGCAAAACTATGATAGTTTTGATGATTATAAGAACAGTCTTTCAACAAACATTCAAAGAGATATTCTTAATTCCACTAAGAATAAATTTTATTTTAAGGAGTTTGATTTCAACGATCATGTTTTTGATTTTAGTGAAATCAATCATTCCCAGAGTAAGAAGAAGAATGGTATAAATTCTTGGTATCTTCAAGATCCTAAAAAGTATCTGGGGTCTCAAAATAATGAAAGGCATCATTGGGAAGATGATAGACATTATTCTAAATGGTTTGGTTTATTCAAATATTATAAAAATTATAAACAAGGAGATTTGAAAACCAACGAAAAATTATTTGCATATTGTAAGTTAAATGTTGATGGTGAGATGGCATCAATAGGATTGATATGGTCACATGCAAATTATTTAAAAGATGGGTTAATGTTTTCTCTTATAACTTCATTAGTAGAAGAAGTGATGAAGAACAAAAATATAAAAATTTTTGTTTATTCTGGATTCAAACAATACTCTTCTTGGAAGAGAAGAATGTTATTTGAACCGATGAAGATCAATATATCCTTGACATAAATTGTATTGCAATCTATAATACTCTCAAGGGGAAATAGTTTAATTGGTAAAACATTTGTGTGTGCTATGATTTAAAAGATGAGGGTTCAAATCCCTTTTACTAGTTTAACGGAAAAATATTTAAATCGCATACAAAAGTTATAGGTTCAAATCCTTTTTTCTCCATTTAGTTTTATAAAAATGAAAATCAGACAGTACATAGATTCCATTAGTGAATTGAATTTCACTAGAACAAGAGATGGTGCTTTATATAAAAATTATTGGCAAGGACCAAATCACTTAAGAAATGGTAATTGGAGTGCCCGAAATCTCCCAAATAATAAGTACTTTGATATGGAGAGGTGGTGGAATCAATCTGGATATATGCTGCCAGAAAATCTTCAAGATAGTTATTTTAATACGCCAAAGTTAAAAGATTTTATTAAAAATTCTTCTATAGTTGATCTAGGATGTGGAAAGGGATTTTCTTTGTTTTGTTTTATGCTTGGGTGGGAGTTTAAAAATTATGTTGGTTTAGAAATAAACGAAGATTATTTAAATATATTCAAATCAAACTTTAACGTTCTAAAAGAGAAGCGCCATGAATTTAAAGAAAAATCTTTACAATTATATCATATGAATGTTGTTGATTATGAGTTTTCTAAGAGCGACAACTTCTTATATATTTTTAATAGTTTTGGACGTGAGACATGGAAGAAAATTATGCCAAATTTGATGAAATCTTTGGAAGAACATCCTAGAGAACTTTATATTTGTTATGATAATTCAGCACATGCCGATCAAATAGTAGACAATTACAATTTTGAATTGGTTTATGGTAGTTATGAAAATAAAAAAATTCTGTTAAAATATTCTGGGCAATGAATTGCATCTTTATCTCTGTTAGAAATTCTTCTTCTAGATTGCCAAATAAAGCAATATTAGATTTGTGTGGAAAACCAACCATACAACATCTGATAGAAAATATCAAAAAATCTAAGATGGCAGATAAAGTAATTCTATGCACTAGTGATAGAAAAGAAGATGATGTCTTGTGCAATATTGCATCTGAATGTGGAATAGAATATTTTAAGGGGTCATTGGACGATAAACTAGAAAGGTGGTCATCTGCGTGTGGAGAATTTAGTGTGGACTTCTTTGTTAATGTTGATGGCGATGATTTATTCTTTGATGTAGATCTGGCAGATATTGTAATTGATCAATACAAAAATAGTCCTTGCGATTTTATAGATGGTAATGGACTTTATAATGATGTCTACGGAATAAAAACTGAAGCACTTAAAAAGGTATGTGAAATAAAAGATTGCAATCAAACAGAATACATTAGATTGTATTTCACAGAAACAAATTTATTTGATGTTCAAAAGATTAAAGATATTCCTGAAAAGTATTTGAAGAAGAACGTTAGAATGACATTAGATTATAAAGAAGATTATGATTTCTTTGAGAAGGTAATTGATGGCATATCTCCTCATGAATTGTCCTTTGACAATATCTTGAGTTTTCTCTATAATAATCCTGATACTATTAACATAAATTATTTTCTTGAAGAGAGTTGGAAAATTAATCAAGAGAAAATAAAACATTTTAAAATTAAATGATATGAAGAACACAGAAGAAATTAGAAGTCTTGTTGCTGAAGTCTTTGAAAGCAACAAGGAGAAGAGTGTGGTGCAAGACTTTGAGGAAAAATTTTCTGAGAAGTTTGGTGTAAAGTATTCTGTGGCAGTTAATTCTGGAACGTCAGGTCTTCATGCTGCTCTGTATGCCGCTGGAGTGGGTCCTGGAGATGAAGTTATTCAACCTTCTGTGACCGTTGTTATGGACTCTTATGTGACTCTCTACATGGGAGCAACGCCAGTATTTGTTGATATCAATCCTAATACTTGGAATATTGATGTTGATGAGATTGAGAAAAATATTACCGAAAAAACAAAGGCAATTATCGTTGTATCTTTGTATGGTCTTCCTGTAGACATTGATCCAATCATGGAGTTGGCAAGGAAGCATAATATTGTAGTCATTGATGATTCTGCAGAAACCGTATTATCCGACTATAGGGGAAATATATCTGGAACCTGTGCTGACATTGGTGTCTATAGTTTTGAGAAATCAAAGCACATGACCTCTGGTAGTGAGGGTGGTATGATTGTTACTAATAACGAAACTTTTGCCGAGAGGGCTAGAAAGTTTGCTGGTATTGGATACAAGAATCTTACTGCAACTGCTGGTAGAACTAGTCTTGCTTCTTCTGTATTTCAGGATCCAAACTATGAAAGATTTGATAGTATTGGATATAACTATAGAATGAATATAATTACTGCTGCTTGTGGAATTGCTCAACTTGAAGTTCTTGATGAATTAGTTGAGAATAGAAAGAAAATTGGAGCAATGTTTCTCAAAGCAGTTGAAGGTTGTTCTTGGATAAAAACTCAAGAAGTATTTGAGTATTGTGAGCACAGTTACTTCACCTTTGCTCTTCTTTACAATGGCGAACAAGAACGTGGTATATCTTGGAAAGAATTCTATAATATGTACTTGGATATGGGTGGGGATGGTTTTTATGGATGTTGGAAAAATCCATATCTAGAACCATCTTTGAGAGATAGAAATTTTGATGGTAGAGAATATCCAGTTGGATCTTTCCAAATCGCAGAAGAATATCAGAAAAAAATAATGGCGTTTAAAACGAATTATAAATCTCTTGATCTTGCCCAAGAAAAAATTTCTATACTCGGCAATCTTATAGACAAAATCGGGAGAAACTAAATGTTCGGAGTAGTTCAGGGGAGACTATCAAAATCACCAGACAATCAGTTGCAATGGTTTCCTCAAGACTGTTGGCAGGAAGAATTTTATAAATGTGAAAGACTGAACTTAGATTTTGTTGAGTTGTTGGATGAAAGATCTTATAATCCAAATAATCCCATATGGTCTTCCTCGGAAAGAGATGAAATAAGAAGAGTTGCCTCAGAGACAAATAGAACGATCTATTCATCATGTACGGACTACATTATTGACAACTCTTTGCTGTTGAATTCTACACTAGATCATGTTCTCGATTATTTTCAAGTAAGTGAAGAACTGGGATGTAACATTGCAATCCTCCCTTTAATGGAAGAAAGTGAAGTTACAGAAAAAAACTTTGACAAATATGTTTCTGCAGTTAGAAACTTGTGTAACTCTACCAGTCTCACAATTTGTTTAGAGACTTTGTTAAACTGTAAAACACTAAATTATTTTATTGACCAGGTAAATGTAAAAAATTTAAAGTGTGTTTTTGATACTGGAAACAGGTCACACACCAGTAAAGATTTGTCCAAAGAGATATTATTCTTGGAAGATAAGATAGGACATGTTCATCTGAAAGATAAGAATAAGAATGGTGAAAATGTTTATCTTGGAACTGGTAAAGTAAATTTTTATAAGATATTTAAATCTTTAGAAAAAATTGGTTATAAAGAATCTTTTGTATTTGAATCAGTAAGAGGAAATGATCCTGTAAAAACAATGGAGTACAACATTAAATTCACTGATTTCTTCAGAAGTGAGGTTACAAATGAATAGAGTTTTATTTGTTGGTCTTGGTGGAGCTGGTCAAAGACACTTAAGAATTTTTAGATCTCTTCTTCCAGATACAGATTTTTATGCATTCCGTCGGAACAAAAAAACACCATTACTAAAACCAGATTTTACGGTTGACAATTCAATTTCAATTGAGGACAAGTATAATGTAAATCTGGTTGATGATCTTGACTCTTGTTGGAAACTTAAACCGGATTTTGTTGTCGTATCTACTCCAACAAAGTTTCACTCTGATATTTCTATTGCTGCATCTAATCATGGTGTGGATGTTTTTGTAGAAAAACCTGGTTGTGTGACTAGTCGGGAAGCACAGTTGATGCAAGAAACATTTATCAAGAATGATACAAACTTGTTTATTTCTTTCCAAAGAAGATTTCATCCATTAGTTAAATTGTTTAGGGATGGACTGAATGATATTGGAAATATCATTAATGTCCAAGTTAATGTTGGTTCTTATGTCCCTTCATGGCATCCTTATGAAAATTGTTTAGACCTTTATGCATTCCGTAAAGATCTTGGTGGAGGAGTTGTTCGTACAGAATGTCATGAGATTGATTTGATTACTTCTATCTTTGGCGTTCCAAACAATGTTCGTGGATTAACTTTTAAACAAAGCTCTTTTGATATTGATGTTGAGGACACCGCTAATTTCATCTTTGAGTATGATAGATTTTGTATAACGTTTAATGTATCATTCGTTCAGAACAGACAGGAACGCATTATAAAAGTCAATGGGCAAAATGGTTGGTTAGAATATGATCTCTTAGAACAAAGAGTAACTAAAAACGATGAAGATGTTTATGATAAAATTAGTAATGATGGGTTGTTTTTATTGCAATCAAAGTTTTATTTGAATGAATTTTTAAAGTCCGATAATTCTTATCTTGATTGTTTGGTGAGCAATGCTAAAATTATTGACAAAATAACAAGCATAAATTAAACTGTGTAGTATTGACTTATTCTTTATGTACGTAATCGCTGAGATCGGAATCAATCATAATGGTTCTTTGTCCAATGCAAAAAAACTAATCAAGCAGGCATATGACTCTAAGTGCCAAGCTGTAAAATTTCAGAAAAGAGATATTGAGTCTGTATACACAAAAGAAGAACTGGATCAATATAGAGAATCTCCTTGGGGAACTACTAACAGACAACAAAAAGAAGGTCTAGAGTTTTCCATTGAAGAGTATCAAGAACTTTATTCCTATACTAAAGAACTTGGTATGGACTTTATTGTTTCATGTTGGGATAGGAAAAGCATTAAACTGATAGAGGATAATCTCAATGTTGATTATCATAAGGTTGCTTCTGCTCTTATTACCGATGAAGAGTTTTTAAAAGACCTTGCAGACACTGGTAAACCAATCATTCTTTCCACGGGAATGTCTACTGAAGAACAGGTTGGTAGGTCTGTGGAAATACTGTCCGAGAACCTTGAATATATTCTTGCTTGTACCAGCACTTATCCAACAGCGGTAGAAGAATTAAATTTGAGATATATTCAAACACTCAAGGAAAAGTATCCTCAGTTTGCAATTGGATTCTCAAATCATTACAGCGGATTTGAGGCTAGTTTTGGTGCTGTTGCTCTCGGTGCAGAATGCATTGAATTTCATATTACAAGTGATAGAACCGATTATGGTTCTGACCAGGCAGCATCCATTGAACACAGTTCAGTTTTGGTTGATGGCATTTTCGTAATGCAGAAGATGATGGGTGATGGCATTAAAAAAGTATATGATAGTGAACTTCCTATCATGAAAAAACTTAGGAGAGTATAAAAATGAATTCTAAAATTGAAAGCGCAAGAAAACTTGATTTGCCCGACTTGACCGATGCGATTGATCTTTATAAAAGAGAGGCTAGATTTTGTCAACAAACGCCACATGATTCACATTTGAGTGTTATTTTTAAACTGAGAGAAACATTTGGGGAAACATGTGATTATATGGAAATAGGATCTTTGTTTGGGTTTAGTATGGTTAATGCTACTAGAAGTAAAACAAAGGGAAAGTTTGTCGGAGTTGATTTATTTGAAAACACTGGAAAAATTTTTGTAAATGATTATAGACCGGACGTGTTTGAAAGAGGTCTTTCAAAGAAAAAAACAGAAACCCTAGTTGAAAAATGTAACATTCATAAACATGAAGTGAAATTTATTTCTGGCAATTCTCAACATGATGATACCTATAAACATGTTTTGGATGTATCGGAAGAGTTTGATATGATGTTCATTGATGGCGATCACTCTTTTCTAGGAACATTTAATGATTTTGAAAAATATTCACCACACCTAAGAAAAGGAGGATATTTGTTATTTGATGATCAAGATTACAGTGAAATTAAAAAGGTAGTTGACATCATTAAAAATGATTATAAAAATGAATATCAGTGGATAGAATGGAATGGATATTCTCCAAAGTTTCCTGGATTCTTTTTAAAAAATGTTTAATCTTTCCGATAAAGTTGTACTAGTAACTGGTGGTGCAGGTCTTCTGGGAAGAATGCATTCAGAAGCAATTGTTGCCAATGGTGGAAAAGTTATTGTTGGTGATATTGATATAGAATCTGCAGAGCGAACTTGTAGAGAAATTAACGAATTTTATTCTCCAGTCGGACCAGGATTTTCATATGATCCACCATTAGAAAAAGCATTTCCCGTATATTTGAATGTTCTTGATAAGACTTCAATACAAAATGTTTTGGAGACGTATCCAGATATTAATGTTCTGATTAATAATGCTGCCATTGATCCTAAGGTTACTGATACAACAGGACCTTCAGGATCATTTGAATCTCTTTCTATAGAAGAATGGGATTTATCTGTTGATGTGATGCTGAAGGGGACATTTCTGTGCTCCCAAGTATTTTGTCCTCATTTTGAGAAGAATGGTGGTGGGGTTGTCATTAATATTTCTTCCGATCTTGGGGTTATTTCTCCAGATCAAAGAATATATAATGGATCAAAAAAACCAATTACATACTCTGCCGCAAAGCACGGTGTTATAGGTATGACTAAGTATTTGGCAACCTATTATGCTCAGTCAAACATTAGAGTTAATTCAATATCTCCTGGCGGTGTATATGTTAATCAACCACAAGATTTTGTTGATAGGTTGACTAATTTGATTCCTATGGGTAGAATGGCTAGTAAGGATGAATATAAAGGATCTATAGTATTTCTTTGTTCAGATGCCAGTTCGTATATGACTGGTCACAATTTAATTGTTGATGGAGGTAGGACTGTATGGTAGGTAATTTTAAATGTTGATAACATCATGTATGAGAAGTGCTAGTTCAAGTATGCACTTATTTTTAAAAGACTTTTTAAATTTGGATAAGGTAGTTTATCCAAGGTATACAACGAGAGATTGGAAAAATGGCGAAGGATTGGAAGATTATATGTGCTATCCTAGTAGCACAGCTTTTGAAATAGAGAAAGAAATTTTAACGGACTGGATAACAAATAGGAAAACTATAATCCAGGAGCACCTCCTTCCTATTCAGCATCATAGAGATGTTATAATGAATATACCAAAAAACAAAAGAAAAGTTGTTGTTATGAAAAGAAATGCTGAAGATTCTTTTTCATCTCAACTTCGTAGACCTGGTGAATGTCCTTACCTGTCAAAGACAATCAACAAAGATCAATGTCTGGAATCATTTAAAAAATTTAGAAATGATATTGATCTATTTTTCCCAGAACATGATGGATTTCTTCATATTGAATTTTCTGATGTTATATCCAATCCCGATAAAGAAATTAAAAAAATATTAGATTATTGGAAATATCCATACGATTCTAATAAAACCTTTAAATTGCCACATTTGAAATGACCTTGATTCCTAATTTAGTTTTTCATCACCATACATCTTTGGGTGATCACTATATTTGTAATGGTATAGCACATAACTATGCAAAGCAATGTGAGACTCTGCATATACCTTGTTCTGAGGGTAACTATGAAACTGTAAACTCTCTGTATTCGGATTTTGATAATATCATTGTCCATCCAATGAAATTTCAATCTCCTATCAGTAAGCATGAGGTTGATGCACTAGCGGCAAAGGAAGGATGGGAAGTAACTCGAATTGGATTTGAAAATGTTTATTATCGTAGATTTCATAGACACAATTCTCCTGGTATAGAAGGAATACCTGTAAATTTTGATAGGCAATTTTATGAAGAGGCAGATCTTCTCTATCGTAAAAGGTATGAAGATTTTCATTTGCCGAAAGAGATTCTTGGTGTTGATGAATTATATGATAAACTAGTTGGGGATGCGGATGAGTATATTGTTTTACATAAAAACTCTAGTCTCAGAGATGATTATCCTGTAGAACTTTGGTCTTGGAGACAAGGGAAGTTCAATAAGAATATCAAGGTTGTAGAGATTCGAAAAGGTCAGACTTCCAACATGCTTTCTTATATGAAAGTTATTGAAAATGCAAAGGAGATTCACTGTGTTGACAGTTCGTTTTTTTGTTTAGTTGATAGCGTATCTCCCAATCTTAAAGGTGAATTGTTCTATCATGATATGCGTGTAAATAATCATGTCCAAGTTCATTGTAATTTTTCTACTCCTAAATGGAATGTTATGAGTTATGATTTTGTAATCTGAAATGAAGGTATCGTTTGTTAATGGATGTTTTGATGTGCTTCACCCAGGGCACATCGAACTTCTAAAGTATGCCAGGTCTCTTGGTGACTACCTCATCGTTGCTATCGATTCCGACAGGAAGGTGGCAGAGATGAAAGGTCCCGAGAGACCTATTTTTTCGCAACATGATAGATCCACTATGCTATCCGCAATAAGGTATGTGGATGTTATTCATGTGTTTGACACAAAGGAAGATCTGGAGGATTTGCTAGAATCCATCTCACCTGATATAATGGTTGTAGGTTCTGACTGGAAAGGAAAAGAAGTAGTAGGTTCACAGTATGCCAAATCAGTTCGGTTTTTCGATAGAATTGGAGAATACTCCACCACAAAAACAATTCAGGGTTCTTCTTATCGGTGATACTTGCATCGATGAATATATCTATGGAGTGTGTGAACGTCTCAATCCAGAAGCACCTGTTCCCATTCTCAAGTATAGTAAAACTGAGAAAAAAAATGGAATGGCATGGAATGTCAAAAACAATCTTCAATCATTTGATATAGATGTTAGTATTCTTACTCACAGAGAAAACATTATAAAAAGTAGATATATTGATCAGAGATATAATCAACAAATTTTAAGAGTTGATTGTGAGGATTATGTAAAACCAATGGATTATGAGATTTCATATGAAGGATATGATGCTGTAGTCATATCAGATTATGATAAAGGGTTTCTAACATCTCAAAAGATTGCTGAGATAGTTACAAATGCAAAGATTCCTGTATTCATTGACAGCAAAAAAACATCTCTCCCAAAGTCAAATTGTTTTATTAAAATCAACGACTCCGAATCAAAATTGTTGAGTGGTTCTTATGACAATATCATTATCACTAGAGGATCTAATGGTGCTGACTATAAGGGTAAAAACTATTCTGGATTTGATGTTGGTGTTTTTGATGTCTGTGGTGCTGGTGATACGTTTTTATCTGCACTTGTTTACTTTTATTTGAAGTATGGTAGAATAGAAAGAGCAATACCTTATGCAAATAAAGCAGCATCAATTGCTGTTTCTAACTTTGGAACATATGTTCTAACTAAAAAAGATATTAAAGAAATTAATGGCATCTAAACTTACAATATATAAACCAGAGTATCCTGGTTATGCCGAGAATCCTACTTATGAAAATAATTGTAGGGAGATGATGGGTATCTGGAGAGAGAATGGTTGGGTAGACTTTTCTTTTATTTCTGGTGATTATCTCTGGGCAGATAAAGAACAAACATTTCTTCTATGGGACAGGGCAAGAATTGATGATAGACCTGTTCCACCTCTTGTAACTGGATTATTTGCTAATACCGTTCCAGAGCATCCTCAGATACATGCGTGGACATTTTTTTCTAGGCATCCACGAAAAGTGTGTGAGCAAATTGATAAGGGTATTAAGTCTTATGATGATAGACCAATCAAGTCTATTTTTATGGGAAAAGTTGAGAACCAAATTCAAGCAAATGGAAGACTCAATTATGATTGGTCTCAAGGGATAGAAGAGTTTGTTATGCCTCTTCAGGGCGGAGGACCAAATGCTTATCCCTATACTCAGGAAGAGTATCAAGAAAGGTTAGCATCTTCAAAATTTGGATTACTATTGCCTGGATATGGACCCAAGTGTAATAGAGATATTGAATGTATGGCTCATGGTACAGTGCCAATTGTTGTGGATGGATGTGATGTTGACAATTATCACGAACCTTGGATTGAGGGAATTCATTATGTTAAGGTGAAAACACCACAAGAAGTGGAAGAAAAATTAAATTCAATATCCAAAAATGAATGGGAGTATATGCACAATGCGTGTAGAAGTTGGTATGAAAGAAATGCCTCTCCTCTTGGGTCATTTAAACTTACTGAAATGTTAATCGAAAAATGGAGTTGATGTTATGAATTTAATGTGTATGGGCAGTGAATATGGTCGGTGGTGTTTTGTTGATCATCAAGACTTGTATAATTCTATCGTTATCAGTGGTGGAGTTGGAGAAGATATTTCTTTCGACGTAGATTTTGCATCAGAATACAATGCAAAGATCTTTTTGTATGACCCCACACCAAGAGCAATCAAGCATTTTGAAACGGTGTCTGAAAACTTTGGTAATGCTGCTACTATTGATTATGTTCCAAGTGGAGATCAACCAGTTGAAACTTATGATCTATCAAATCTAACATCTGATAATTTTGTCTATGTTCCATATGCTCTATGGAATGAGGAGACAACAGTCAAGTTTTTTAAACCACTGAAGGATGAATGGGTTAGTCATTCAATCTCTAATATTAATAGGGGGTATGATCAAAATTCTAAAGAGTATATTGAAGTTGAAACTATAAAACTTTCTGATCAAATTAAAGAAATGAACAAACTTCCATCTCTTCTCAAACTTGATATTGAAGGTGCAGTTCTTGAAGTATTGAAAGATCTATTTGAAAATGATATTTTTATCAATCAACTCTGTGTGGAATTTGAAGAAGTTCAAAATCCAAATGCAATAAACAGAGATAGAGTTGGTGAAGTTGAAAAACTATTAAAAGATAATAATTATACTTGTGTCCATGCTGATGGATGGAATGGATGCAATAGACTATATCTCAAAAATGATTTCTTGAATTCTATTTGATTATGAAAAGATATTGCTTTGACATTGACGGAACTATCTGCAATAATACTTGGGGAGAGTATGAAAAAGCACTTCCCATTCCTGATCGCATAGAGGTAGTTAATAAATTATATAATGATGGTCATCATATAATTTACTTTACCGCCAGAGGAATGGGCACTTGTGATGGAGATGTTTTGAGGGCATACGCAAAATTATATAATTTTACATACGAACAATTATGTTCGTGGGGATGTAAGTTTCATGAACTTCGACTTGGTAAACCAAACGCAGATTACTACATAGATGATAAAGGAATAACAGATGGAAACTTCTTTGGATAATTTTGTCCCCAAAGGATGGGGATATGAAAAATGGATTGTTAACAATAAAGATTATTGTGGGAAGATACTCTTTTTTGTGAAAGGTATGAAGTGCTCTTGGCATTATCATAAGATAAAAAAAGAAACTTTTTATATTCATTCTGGATCTATAAGACTTTTGTATTCTTTTAGAGACTCTTTGGAAATAGCAGATGAAATTATTCTCAAGAAGGGTGATAAGTTTGATATTCCAGTAGGACTCAGACACCAAATGATTGCTCTAGAAGATACTGAATTGTTTGAATTTTCCACACAACATCTTGAACAAGATTCTTATAGAATAGAAAAAGGTGATTGATTTTGATCTGTAAGAACCTTCTAGTTTATCCATTATATAAAATTAAAGGAAAAGAATCTGAATATCAACAACATAAAGAATTTGTAGACAAGAACATTGAAGTAGTTCAGAAGTTTAATTGTGTTGATGATATAATTGTTCTTGGTAAGGAAGTTAATACCTGGTCAGAGATGATCACTGATGTACTTCTTTCCATAAGAGAATTGGTCAAAAATAATAATGTCTTGTTTTCAGAGGCTGATACTATCTTCGTAAAAGATTTCTCAGAAATATTTTTCTTAGGAAAGTTTATGATGTTTTCTAAGTGTGAGGAGGATTCGAATATAGATGCATCTCTAACAAAAGAATTTTATTTAAATGGTGGGATGGTTTACTATCCACACAATATGGATACTAAAATGTGGAATCATATTGATAATATTGATAGGTATGATTCTATAAAAATGACTGGAAATTTATATGAAGTCATTATGAATAGAATGTACTATTCGCAATTTGATACTATGGAAGATGGATTAAACTATCTTAAAAGTTTTGGAATAAAAAAATATAATTGGTGCATAAGGTCATCTCCCAACATTAAAAAATTAAAACACATTCATTTTTTAAATATGTCTCATTATACTTCAGACGAAAGTAAATTTTCTGGGTTCTGGTATGAGGTCTTTTTTAACAAGATATATAATTTGATTATGAACGATCATTTTATTGATAGTACAATAATTGATTTGCAAAACTATTACGATTTAAAAGTATGAATCTTATTATAGAATACTTTAATTCTCAAAATCATATGAGAAATGGAGAGTATCTTTATTGTCTCCATCAAAATCTTGGAAATGATTTGATTGATAGTGTGTATCTTTTTACGGAAGAAGATGCAGAACTTAACTTTGAGTCTCCTAAGATTAAGAAGGTTATTAGAAATAAGAGACCAACCTATCAAGAAATCTTTGAGTTTTGTAATGAGAATCTGAAAGATGAGATATGTATCGTTGCGAATGCCGACATCATCTTTGATGATACTCTTAGATTCTTTAAGAGTATCAATATGGATAAGAACTTCTATGCTCTGAGTAGATGGGAAATTTCTACTCGGGATGGAAAGACTTGGGAGATTGAGCCTTATGAAAATGCGGCATCACAAGACTCTTGGATTTTTAAGGCACCAGTCAAAACAACTGATGAGATGAATTACACAATGGGTGTTCCTGGATGTGATAATAAGATTACATATCATATGAGAGAACTTGGATACACTTGTAGAAATCCTGGTAAGAAAGTCGTATCTATTCACTTCCACCCAACAAGTTGGAGAACATATGACTGGAAGGATGATAGAGTTCCTGGTCCATATCTCCTGGTTGCTCCCGTAGATAATTTTACAGGAACACCAAGTTATATTGATATTGATGGGTTCGATGAGCAGGGAAGACCTTATAAAAAGGTAGAACAGTAAGCATTTATACTTAATATGTCGGGAAACCGTAACAAGAGGGGCTTGACCCCTCTTTATATTTGCTATATAATTATGTAACAGTTCTTCACAAAACTACAATGACTGTAACAACTAATGAGTATGGGCAACAGAATATGTTTGCCAAAGAACCCGTAATGTACTATGAGAACTACGGGATGCTGACTCCTAATATGGTTAAGGAGCGCACCAATGGTCGCTGGGCAATGATGGGTTTCGTAGCAGGATTGATTTCTTATGCTGCCACTGGAAAACTCTTTTTTGGTATCTTCTGAGACTTGACAATGACTTCACTCTTGTTTACAATAACTAGTGTCGCCTTCTTTGTTTTGTTGGCGCATTCCGTAAACCAATTATCCGAAACTTACTAATGGCATACAATGTTACTCTCCGCACTCCCGACGGCACCGAGACTGTCGTTCAATGTGAGGAGGATCAGTACATCCTTGAGGCTGCTGAAGAAGCAGGCGTTGACCTTCCTTCGTCGTGTAAAGCTGGTGCTTGCTCCGCCTGTGCTGGTAAGTTGATTGAAGGTGAAGTTGATAA
>Ga0255768_10002435_pt1 | contig 18708 bp, 19 predicted proteins | sample 071ome_33_FD_179983 | JGI IMG/M metagenome (GOLD analysis project Ga0255768, IMG submission 179983) | Coastal salt marsh microbial communities from the Groves Creek Marsh, Skidaway Island, Georgia - 071412AT metaG (version 2) | ecosystem: Environmental > Aquatic > Marine > Intertidal zone >...
GTGGCCAGAACTATATGCCCGCGGTGGTTGTGCCGATCCCGATCATTGCGCCGGTACAGGGCACCGCCTGTGACAGCCTCGGTGACCAGCTGCTGGAATACCTCTCGGCACTTCACTGAGGGATCGCAATGCAACCATCGCACTTGCTCGCTGTTTTTGTATTGATTGCCACTGCACTGGCTGGGTGTGCCAGCGGGACCTCGACCGTTACGGTGGGAGGCCGCTCGGTAGAAATGCCCACCGAGGTCGCCGAGGAGCACCAAAAGCTGATCGATAACATCGGGATTTACGATGACCCCGAGCTCGACGCTTATGTACGAGGAGTGGGTGAGCAGCTACTGCGCGAGTCGGGCATTACCGAGCCGACATTTACCTTTACCCTGCTCGACTCGCCGGATATCAACGCCTTCGCCATGCCGGGCGGCTTCATTTACGTCAATCGCGGTCTACTCGCGTACCTGGACACAGAAGCGGAACTCGCAGGCGTGCTCGCCCATGAAATTGGCCACATTACCGAGCGGCACCATGCCCGGCGTCAAAGCGCGCAGATGACATCCAAGGTGGCGGCGGTGTCGGCCTATATCCTCACCGGCTCAGGCGATGTCTACGACGCAGCCAGCATGTATGGCGCCGAAATCATCTCGGGCTTTGGTCGCGACATGGAGCTCGAGGCCGACTCCGCCGGTGCCGAGTATCTCCACCAGAGCGGGTATGACGTGGATTCCATGCTCTCTGTGATCGGTGTACTGAAAGATCAGGAGCAGTATCGCCGCGTGCAGGCAAAAGCCAGCGGTAAACCCTCCGGCACTTATCACGGCCTCTATGCCAGTCACCCGCGCAATGACCTGCGACTGCAAACGGTAATTAAAGCCGCCAACGAACTGGACCTCGCCGAGATGCCTGAAAACCCGGAGATACCGGGTGAGTATCGACGGCAAACCGAAGGCTTAGTGTATGGCGCCAGTGCCGAAGCGCAAAGCGAACCCAACCGTTTTTATCACAACAAACTCAACTTCACCTTTGCGCACCCCCCGGGGTGGACCGTACGACAGTCGAGTCGAGAAATCCTTGCGACCTCCGCCGATGGCAGCCGCACGCTGACCATTGGGCTCGCAAAAATTGACCCCGAACAGGACACCGAAGCCAGCCTGATCGCCGGAGCGCAAGGCGACGTCACCGCATTTGAGCGCCTCGAGCAGTTCGGGCTCTCTGGCTCAACAGCTATCGCCTCTAGCGGCGAGCAAGCGGTTCGGCTCGCGGTCATTGATCACGGCTATCGGTTCCTTTTTGAAGGGGACGCCCCCGCCCTGGCCGAGGCGGACGCGGACTTCCGCACGATAATCGACAGCTTTCGGCCCCTCACCGGCCGCGAAAAGATCACGGGTACCAGCCATACCCTGCACTACATTCAGGTGCCCCGCGGCGCGACATTTGCCTCGCTCGCCAGTGGCGTGAAACTGCCCGACGCCAAAAACCAACTGCGACTGATCAATGGTTATTACCCGACCGGCGAGCCGCGCACCGGGGATTGGGTTAAAGTCATCCGCTAATCAAGCCCCGCGGAGCATCCATGAACAAGCAGACCCTGTGGCGTTGGGCCGGCGTGCCGCTGGCATGGTTGTTATCCAGTGCGGTATCAGCCGAATTGGTGGTCTACACCGCGCAACTCGTTCGCACCATGGAACCCGCGTTGCCGACAGCGACTGCGGTGGCAGTTGAAAACGGTGAGATCATCGCGGTGGGTAGCGAGGCTAGTCTCGAGCCCCTGCGCGTCTCGCGCGCCGGCCGAATCGATAGACAGTTTGAAAAGCAAATTTTGCTACCCGGATTTATCGATCCCCACGTGCACCCGGCACTCCCCGCCGTACTGACCCAGTTCCCGTTTCTGGCGCCCGATGACTGGCGTTTGCCAACTGGTGATTTCCCCGGAGAGACCACACCCGAGGGCTATCGCCAACGCCTGATGACACTGGCGAGCGCGCACACCGACTCAGCGGTTCCGTTTATCGCCTGGGGCTACCACCCGCTGTGGCACGGAGAGATTTGGCGCAAGGATCTTAACGAGATGTTTGGAGAGCGGCCCGTGATGATTTGGCATCGCTCGTTTCATGAGCTCATTGGCAACGACGCCGCGTGGGCGCTACTGGGAGTCACCGAGGCGGACGCGCATGGGGAAGAAGGCGCGGACTGGGCGCGCGGCCATTTTTATGAAAACGGACTCAAAGCCGTGGTACCCAAACTCGGGTACCTGTTTACCCCCGAACGCTTCGGGCACGGCATGTTTAATTTTCTGGCGATGCTGCACCAAGCTGGCGTCACCACCGCGCTCGACATGGGCACGGGTATCTACGGCAATCCGCTGGCAGAGATCGCGGGTGTGCGCGCCGCGGCGAATGCCTACCCAGTGCCGGTCCGCATTATTCTGACACCCCTCATTCTCGACTTTCTCACCCGGGGGCAGTCGCCCGAGGCTGCGCTGGCTGAAATTCGGGGCTGGCAAGCTGAGAACGACGAGCGCGTCGCCATCGGCAATCACTTCAAGTTGATGATCGATGGCGCAATCTTCTCCGGCCTCGCGCAGATGGGCGCACCGGGCTATCTCGATGGGCACGAAGGCGTGTGGATGGTGCCCGAAGACACCCTACGCGCGTACGCGGAGATCTTCTGGCGCGCGGGCTTTCAGCTTCATGCGCACGCCAACGGTGACGCCGCCGTAGATCGATTTTTGACCTTGATCGAGGCACTACAGCGCGACTTTCCGCGACCCGACCACCGCGCCACAATCGAACATCTGGCTTACAGCACCGAACAACAGAGCGTGCAGCTAGCTAAACTCGGCGCTCAGGCCTCAGTGAATCCCTACTATCACTACATTCTCTCCGAGGCCTACTCCGGTGATTGGCTGGGGCCGGACCGCGCCGCACAAATGACCCGGCTCGGTTCGCTGGCGCGCAACGGTGTGCCGCTGACCTTGCATTCCGATGCTCCGATGGCGCCGCTGTCGCCGCTGACGCTGGTGTGGGCCGCCAGTGAACGAGAGACCATCAGTGGCGCGCGGGGCCTTGAGACCGAGCGCCTGTCGCGCGCGGAAGCGCTTGAGGCAGTGACCGCAGGCGCGGCGCGAGTCATTGGTCGCGAGAACGAAATCGGCTCGATTCGCGCCGGCAAGCGCGCAGATTTCGTTGTACTCGACGCGGACCCCATGACGGTGTCGGGATCTGAGCTGCGCGATATCAAAGTATTGGCGACGGTGTTTGCGGGTCAGCCGTACCCGACGCCGCGCTGACACGCGTCAAGTCCCGATACTTCTCCGAGCCCCGCGGCCCGGCACACAGTCGCCGGGCACCGCTCAAGCACGTTGCAACTAAACGCGGATCAGTCGCTGCGATGATGCGGCGGCGCTAGAGCGGGCCGTGAACCCTAAAGCAATCAGCCGTAGCGTGTATCGGCCACGAACGGATTACTGACGCGCTCTTGACCAAAGGTCGAGTCGGGGCCGTGTCCCGGGACGAAGCGAATGTCGTCGCCGATAGGAAAGAGTTTTTCGCGGATCGAGTGAATGAGCTGCTCGTGATTACCCATGGGAAAGTCGGTTCGCCCGATAGAGCCGGCAAACAGTACATCACCCACCCAGGCGAGTTGCGTCTCGCGATGCAAAAACACCACGTGCCCGGGCGTATGCCCGGGGCAATGAATCACCTCGAGCGTTTGCTGCCCCACAGTGACGGTATCGCCGTCCTCGAGCCAACGATCCGGCGTGAATGGTTCGGCGCGAGGGAAGCCCGCCATCTGACACCACTCAGGCAACTTGTCGATCCAAAAGCTGTCGCCCTGCTCCGGGCCCTCCATGGGCACCGTAAGCTTTTGCCGGAGCACGTCCGCCGCGGCACAGTGATCGAGATGCCCGTGAGTGAGGAGAATTTTTTCGACCGTGGCGTCCATCGCAGTCACCGCCGCCTCAATCCGCTCAATATCGCCGCCGGGATCAACGATCGCTGCACGCCCGGTCTCCTGACACTGAATAATCGAGCAGTTCTGCTGGTAAGGGGTAACCGGCACCACCTGCACTTTCAAACTCATACGGTTGCTCCTGTCGGTTCCGAACGCTCAAGATCACCTTCGTGATCCGCATTGGGATCCAGAAAGACGGTTTGATCCAACTGGCCCTCCTTGTAGGCCACGATGGTCGCCACCGTCGCGTCCCCTGTGACATTCACCATGGTGCGCACCATATCGAGCAGGCGATCAACGCCAATAATCAGTGCCACACCCTCGACCGGTAAGCCCGCCTCCTGCAACACCAGCGCGAGCGTAATGAGGCCCACTCCCGGTACGCCGGCCGCACCGATCGAGGCGAGGGTTGCGGTCAGTACTACCATCAACAGCTGCCCCGAGGTGAGATCAATGCCGTAGACCTGAGCGATAAACACCGTTGCCACGCCCTGCATGATGGCGGTGCCATCCATATTCACCGTCGCGCCTAAGGGGATTGAGAAACCCGCAACACTCTTGCCCACGCCGAGGCGTTTCTCGACAGTGCGCAGCGTAATGGGCAAGGTCGCACCCGATGAGGCGGTGGAAAACGCAAACGCCCAAACACGGCGCATCTTTTGCAAGAGAATGCGCGGGCTCAGGTTCGTCAGGGTTCTCAATAACCCCGAGTACACCACCAGCCCGTGGAAGATCAGCACGCCGAGGAGCGTAAAAAAGTACGCGGCGAGATCGACAATCGCACCAAAACCCATCGTGGCGAACAGCTTGGTCAGAAGGGCGAACACACCGTAGGGAGCCAGCTCGATCAGCAAGCCCACCATCTTCATCACGATCACTTCCATGTCGCGAAACCAGCTCGCGATCCGCTCTCCCGCTTCACCCGAACGGGTCAAAGCAAAGCCAACCAGTAACGCAAAAACAATCACCTGCAGCATCTGCCCCTCAGCCATCGCCTTAAAGGGGTTGCTCGGAAAAATATTGACCAAGGTATCGGCTAGCGAGGGTGGCGTTTTGGCCTCGAAGGCCGCCGCGGTCACCGCTTCAACGCCTTTGCCCGGGCCAATCAGGATCGCTGCAGTCAAACCCAGTGACACCGCCACGCCGGTGGTAAACAGGTAAAGGCCGATCGTTCTGCCCGCAATAGAGCCCATCCGGCTGCTGCCACCCAGGGAGCTCATGCCGCAAATCAATGACACCAACACCAAAGGCACCACCAGTAACTTAAGTGACGCGATAAAAACCCGCCCCACCACATCCAGAGCGCCCAGAATCAGGCCGTCTTCAATCAACGTGCGCAGGGCACTGTCCGGCGCGGCACTCGCCAATAGCCACTCGCACAAAGAGCCGAGTGCGATGCCGGCGACCATCGCCAACAAAATGCGATTTGTCAGAGACATGTCAGTCCTCGCAGGTCTCGGGGTGCCAGGCAGTCACGGTGATATCCGCGCAGGCATTACAGGGTGAGGCGTAGTCCGCGCGCGCACCGCCCTCTTGCTGACCACACACAGGGTCGTAAACCATGGTGCACACCTTGGGCCGCTCCGACTCACATGGCTGCCAGCCCGGGCCCGCGCTGACGCGGTTGGGGTTTGAAGCGTTACATCCCGCCAGCAAAAGGCCGCCGAGCGTGATCATGATTAACAGGGAGAGGCTGCGTCGCATACGGCTATTGTAGGGAATGATCTAGCGGGAATCACGTCGGGCAACGAGCGCAGCAAGACGCTCCTGTAGTGCCGCAGAGTCCGATGCGGGGCGCAAGGATGCGCTCGCGCGCATCAAGCGCGCCTCCGCTTGCGGCGTCATCGCGGGCACGCCGTCGGCAATGCCCTGCATGTCCTCCATGCGGCCCCAGCAATTCAGCGCAATATCGCAACCGGCCTCAAGCACCGCAATCGCGCGATCGGGCACAGTCCCCGTCAGCGCTTTCATATCGAGATCATCACTGATCAGCAGTCCGTCAAAACCGATGCCCCCCCGAATTTGCTCGTCAATCACCCGCGCGGAGACGCTTGCGCAATCCGCCGCATCCCAGGCGTCATAGACGACGTGTGCGGTCATCGCCATGGCGGCATCGGCCAGCGCCGCGAACGGCTGGCAGTCTGTGCTCAACGCCGCTGCACTCGCAGTGACCCGTGGCAGACTCTCGTGCGAGTCGCTGAGCGCCCGGCCATGCCCCGGCATGTGCTTAATCACACCCTCGATCCCGGCGAGGTGTAATCCGCTGAGGCAGGCGCGGCCCAAGGCCGCGACACGCGCAGGATCGGTCGCAAATGCCCGGTCGCCGATAATGTCGTGCGCATCAGGTTGGGGGACATCGAGCACCGGAGCGCAGGTGACGGTAATGCCCATGGCCGCGAGCTCCAACCCCAACGCCTCGTAATTACACTGCACGCGCTCGCAGGCCAGTGCCAGCGCTCGCGCCTCACCGAGCGCAGCCGCAGCGGGCCAACTGCGCCAGTGCGGCGGTGTTAGCCGCGCGACGCGGCCGCCCTCTTGGTCAATCAAGATCGGCAAGTGGTCTCGCCCGGTCAATGCACGCAACTCATCAGTCAGCGCGCGCACCTGAGCAGGATTATCGATATTGCGCGCAAACAGAATAAAACCGGCTGGTTCTGCGGCCCGGAAAAAAGCGCGCTCGTCAGAGGACAACACCGTGCCGGACAAACCGAAAATGACGGGCAACATCAGATGGCCTCTCGTAGCGTGCGCGGCAACAACTGATACACCAGCTCACCCCGTTCCCGCGCGCCGTAGATCCCCGACCAGCGCTCAGTATAAATGGCGAGCTCCGACCACCCCGCGGTGGGCAGGTTATCGATGGCCGTGGGCCCGGCGAAAAATTGAATCAGCTCGGTTAAGGCGGGGTTATGACCCACCACTGCCAGGGACGTCGTGTTGTCGTCACCCTTTGCGATCCAATCCAGCAACGTGCGGTAATCGAAGGTATACAACGTAGGATCAATGGTTCCGTGAGTCGATTGCAGCCCGGGCCAGCCCGACCGGAGGCCCTCGAAGGTGCGCTGGGCACGCTCGGCAGGACTCACGTGAAAATCGATCGGGCGATAGCGCGCTGCCAGCGCCGCTCCCATACGCGGAGCGTCACGCTCGCCGCGGCGATTCAAGGGGCGCTCGATATCCGACAGTGCCGGATTATCCCAGCTGGATTTGGCGTGCCGCAGTAAATACAGCGTCTTCACGGGTGCGTGGCCTGGTTACTGGCTGTATCGGCGAAGCGCTGAAACAGCGCGTCGGCAGCAGTTTCGCCAAGCAGCACCCGCACCGCCGCCCTCTCATGCTCCACACTCTCGACAAAATCCACATTGTGTAAATCAATGAAATGCCGGGAACCCAACTCATCGGTATACCAGTCTATAAAGCCCCGCCAGAAAGCACGCCCCACCAGCACCAGTGGTTTGCGGATAGCGTGATGGGTTTGATAGGCGACCATCAATTCCATGAGCTCATCGAGGGTGCCGAAGCCTCCGGGAAACACCACAAACCCTCGCGCGTAACGCGTCAGCATCAGTTTGCGCGTCGCGAAATCATTGAAATGCAATTGATGAGTCAGAAAGGGGTTCGGAGATTGCTCATGGGGCAAGGTGATATTCAGTCCAATGGATAGCCCGCCTGCCGACATCGCGCCTTGATTGGCCGCCCCCATAATGCCGGGCCCACCCCCGGTGATCACCGGTAAGCCCGCGCGGGCCAGCCACTCTCCGAGGCGGCGGGCGCGGTCATAATCGGGCGAATCGGCCTGGACACGCGCACTGCCAAAGACGGTGATCCCGGGCGGCAGCGCACTCAGGCAGGTCGTTGCGGCCTGCAGATCGGACTGGATGCGCGCCAGCAGTGCCGCGTCGCTGACAACCTCGGGTTGCTCAGTCATCGACGACATCGAACAGCAACTCGATCGCGCCAAGTTGAATCAAATCACCGGGTTTCAAAGCGCTGCGCTTGACGACCTGACCATTGCAATACATACCATTGCGCGAGTCTTGATCCGTCAGCCACCAGACCCCGTCGGTCAGCGAGAGCTGTGCGTGGCGGCCAGAAATGCTCGGGTGATCAAAAACCAAGTCGCAGTCATTCCGACGCCCCAACGACCACTCGGGTGATCGATCAGTTGCGACCCGACGCAATCCGCCGGGCTCATCTTTCAGTGGCATGAAAACCGCCAACGCCTGCTCCTTGGCTAGCGCATGATGTTGGATAAGACGCCGCAATAAAGATTTGTCAGCGTCGCTGGCAAAGGCCGGCGTCTGGGCGTCGGGCTGGGCGTCGGGCTGGGCGTTCGATTCATCCCCGGGGAGAGGCGCAAAATGGGCGCGCACCGAGGTTTCATCACCGTCGCCCTCATCGACGGCAAACGATGCGCGTTGTGATCCCGAAGGAGCTATGGCGATCGTGGGGTCCTCAGACTGCCCCTGCGCCAAGAAGCACAGCAGCGTCTTGCCGATCTGTAACAGTTGGCCGTGACTGAGCTGGGCGCGATGACTCCTGCGCCCGCCGACCATAATGCCATTCGTCGATTCGTTATCGGTGATGACGACCCCGTCTGCTGTCACACTGATGACGGCGTGACGACGCGACGCTTCAGGGTCCGCAAGCACGATATCGCAGGCTTCATCGCGACCGATAAACACCTGTCCCTGGAGCGTGAACTCCTCACCGGTATCCAGTCGCCGCAGGCGGTGTTCGGTCATGTGTGCGTCTCGCTACCCGAGGTTATCCACGCTGCGGGCGTATCAGGCGTCGATAAACAGATGATATTTCTTTTTGCCGAAACGAATCAGGTAAAAGCGCCCGTGCAGTGCGCGCGCTGGATCCAGCGCATCCTCACACGTTGCCGTAGGACCGCCAGTCACGGGCTGACCATTGACCCATACCGCTTCGCGCGCCAGCGCGTCTTTAACCTGCTTGCCGGTAGCCACACCGGCCTGCGCTAGCAGCTGACTGAACGTTGCCGGGAATTCGCTCCGAATGAGGGTGTCGGACGGCAACCCATCTTGCGCCAGCTGCGCGAGATCAGCCTCGCCCAGCGCATCAGAATCTCCAGAGAAGAGCGCATCAGTAATGCGCTGGGCCGCACTGAGACCCGCCTCACCATGCACTAATCGTGTGACTTCGCGGGCCAGTATGGCTTGCGCTTCCGGCCGGCCCTCACGTTCTCGGTCAGCCTGCTCGATCTCGGCAATATCATCGACACCTAAGAACGTAAAATAGCGCAGGAATCGGTAGACGTCGGCATCGGCGGTGCCGAGCCAAAACTGGTAGAACGCATAAGGCGAGGTTTTGGCTGAATCGAGCCATACGGTCCCCGACTCGGTCTTGCCAAACTTCGTCCCGTCAGCTTTGGTCACCAGCGGCAGGGTCAGTCCAAATACCTGCCCACCGTGCAAGCGCCGGGTCAGATCGATACCACCCGTTATGTTGCCCCACTGGTCAGAGCCGCCGATCTGCAAACCACAGCCGTATTGACGGTAAAGCTCAGCAAAGTCGAGGGACTGTAAAATCATGTAGCTGAACTCGGTAAAGCTGATACCGGCGCCCTCACGGTCGAGCCGCTGCTTGACCGACTCCTTGCCGATCATGTTATTCACCGAAAAGTGCTTGCCCACGTCGCGCAGAAAATCGAGCACGTTGAGGCCCTGCGTCCAGTCGAGGTTATTGACCACCAGCGCGGGGTCCGCGCATTCGAAATCAATAAACTGACTCACCTGCGCGCGAATGCGCTCGACCCAGCCCGCAACCACCTCGGGCGTATTGAGTTGCCGCTCGGCGGCTTTAAAGCTGGGGTCGCCAATCAGCCCCGTGGCGCCCCCGACCAAGGCAATCGGTCGGTGGCCCGCCTCCTGAAAACGGCGCAACACCAACAGCGGCACCAAGGAACCGATGTGGAGGCTGTCGGCCGTGGGGTCAAAGCCGCAGTACAGCGTGCGCGATTCGCTAGACAGCCAATCGTCAATTGCGTCCTCACCCGCGATCTGAAAAATCAGGCCGCGTTCGCGAAGGTCGGCAAGTAGTGCGCTGGACATGGGGCTGTCGGTACTCTGGCTCATTGAATGATAAGAAGCGCCCCAGACGGGCGAGCGCAGAGTATCCCACAAAGTACGCGCGAGGGGGCCGGGAGCATTGCCAGTCTGATCGCGCTATTTCGGTATCCGATCACGCGAGGTCACCGTATATAATGCGAGCCACTGGCCATGACGATGAGACCCGATGCCCCTCAAGGAGTCCCGCAAACCAGCCCCCAGAGGCGCCACACCGCTGACGCTACCCGTCACCCCGCTACACCGAAGACCCCTGATCTGGGTGGCGACCATCGGCGGCTTGTTGTTGGTGATGGGGCTGTCGCTGTCCGGGCCAGAGCCCGTGCCGACGGTGACCACCGTCCCCGAGCTCGTTGAACCCAGCCAGGAATCTTTACCTGCGGCGTTAGCCGAGGCGCCAGCGATTGAGCCACCCGAGCCTGAAGCCACGTGGCAAGACTTCACCGTGCGCGACGGCGACAATCTCAGCCTGCTCTTTGCCCGCGCCGGGTTTTCTGACACCGACTTGTACCGGGTAGCCCGCGGTAATGACCAGCAATCGCTCAAAAATATTTACCCGGGGGAGGTCGTCAGTTTTCTGATTAACGACACCGGCGACCTGCTTGCCTTGCGCCACACCCAATCGCCGCTTGCCAGCACAATGTATGAACGTGAAGACGACAGCTACGTTGCGACGGTCATTACGCGGGAGCCCGAGCGCGTCGCCCGCGACGTATCACTGACTATCAATAGCTCGTTGTTTTTAGCCGGCAGTCGCGCCGGCCTCAGTGACGCCATGATCATGGAGCTCGCGGGCATTTTTGGTGGCGTGATCGACTTCGCACTCGACCCGCGCACTGGCGACACGATTCATGTGCTGTACGAAGAACTGATACTCGACGACACGCGCTATGGCGATGGGCCAATTCTCGCGGCCAGCTTTACCAACCGCGGCGAGACTTTTGAAGCCTATCGCTACACAGACAGCGAGGGTGACACCAGCTACTACAACGAGGCTGGCGTGAGCATGCGTAAAGCGTTCCTGCTGGCACCGTTGGATTTCACGCGCGTGAGCTCGAATTTCAACCCCAATCGCCTTCACCCCATCTACAAAACCAATCGCCCACATCGAGGCACTGATTACGCAGCGCCGCGGGGGACCCCCGTTTATGCTGCGGGAGATGGGCGGGTGGTCGAGGCGGGCTACACCCGGCCTAACGGCAATTATGTGTTTATTCAACACGGCGAACAGTTCGAAACCCGTTACCTGCACCTGCACCGACTCAAGGTCAAGAAGGGTGCAAGGGTGAAGCAGGGTGAGCTCATCGGCACGGTGGGTTCTACCGGTGCCGCTACCGGCCCGCATTTGCACTATGAATTATTGGTGAACGGCGTCCACCGCAACCCGCGCACGGTACATAAAATCCTGCCCAAGGCGCGCTCACTCCCCGAGACCGAGCTCGCTCGCTACATCGCGGCGATCCGCCAACCCACCCAGCAACTCGCGAGCCTGCGTAACGACCAACAGCTGGCGCTAGCGGAGTGAGCGGCGGTTTATTCATCGGCTTGATGTCGGGCACCAGTGCTGACGGCGTTGATGCGGTGTTGATCGACAGCCGCTGCGACGCGACGCTTCTCGCCAGCCGTCACCGACCCATGCCGCCCGCCCTGCGCGAGGAAGTCCTCGCCTTTCGGCACGCAGGGGCAAATGAGTTACACCGGCAGGCGACCCTTGGTGTGCAGCTGGCCGATGAATATGCGGCCGCCGTCAGCGCGCTGCTCACCGAGGCCGACGTTGTAGCGGATCAGGTCACCGCGATTGGCCAACACGGCCAAACACTGCGGCATCACCCGGTGGGCGACACGCCCTATACGGTGCAGATTGGCGACCCCAATCGACTGGCGGAGCTGACGGGCATCACCGTGGTGGCTGATTTTCGCCGCCGCGATATCGCCGCAGGGGGTCAGGGTGCCCCACTGGTACCCGCGTTTCATGCCGCGCACTTGGCGACCCCCGGCGTTGCAACCGCAGTCGTTAATATCGGTGGCATCGCCAATGTGACGCTGGTCTCAGCGGATGGCGCTGTCAGCGGGTGGGATACTGGCCCGGGCAATACCCTTCTCGATGCCTGGGTGTCGAGGCACCAGGGCGCGTCTTTTGATGACGGCGGCGGTTGGGCCGCCACGGGCGCGACAAACCGCCCGTTGTTGGAGAACATGCTGAGGGAGCCCTATTTCGCCCGCGCCCTCCCCAAGAGCACAGGCCCCGAATTATTTAATCTTGATTGGTTGCACGCGCACCTCGCAGGCGATGAACCGCCGGCAGACGTGCAGCGCACCTTGCTTGAACTCACGGCAGAGACCATTGCGGGAGCGATCACACCCGCCTCACCCGATGTGGTCCGGGTCTGTGGTGGGGGCGCGCTGAATACCTTACTGATGGAAAGGCTTACCGATCGACTGCGCCCTGCAGAGATCACCACTACCGAGGCCGTCGGCGTCGACCCCTGCTGGGTTGAAGCTTGGGCCTTTGCCTGGCTCGCTGAACGAACCCTCGCTGGACTGCCCGGCAATGTGCCAGATGTGACGGGGGCCAGCGGGCCACGGGTCTTAGGGGGAATCTATCCGGGCCGGGGCTAGCAGACCGGAGTCAGCGCAACGCGCCCCAATTAAATACAGCGAACGTCGGGTGGATGCCGCTGGATCCGAGGCCACTGAGAAACCTGCCTCGCACCGGGTCGACCCGGTGAGTTCACGCTGAAGTGTTTGTAATCTTAAATAGAGAAGGACGCGCCGCAGCCGCAAGTCGTCGTCGCGTTGGGGTTATTCACGACAAAGCGTGAACCCTCGAGGCCCTCGGAATAATCGACCTCACTGCCCACCAGATACTGGTAGCTCATTACATCGACCAGAGCCGTCACACCGTCGCGCTCGACGACCATGTCGTCATCGCTGACAGCCTCGTCAAAGGAGAAGCCGTACTGGAACCCCGAGCAGCCACCGCCGGTGATATACACGCGCAGCTTGAGGCCGGGATTGCCCTCGTCCTCCACCAGCGCGCGCACCTTCCTCACCGCGTTGTCAGTGAGGCGGATTTCGTTAGGATCAAATGCTTCAACCACAGTCATGGCAGTTATCACAAACCGTTATGAGGTCCGATAAATGTAATGGGGATGAGTTTACCGGAAATCAACCGCGGACAGTGCAGGACCACGGCGAGTTTCCGGCAGTCGGTAGTCAGTTTGCGGGGGTCGCCTCAGCCACCTTGGCTTCGCGCTTAGCCGCGAGGTCGTCAGCCACATTGCTGGAGTGGCGCAGGCCGCCGTTCACTTTAGCGCCCGCTGACATCTCAATCAGGTTGTAATAGACATCGCCGTCAATCACTGCCCGCTCAGCGAGTTCCAGCCGCTCGGAAGTGTGGATATCACCCTCAACCTTGCCATTGACTGTAGCGTTGGGGACCTTGATCTCACCCGAAACGCGCCCTCCCGAGACAATCCGCAGCACCGCGTCCGCTGAACCCGCCTGAATAGAGCCCATAACGGTGCCCTCAACGTCGAGATGGCCGGTAAAGGTAATATCCCCTTTAACGGTGGTCTCCGATGAAATCAGGGTTGTGCCACCCGATGATGCGCCAGTCAGCGGCGCTTCTCTTCGACTTCGCATAGTGAATCTCCTCACGCGGATTTCCGCTTGTTATCGTATTGCTTCAAGGTTGCGCCGCGGGACCGGCCTCAGCCAAATCCCCCCAGAGATCGCTCCGCTGCACGGTCTCCCGCACGGGCTCGACGAGCGTCACAACCGACTCAATCGTCTCCGGCACAAACGCCTCAGGAAGAGAAATCACCACCTGAACCTGCTGTAAGTATCGGAATCGTAATGGGAATACACCAGTTTCCTCGCCACTGTCAAGCATTGGCGCCTCGAGGATCTGCGGCTGAGCGCCGTTTGAACCCACGATTCTCAGCGCCAGCTCGCCGCGGTGCAGCCGGTCGTTCCCTTCACCCCGGTGCACGACCAACCGCAGGCGCCACTGCCGATTATCGCCCAGTGACTCGAGTGTCGGCGCACGCAGGACCACCGCCGCCTCGGATTGCTCGGGGGCCAACACACCTCTGTAAAAGGCCACCATGTCCTGGAGTTCATCAATTTCCGCTGCTTGATCTGCCAGATTCAGGCGAAGCTCGCCCATGGCCTGGCGGTCCGCCTCAGCCTGCTGCAATAGTTGATTGATTTGGTCTCTGAGTGCGGCGCGACCATCATCGACCACCGCTGATGGCGCGGCGAGCTGTAACCCCCACCAAACGCCCCCCGCGACACAAGCGCTTAATACCAACGTGATGAAGAGCAAACGCCAGCGCCACGCGTGGGGATGAATGCGTTTGACGACCGTGCGGTGCTCGTGGCGGCTCATTGTTGTGTCGCGCCACCAATCAGGGTGCGAGCGCGATGCCCTCCAGACCGGCCATCTCCGGCTGATCCAGCATCAGATTCATCGCCTGAACTGCCTGACCCGCTGCGCCTTTCACCAGATTATCGATGACAGACATCACGACCACCGTGTCACGCCCCTGGGGTTGAGCGACCGCAATCTGACAGGTATTGGCACCCCGCACGTGACGCGTCGCCGGGTGGGTGCCCGCGGGCAAGACCTGCACGGCGGGTTCGCTCGCGTAGCGAGACTTAAACAGTGCCTGCAGATCGGCGGAGGTGTTCTTCAGGGGCGCAAACAACGTCGCGTGAATACCGCGGCTCATCGGCACCAGGTGCGGCACAAACGTCAGCGCCACCGGTTCGGCGGTCATGCCCGCCAAACCTTGCTCCATTTCCGGCAGGTGCCGATGGCCGGCCACACCGTAGGCGGCAAGACTCTCCCCCGCTTCTGTGAGCAGACTGCCGAGCTTCGCCTGACGTCCGGCGCCACTGACGCCAGAACCGCACGAGGCAATTAATCGACTCGTGTCCACAACGCCCGCCTCGAGGAGTGGCAAAAAGCCCAGCTGCACCGCGGTCGGATAACACCCCGGGCACGCCACGAGCTGCGCACCCCGGATTGACTCGCGATGCGTTTCCGGCAGTCCATAAACCGCCGTTTCGCAAAGCGCCGGCGCAGCATGCGCCTCGCCATACCAGTGCTCCCAAAGGGCCACATCCTTAAGCCTGAAGTCCGCCGAGAGATCCACCACCCGAATCCCCTGCGCAATCAAGGCGGGGACTTCACGCATGGCCACGTTATGCGGCGTCGCAAAAAACACCACGTCGCAGCCTGTGTAATCCGCATCGGCAGGGTCGGTAAAGCACAGGTCACAGGCACCGACAAGACTGGGAAACAAATCATCAAGGCGACGGCCGGCTTCGCCACGAGAGGTGATCACCTCCACCGAGACGCCCGGATGGCGCAGCAACAGACGCAGCAACTCCACGCCCGTATACCCGGTACCGCCGACTACTCCGACCCTGATCATTTTCTTGCCTGCTTCTGTTAGTGTTGCGGGGCGCGTACTGTCTCATGATCGATCGCGCAGTGTCATGACCGGACGGGCTTTTTACCAAAGGCGTACAGGGGCGGCCGCATGCTGTGGATACAGGGTTTTCACGTGATCTTCGTTGTCTGCTGGTTTGCGGGCATTTTTTATTTGCCGCGGATCCTGGTGTACTACGCGCAGAGCCCTGAACCCGAAACCAAGGCCACGCTCGCCGTGATGGCGCGCAAACTGTATCGATTCGTCACGCCCTTTATGGTGTTGGCGATTGCGCTGGGGCTCTGGCGCTTGTCGTTTCAATGGGAGTACTACCTCTCCTCACCGTGGATGATCGCGAAGCTCGTTGGCGTCGTCTGCCTTATCGCCTATCACCTGCAGACCGGCGTTTATGTCGGCAGAGTGTGCCGCGGCGAGGACGATCGCACCCACGTGTTCTATCGGATCTTCAATGAGGTACCGGTGCTCTTTTTGTTCGCCATTGTGCTTTTGGTTTACGTGCGCCCCGCACTGGGTGGCTAGTTGACATGGGATGCGCGGGAGCGCGCGGCCTGCGATAATCGCTGAAAAGAAAAGCAAGCTGGTCAATCATGAGTCGATCTGAAGCGCTCTTCGAGCGTGCCAAAAACACCATTCCCGGTGGCGTTAACTCGCCCGTGCGGGCCTTTAAAGCCGTCGGTGGCACGCCCCGCTTCATGGCGCGTGCCGATGGCGCCTATCTCTTTGACGCCGACGGTAAACGCTACATCGACTACGTGCTGTCCTGGGGTCCGATGATCATGGGACACAATCATCCTCGCGTGCGCGAAGCGGTGGTCGAGGCTGCCCAGAGTGGCCTCAGCTTTGGCTGCCCCACCGAGATCGAGATCGAACTCGCGGAAACCATCAGCACCCTGGTGCCGAGTATGCCGCTCGTGCGGATGACCAGCTCAGGGACCGAAGCTACCATGAGTGCGATCCGCCTGGCGCGAGGATTCACCGGCCGGGACAAGATCATCAAGTTCGAGGGTTGCTATCACGGGCACTCGGACTCCCTGTTAATCAAGGCGGGCTCGGGCGCTCTGACTTTCGGCGTACCCAGCTCACCCGGTGTACCCGACGTCTTGGCCCAGCACACCGTCACGCTGCCCTTTAATGACCTCGCGGCACTGACAGCAGCAATGGATGAGCTCGGAGATCAGGTGGCCTGCGTCATCACGGAACCCGTGGCCGGCAATATGAACTGCATCCCGCCGGTTGAGGGCTACCTCGAAGGCATGCGCGATTTGTGCACCCGCCACGGCGCGGTACTGATCTTTGACGAAGTCATGACCGGCTTCCGCTTTGGCACCGGAGGTGTGCAGGGCTTCATGGGCATCACCCCGGACCTCACCTGCCTCGGCAAAGTCATTGGCGGGGGCATGCCGGTCGGCGCGTTCGGGGGCAGACGCGACATCATGGAACACATCTCGCCACTGGGTCCCGTGTATCAGGCCGGCACGCTGTCGGGGAATCCGGTGGCAATGGCAGCAGGACTTGCGACCATGTCTATCATCAGCGAGCCCGGTTTCTACGACGACTTGTTCCGCCGAACGGGTGATCTGTGCGAGGGCATGCGGGCTGCCGCGGCGAGCGCCGGCGTGCCGTTCACCACCAACCATTTGGGTTCCATGTTCGGGGGCTTCTTCACTGAAGATGCACGCGTCACCCAGTATCATCAGGTGATCAACTCAAACGTCGCGGCCTTCAATCAGTTCTTTCATCTGATGCTCGATGCCGGCGTGTACTTGGCACCCGCCTCTTTCGAAGCGGGCTTTATGTCCTCTGCGCATACCGATGACGATATCGCCGCGACGGTCGATGCGGCGCGCGCGGCCTTTGCGGCGCTTTAACCCACTGGAGTCACGATCATGAGTGAACGTGGAGACTTTCCCCAAACCCGCATGCGCCGGCTCAGGGCCAGCGCCTTCTCACGCGACATGGTGCGCGAGCACAGTTTGACGCCGGCCGACTTGATTTATCCCGTATTCGTCCTCGAAGGGACCGGACAGCGTGAGGCCGTGCCATCGATGCCTGGGGTAGAACGACTCAGTATTGATTTGCTAGTCACTCTGGCCAAGGAAGCGCGCGAATTGGGCATTCCGGCGCTGGCGCTGTTCCCGGTTGTCGGGCAGGAAGGAAAATCACTCCTTGCCGAGGCGGCGTATCAAGCCGACGGCCTCGTGCAACGCGCCGTCGCGGAACTGAAAAGTGCGGTCCCCGAAATTGGCGTGATGACCGATGTCGCGCTCGATCCTTACACCACCCACGGCCAGGACGGCATCATTGACGACAACGGCTATGTATTGAACGACATCACCAGCGAGACGCTGGTCAAACAAGCACTCAGTCACGCCGCCGCGGGTGCCGACGTGGTGGCGCCCTCTGACATGATGGACGGGCGCATCGGCGCGATCCGCAGCGCTTTAGAGGATGCGGGCCATATCAATACCCTGATTCTGTCTTACGCCGCCAAATACGCGTCGAGCTACTACGGACCCTTTCGCGATGCCGTGGGCTCGGCGGCCAATATTAAGGGTGGCGACAAAAAAACCTATCAGATGGACCCGGGCAATAGCGATGAGGCGCTGCATGAGGTGGCGCTGGATCTTCGCGAAGGCGCCGACATGGTCATGGTCAAACCCGGTATGCCCTATCTCGACATTGTGCGCCGCGTTACAGCCGAGCTGCAGGTGCCGACGTTTGCCTATCAAGTGAGTGGTGAATACGCGATGCATCAGGCGGCCTTTGCCCAGGACTGGCTGAGCCGCGATGCGGTCATGCTCGAATCGCTACTGTGTTTTAAACGCGCAGGCGCCGACGGCATCCTGACCTACTTTGCGATGGATGCGGCGCGACTGCTCAACGCCTAACACTCATGGTGTGCCGCACCCTCCCCGCCATTAACCTGACCTGGCGACCCGCCGCGGTGCTGTTATGGGCGGCAGTATTCTTTTCCGCGACGACACCAAGGGTTAGCGCACAGCCCGATGCCATGGGCGCGGACTGCGGTTGCCTGTGGCAGGGTAGCTTCTCCGAGGTCGCTCCCCATGCTGATTTGGTGGTTCTGGGTGAGGTCCAGAGCATCAAAGGCAATGCGGTGGATCTGCGACCCGAGCGCGCTCTTAAAGGCTCACTCTGGCTCGATACGCTTCGCGTATGGATGCAGGCCCGCGATTACTGCCGAC
>Ga0255768_10002441_pt1 | contig 18693 bp, 6 predicted proteins | sample 071ome_33_FD_179983 | JGI IMG/M metagenome (GOLD analysis project Ga0255768, IMG submission 179983) | Coastal salt marsh microbial communities from the Groves Creek Marsh, Skidaway Island, Georgia - 071412AT metaG (version 2) | ecosystem: Environmental > Aquatic > Marine > Intertidal zone > Salt...
CATTTGAACCAAGTGAAACTTGATCAGAAGTCAAATCTTCAATAGTACCATCAGAGTAGAACACTCCAAATCTCTCAGGATCAAAAGTTTCAAAGAAAGCACTAGTGATACCAGTAGAAGAAACGTTGATAGTAAGAGAACCAGTAGCACTAGTTGTTTGCTGTTTGATCTGGTTAGATACTAGTAGATTTGAATCGGAAAGACTTACTGAAGCAACATTTTCGGATTGAATCGGAGCAAAAAGACCACCAGCATCTTTTGCCGATGGTGAGGCAATAGTAAATGTTACATCAGTATCGGATGTGGGGAGACCACCAGTACATACACCACTGACATTTTCGACAGCAGCAACAGTCATACTATTATCAGAGTTTACACTAACAACTCTGTTGAAAGTCTCGTCAGCGAAACCAGGTCTTTGATATCTAATAATAGTATCACTCTTAATACCAACAAAATTCTTTCCTGGAGAAGTTATAGTGGAGATACCGCCACCAGAACTGGTAATTCTAATGGTGTCTGTGATGCCAAAGTTTCTGGCAGTTCTCTTCTGAAGGACAGAATCGGCAATAAAGTCTAGACTCATTTCGGCATCAATAGAGTCTGAGTTTTGATATATTGACTTTACGTCTTCAATACCAAATGTTTGAACAACTTTAATAGATCTTGAAACTTCACTAGTCTCATTAATTAGAATCTGTTCACCTTCAATGAACGTGCCAGATGTCTGAATAAGGTTGAGGATAGAACTTCCACCAGGAGCCGTCTCAACATATCCAGAAGCACCACTACTTACACCTCTAATGTAAGAACTAGCAGGAACTTGAGCACTAGTTACAGACTGGTTGAGAGTGATCTTTGTATATGTCTGAATATCAAATAGATACAAATCCCATTCCGAAGAAGCATTAGAATAGGCAGCATCAGTTAAATTGAATGAGTAAACTCTTGCCTTACCAATCTCAGTTCCTGTTGCTGCTGTTGAGGAAGAACCTCTTCTTTGGTTTTGCAGTCTAACAATATTATCGTTATTATTAACGCCGAGAACTGGTGTTCCTTGAACATTATTAACTCTTATAAGAGTACCAAATTCAAATGGAATCAATGCTGTTGAAATACTCTTTCTATCTCTTGGTTTTTGTACATCTATATTTGAAGTAGAGACAGATTCAATATCATATCCTTTTACATATGCCTTACCAGGAGATACTCTTATAGTTGCTAAGTCTTCGGATGGAGTATTTCCTTGATCTGTGCTTTGATTGTTGGAGTAAACGCCTCCATTAGATAGTCCATTATTTAGAGAGTCTTTTACTTCTACACCAAATTCAGTTACAGCATAGTCGCCAGATTCTTCATATGTTCTCTTGGCAAAGTAGTCTCTGATAAGATTATAACTTGATTTGTCTTGTAACTTTTTGACCTTGCCGTCATCAATTCTAACAAGTTCTACAAAAGTCTTATCGTCAAAATCAGTTAAAAGTTTTTTGGAAAGAGTTAGAGAAATTTTTAATCTATCGGCTCCAGGTGCCGCATAGTTTGAATAACCCTTAGCATTGTCATAAAGAGAATTATCATCCTTGGCGGTAACAATTTCCTCAAGGATAGTTAGACCTACTCTATATGAAGATCTTGCATTATAAGGATCTAAGACAATCTTATGTTTTGATACATCTACAAAAGTGCCTCTAATAAAATATACGCCATCGGCAATACCGACCGCAGTTCCTACTGCAGTTGCATTTTCATCGATAAGAGAAGCAACAGTTTCTCCAGCGTTTACTATTGTATTTCCATAAGTGAAACCTTCCTCAGTGATGAGAATCTCACCATCACTAAAAGAAACTACTTCACCATTATCATTGGCATCAAGATATCTAACAAATAAAGTTGGGTTGGTAATACCCTCAGACTCCGAAACATCAAGCCACTTGTCTACGGTTGCCACAACACCAGACGTTTGACCTCTCAGTCTCTTGCCAACCAAGTTGTTAGCATAGACATTGATATCAATACCTAAGTGATCTGTGTTGAGTTTTACTGAATTATAATTATCATCATAGGTTACCCCGCCAGGGATAACCATAGAACCTTCCTTAAATACGTGACTTCCAAATGACTCTATCTGATTTTGTAAGATAGACTGGAGACTCGTTAGTTCTCTTGCCTGGATTGGATACCCTGGTTTGAATAAAACCCTATAGAAATCTTTGTCCTTATTAAAGTCGTCAAAGTAAGGGTTTATATTGAGATTCGTTTTCTGTGGCATTTTTTAGAATTCCAGGATAATTTTAACGTCTTCTTTTTGTCTAGAATTTCTGGTTATGGCGGGACGATTATCAAGATATACAATGTCCCCCGACCCTTTATTTATCTCAGCATTAGCAACCCCATTTGTAAACTGAGTTCCAAGTGAGATAAGTTTTGTTCCAGTTGGGTTGGTACTAACACCAGTAAAACCAGTGTCAATAGAACCAGAGAAACCGCCTGTAGTTGTTACGGCATTAGAATTTGAAGCAAATTCATATAGTTTGGAGTTAGTTGAAACTCCAACATAGTCTGTAGTATCAAAGTAAGTTTGATTCAAGAAAGAATTTCTATCTTGGAAATACTTTAAGACTTTAGTTTCTGTGTCATATGAAGCAACATATCCTTTAGCCGTGCCGCCAGTAACGGACTGACTAATCTTATCACCAACAGATACAGTTCCAGTAACTGATGAGAACTTAATAGCACCCAGTGAAGAATATTGATTCTCGGTAAATATGGTAGTAGAACCAATAGAAGTTGGATTCTTAACTATTCCAATCTGAGAAAAGACAACATCTGTTGGGAAATCTCTTGTCGAATCATCAAACCTAGCATAAACGAGAACTCTGTCAGCACCAAGTTCTTTGTAAATATCATATCCATGACCCTTTGAAGGTGGAATGATAGGGATAAGTTTTGCCTTAGTTGATGAACTTGCGTTGATAGAACCCAGGTCAACCATACCATAAGTATAGTTCTTACCGCCAGAAGAAACAACAGTATCTGTTATTTTTCCGTTAGCATCAACATCTACAATAACTTTTCCGCCACTACCATCTCCAAGGATATTCAGTTCATGAGAACCTTGAGAATATCCAAGTCCTTGATTATCAATATAAACTTTCTTTATCTGATTCTCGTTTATGTCAGAGTTTCCATTGTTTCTTACAGCAGATATCTGAGCATTAGATGAAGTTTCCCAATCACTAGGGATAGAAATATATTCTGTTGAGTCAAATTTAATAATATCGCTGGGAGATACCGTATACAAATACTTCCAGACATATCCATCGCCACTAACACCAGGCTTAGATGGTTCTAAGTCTGTAAATGTTGGTTCATCTAAAGAAGAATTGCCCGTAGTATTAATTCCCGAAGAACCATTATCAATACAAATATAAACCTTATACTCACTATTCAGTACATAATAGTTTGCCTCATAAAGTCTTGAAGACTTTGTTGTTGGAGAAAGATTTGTTAGACTATAGTCATGACGATACATCTCATATTTTGTTCCTCTTGTCCAATCAATTCTTCTAACAAGTCTTCTTACATTGGCAGAAGTTACCTTCTTACCAAAAGACATATTATCACCAACAAAATTCTGATAGTCAAAGTTATCAGTTGGATTGGGAGTATTAGTATCCCAATCCGTCGTTCTACCATATCCAACAACTGATGGATTAGAGAGACCTACAAATACATAATATGAGTTAGAAGAACTGGTGACGGAATCTACAAAATTTCCCGCATTTAATATTCTAAACTGATCTGTTACAATTGCCGCCATCGTAATAGCTTTTTTCTATATTTATAACTATCCCAGATCCTTTCTCAAAGCACCTCCATCTCTTAATCCATATCCACGTCTCTGAATGACTGGGAATGTTGATAATCCGGAGTCAACTGTGAGACCCGTAACACCGATAGAGATGGGTGAAGAAGATCTAGAGAACCCAGAAAGTCTACCCCAAGAGAATTTCCCTTGTGGATTGGTTAGACTTCCAGAAGTTGATAGTCCAACTACTGAGGTCGTAGATATAATATTACAAGTAGCAACACCCGTCGTAGATGAAGAGTGGAAAGAACTGATAATATAAACATTATCTAAATATGTAGTTCCAACGCTAACTACTGCAGAATCTGAATCATTAATAGAAGTGCCGCCAGAACCAATACTGGTATTATAAACGTAAATTGGATATCCTTCCTGCAGACCAGTGAAAGAAGAGGCATTCAACGTGAACTTGAGAGCGAGAGGATTTCCTCCAGTTCCAACAGTTGTTCCAATTCCAGTAATAGTTCCCGCAAAACCAGCAACAGTAGTAATGTTAGAAATAATTTCATATGAAACTGGTGGGAATGATGTTAGAACTTGTGGTGGAGCAGTATGAGTGTAACCGAAACCAGCATTTACGATAGAAACGGAAGTGATAGCACCGTTTGTTATAGTTGCAGTTGCGGTAGCGGTTGTTCCAACACCAACACCAATTGCCTTTGGAGCAGATATTTTAACATCAGTGGAAGAACCGACGTATCCAGAACCACCATCAACAATTGTAAAGGAACTAATAGTTCCAGCAGCAGAGACAGTTGCAGTTATTGCAGCAGAAACAGGATCTGATGTTGTGCCGACAATGAGACCACTTACACTTGTAATATTAATAGAGGACTCATTTTCTTCATAATTAAAGAATTGTGCGTCATCAACAAAGATTTCTGTATCTGAAGTAGACAAATCCCCAATAATCCTAGCAGTTGGATAAACTTGACTTTCAATAGAGTCTCTTGACTTATAGACAAGATCTCCACTAAGATTCTTATCAGTTTTTTGTTTAATCCAACTAAATGATTTGAAGTTAGTCTCATCAATACCAAAACCAGTGTAAATGTTTGTCTCTACTTTGTCGGAAGCATTGATATTATAAATCGTTCTTGGATCCTGTATAACACTACTCTCATTCTTCTGTAGTTGTATAATGTCACCAACTTTGATAGTTTCGTTAACATTTACACTAACACTATCGGTGTCACGAGTTCCTCTATAGAAGAAAATAACAACATTATCAGCAGACTTTGGTGCAGTATTGAATACAATAGAAGTTCCACCCTCAAAAACATAATTAACATTTGGTTCTTGAATAACACCATTTACATAGATGAGAAGTAGTGCCTCAAGATCAATATCTGCAGAATCAATATTATTTTTATCAACCTCAAAACTCAGAAGATCGCCATTGTAGTTTAGTGGGAATCTTCTTCTTGATCCATTTTGTAGTTCTGCTATAGAATCGATAAAATCTAGTTCGCCAAATTGCCAGGCAGCAAAGTTATCATTAAATACTTCTAGAACTTCAAGTTCAAAGTCATTGGTAGGTGAGGAAAGATTTTTGGCAGTAACCAAACCAACTGGTTTAAACTTATCACCTTTCTGGAATCCCCATCCTGGTCTTGTGATTTTAAAGTTCTTGACTTCAAATAAGGTAGATCCGATACCGACGTTAGTTACAGCAGCACCAACTTCAACATTTAGAAGAAGACCACTTCCAGTATCAGTTGTAGCTCCAATACCGAGGCGAGAAACACCAGTTACAGATAGGTTTTCATAACTTGGTTCTGGTATTTCAATAATAGGATTAGAACTGTATCCAGTTCCACCACCACTAACAGTAAATGCTAGTGTTCCGCCAGCACCAACGGTAGCAGTGATAGTTGCTGCGGTTCCAGTATGATTTGGATCTGTAACACCAATAGAAACAGTTCCATAATAACCAGAACCAAGAATGTCAGTTGAACCGAGACCAACAGACTGAATAACACCACCAGAAACGACTGCTGTTACAGAAGCACCAACTAGAGGAGCGAAACCAAGACCTTGAGTTGACCCTAAGGAAACAATTAAACCACCTCTAGGTAGTTGATTTTGATTTACATCATAGTCAGAAATAGGAGTGGAATCACTAACACCAGTGAATACTACACTGGAAATTCCTGAGTTTTCAATGAAACTATAGTTTCCACCAGTATTATTGACTGTTGTTGGTGTCTGGAACATGTTATTGATAAACAGCAAACCACTTCCAGTCTCAATACCAGTTGTATTTGCTCCACCAACAGTCAATCTATAAGTAGCACCAATACCAGTAAATTGACTTGTGATGTCGTCATAGATTTGGTTTGTGGAATAATCCTGCCTCAAATAAACTCTTCCACCAAAAGTAGACTTGGTATAAGGAATGTTACTTTCATCTACCAACTCTTGAGTATTACCTCTAGGTGCCTCAGTGAAGTGAATCTTACTTCTGGTCATGTTGAAAGAACCACGGTACACTCTGACGGTTGTTCCATCAGTATGACTGGTTGCAGATGTTCCAACAAATCCTCTTTCACTCTTAATAACATTGAATGAACCGGAACCTGTGATAGGTCCAACAGTTGTCGTTCCAAGACCAACTGCATCAACTTTAACATATTCATCATCAATCTTAAGGACATCGCCTGGAAGAACAGATGAAATACCAGAAACTCCAAAGTATGATGAACCAACTGCGATGGAACCACCATTATCAGATAGAGTGTGGTTGATTGGTGTGAATGACAGAGGTGCTCTTGTTACACCATCAATGGTGATAAGAGACTTCTCCATTTTCTTACTCATTTCTAGAGTATGAGCATTACCACTTCCTGCAGAATTAAATGTTACCGCTGTTCCAGCATTAGCATTAGACTTACTTGTAGCAAGTTTGAATTGATCATTATTAATCTTAATAGCAAAGACTTCTGATGGAAGAATATTGGTGTCGGACATAACCATAGAAGTATATGCTCCACCAACGAACGAAGATCTTGGCGTATATGTTAATGTTTCGCCAGTACTAAAGAAGTGATCACTAATGCTGAAAATACCTGTTCCAAGATCTACCACACTAGAAGTGGAGGGATTAAACTCTTTTTCAAAAATAAGAGTTCCATTATGTTTTAGATCAAAGTCAACTTTATTTGTTCTATCTCCGTTGATAGAGTCAAATTGTGTTGTTACTAGATTTTGATTTATAGTTCCATAAGAAAGAACTGCAGGAACATTTGAAAGATCCTTTTCGGTCTGAATAATTTCATTGTATGTTTGGACGAGAATATCGTCATTGATACTTGAGTCTGGATAGAATATTAGGTTGAAGTTATCGCCCGATATCTCAGAACCAAAAGTACCAATACCAGTTGTGGAGTCAATTGACAGATAAGGAGACTGAACTACAAATGTGTTGTTATTGTTGTGGTTGAATACAACTTGATGTAGTGCTGAAGTGTTTCCATAAGAAACCTTAGCAGTTGTCTTAACTGTGGTTACATCTGCTCTAGTGTATGAAAGAACTGTGGAAATACCACTTCCAGAGAAGATAGAATATTTAGTCTCTAGTCTGCCTTCCTTGACAGAACTGTCTGGTTGACCAGTTGCCTTGAAGATATGAGTTCCAATGCCAGTTGCGGTAGTACCGAAACCAACGATAGAAGATCTAACAAGAACATCGTTTGACTCAGTGTTCTCAAACTTGAGTGAAAGAACGCCAGAGTTGATGCTGGAAGTGAAGGTTCCAATGAAGTTATTGGATATTTCTGAATCAGAGTTGTTATCAAAGAAGAAGTCAGACTTGTAAGTGTCAGTTCCATCGTGGTCGATGAACATATCAACAACTGTCTTGTCTTTCGTTGTAGTGTCAGTAATCTCAACAACGGCAAAGAGTGCTTCTGTAGTTGAAGTTGTTCTTTCAAAGACGGTAGCAGTAGAACCAGAACCAACAGTTACGTTACTGCCAACTAGGTTGACGAAACCAACAGACTGTGTGTTAATACCCGCCAGAGTTGTGTTGAAGTTCGTTTTGATGAACTTTACATCATAGTCATCATTGTATGGGTCTGCTGGAGTAAATCTCAGTTTAGAGTTGCCAACAGTATCCTTGATTGCTTGAATATCAGCAAGTCTGAACTGACTATTGTGAATAGAGTTCTTTTCAACGGTGATCAAGTCATCGCTAGGAGTATTCAGTACAACAATCTCGGTTGCTTGTCTATCATTATTAGAAGGGTTGATTATCTGAACAAAGTATCTGCTATATCCATCATTGGCGATGAAGCTATCAATGTCTTTATACAGAGTTGTGTTAGCATCTTCTGCGTTAGAGAACAGGTTGTTGAAGTTGTCAATGGTTAGAACTCTGTTAGTTCTACATTCAATGTAGTCACTCAGTTTTTTATTCTGAAACTTGACAAACTTAGATTTGTTGGAAGTTACATCTGTGTCGATTGCAAAATCAAAGAAGTTGATGGCATCAACCCTCATTGTTGTTCCATCATCATTAACATTATTAATATCAACTAGTGATATTGAAGTTGAAGACTCACTTGTTCCTACGGAAATTTTACCCTCACTTGTAATACCAGTATCAGCAAAGTTCTTCAGACCAGAAGAGTGAAGTAATCTATTTACTGGGTCTACCCACTCTTCATACTCGATAGGACTCTTAATAGAGTATGAAAGATTTTGATAGTAGTCATTATCAGGGAGAACTTGATAATCTTCGTTTAATTTACCAGTATTATTTGACCACCCATAGTCAGTTTCTAATCCATAATTAATCTCAAAAATACCTTTATTCTCAGTAATAGACTTAATAGTAGCAACAGAACCGGAGTCCTTACCAACTACAATTTCATTAACTTTGGGAGTATACTTTCCATATACTTTGATAGAATCGTTAAGATTATCAGTAATAATAAGATCTCTCTCAGTATAGGTATTTCCAGACTTAGTAAACAGGGTTTCGCCAATAATAAATGTATTAGGTGCCTGAATTACATTAAATGTAGGATAGTTATTCTTGTTTATCAAGAATGCGAAGGAATTTTGACTCGTGTGAGCAACGCCAGCATTAGTTGCATATGGAGAAATATCGAACTCAACTTCTGCTGGATTGGTATTTCTGTAAGCAGTCACCTCAAAGAATTTGTAACCATAGTCTGCCGAGTTGAAACCAGTTCCAGTTGTAGATGCTAGAGATACGCCCTCAGAGAATACAAAGTCTCCAACAGAGAACGGTGCCGAATCTGCTGCAAAACCACTTATTGGTGTGGAAAGAACACAAGTAACAACACCTGCCTGAGATGAGAATATACTATTAACACCAACACCATTACTGTTATTGGTTGAGAATATCTTAGACTCTATATCAGAGATACCTTTTGGAGACTCAACAATCTCGACAGATGAGATAGAAGAACCTTGAACTTTTGCTACTATTAAACCTGCATCATAGACAGTTCCAGTTGAAGGATTGACAATAACCAAATCTGGAGCTGAGGTATACCCAGAACCACCAGAAGTAACTTCAATATTGGAAATTACATTTCTATTTGTTACTGTAATGTTTGGTGAGATATAAACTTCTGGATTTAGTGTTTTGTCTGCTGAGAAGTCAAAACCAGGATCCTGAATAGTAACTTGATTAATTCTACCTAAAGTTGTAGATGTTGGAATTATATCTGCATTTTCACCAGAGGTAGAAGCAATACTTACAAACTTAGGAAGTTTCTTATAGTTTGCCCCACCAAAAGTAATTCTCATAGAATCTACACCACCAAGAGCTCTTGGTGAAGATGTGGAATACTTGAGAACGCTTGTGTCTGACTGATTATATTGAAGATCTTCAGGAACTCCATTTAGAGAAATATCGAAAGTTGTTGCCGCAACACCAGAAATTGTGTAAGTTCCGTTGTATACACTATCATTAAATAGTATCTCATTATAATTTTTAACATCAGTATCAGCAGTGCTAATAAAACCTGCTCTACTTAACTGGTAGTAAACCTTTGAAGGTAGATCTTCATGGTAGTTGAGGGTAAATGTTGCAGTTGTAGTAACTCCAACAGTTCCAACGCCAGAAGTGCTGAATGTTGTTGAAGAACCAATAGAAACTAACTCATTCTTAAATTCTTTATCATAGAATAGTTTAAGAGTATAACCACTCAGTGATGTGTCTGATACATTGAATATGAGATTATTATCTCTAATAACACTGAGTTGGGGATTGACGCCCGACAGCTCTTGACTTGAACCGCCAGTAGAACCAAAACTTACAATAGTTGGTGGTGTTGAAATAGACTCATAGTAAGTTGGTGAAAGATTAATGGTATCGTCATCAATTTTATAAACAAAGTATGAACCAGTTGATAGACCAGAGGTAACCAAATCTGAAGCGTTATAGAAGACTTTATCACCAGTCTTAAAACCATGGTCAGTTAAAGTCAACTCATTAGTTGAAGTATTAACTGCCGTTGAGTTAAACCCGATTGGATTTACAAGAAGTCTATCGTAAGTTGAATTGTATTTCAGATAAACAGAGACAGAAGTTCCAATACCGACAGATTGTTCAGAATTGAGACTCAGTTTAATAGTATCGTCATTAGCGAGACCATGAGCGGTAGAAACTGAAACTGTTGCTTTAATTTTTTCTGCTCTTGCAGTTACTTGAGTTTTATTTGATGTTAGAGAGTATCTGTAATCTGTGCTATCGCCGTTAGATGTGATACTTCTAAAATACAAACCTTCGGTATTAGTTGTTAATCCAACTTGGGTGCAAAGACCAATAAAGTCTGGTGATTTTCTAACAACAAATAGAGTTTCTGTATTTCCACTCTGAGGAATAGTGAATGTTGCACTACTTTCTTCGGTAGAAACTGTAAAACCTTGAGAACCAGATACTCTTTCAAATGTTACTTGCTGACCAGTTTTGAATGGATGACTGGGAAGATAAACACTTTGGATGGGGACAGATACCGTTTTGTAAGTATTGCCAATAAGGTATTCATTTGAAGATGATGATCCTGTTGTTGTTCCAACACCAACAGACTGGACAGAGTTGAAGAATACCTTATCATCGAGGCTAGATTCGAAGTAAGGTGTCTCAACTGACAATGTAAAACTGCTTGGAGAGAATGATACATCAGTAAATGCTGTATGAGCAGAACCACTAATGCCTCTGAGAACTCTGATAACCTTATTTTCAGGGTAGGTTCTGAGAACAGAAAGTCTTTCAGTTCCAATAGCAACAGTCGTTCCAGCAGAAACTGAAGAAGGAATATTAGCAACAAAGATATCAGTTACAAACCCAACAGTAGAGTTTGAAATAACTTCACTAACCAACTTAGTTGACTCGGAAGTAACACCAATCTTGTGTAATTTTGTCAGACCTGAAACAAAAGTTGATAAACCTGAGATAGAAATTTGATCATTCTTAAGGAAAGTGTGGGATGGATCTACATGTACAGTTACTTGATTAGAATTATTCCAAACTAGAACATTTGACTGATAAGTCTGAACTGTTGTTGTAATATCAGTAATTGGTTTACCAGTTACCCTTTCAACATAAGCAGATAAACCGCCACCATTTGTATCAGTGTTATCAAAAGAAGCAATGTCATTTACTCTATATTCACTTCCTGCCTCATTGATAGTGAAACCATCAACAGAACCTTTAGTAATAGAATCAATAACAGCAGTCTGCATCAGAGTCTTATAAGACTCGGTAATGAAGTCATTGCTTGCGTAAGATTCTCCAACTTTATATGGGAAAGTATTTCTGGTCAGAGATGAGTTATTAAAGTCATACCCTTGATCAAGATTCTGAGTAACTGGGATTGAACGATAAGTATTACCAATAAAATATGGGAATTTGGAGTTTCTACCATCACTAGTGATAGCGGCATGATAAGCATATACACCGTTAGGGAACTCTGGAGTCTTGGCATATCTACCATTATGCTCATCCAAGTCTCCAGATGAAGTGAACTTGTAATCCTCAACAAAGGAACCGGCGACAAAATCAGTAGGTCTGTCTATAACTTCACCGCTGGTCAGGTCATATCCACTTAGAAGAATTTTAATTCCAGAGTCAATATCAGAGGGGTCGCTATAACCATAAGGACCATATATTGGGTTTCCATCATTTGCCCAACCAATAATTGGAGAGTGTGAAGACCCAGTATCGCTAAACTCAGAACTTCCAATACTAGTTGTATATCCAACTACACCATATCCAAGTTCTCCCTTATTATCAAGAAGAAGTTCATTTCCGAAACGATAGTGGTTATTCAGTGTAAGTACTCTTACTGCAACGTCAACCACAGCATTTCTGCCGACAGATGTTGCAGTAATGCTAGTAGCATTTTGAGAGTATCCCTTACCAGAATTTAGTACAACAACACTGGTAACTTTACCACCAGAAACTATCGCTCTTAGTCTAGCACCAACACCATCACCAACAACTTTCAGGTCTGGAGCAGAAGTATACTCGCTACCACCATTAGTTACTTGGACAGATATAATAGAACCATTAGAAATATTGGGTTTTAGTTCGACATCCTTACCACTATTAACCTCTATATCTGGTTTTTTGTGGAAGTTTAAGATAGATGAACCATATCCAGTTCCAGGTTCATACAAGTAAATATCAACAATTTCACCTCTGATAACGGGAGTTGCTGTAATTACTCCAGTTACACCATCAAACTCAGCATTAACTGTAACAGAAATATCTGGATAAGCAAAGTTTTGGAAACCAGAACCAACTCCAGTAATGCTAACTGGAAGTCTCTTTGTATAATTTGTAAGGTCTGTAGCACCAACACCAACATTTGCCAGTCTAAATGTATCGTCAGATACCTTGAGAACCTTATATCTGACTGAAGTGGATAGACCAGTGACTGCGGAACCGTCTGTTGTGTATACTACAACATCACCATCAGCAAAACCATGATTCTTAAAAGTGACAGAATCTTCAATAGTTGAGATATTTTCGGGTTTAACTTTTAGTTGCCTGTTTTGATATCCACTACCAGGATTAATAACTTTAATAGACTTAAGGTTATTTCTTCCATCAAACATTCTAAACTTATGAATGCCCTGAGAAGTGGTTGTAAATCCTACCGTACTAATACCACTTGAATAATTTTCAAACGTTTCATATAGTTTAATAGTAGAACTATTGACGACTTGGGCATAATAAACAGAACCGCTATTCAAATCTAAGTTCTGATATGCGTTACTTCCGCCAAAAGTACCTACACCAATAGCATTATTTCCATTTCTATTATAAACAATAGCATCACCATTCCTTAAGTTGTGTGGTTTTAAGAAGGTAATAGTATCACTAGAGTTATCTACGCCACCACTATCCGATGTTAATCTACCATCAAACTCTATTTCACGATATCTTCTTTCTAAAACTGGTTCTAAAATAGCACCCGTACCATTACCACCATCAATAGTTACTGATAGAACATCACCAATATCAAAATCTTGTGGATCTACATATACTTCCTTAACACTACCCTCAATAACAGCTCTTGCTAGAGCTGCGGTGTATCCTGCTCCAGGAGAAGAAATTGTAATATTTGGTGGTACTATAACATCATAATCTGTTCCTCCATTATAAAAATTAACACTTTCTATTGGACCGGAATAAATTTTATCAGTTGACTTATAGTTGACTATCTCAACACCATTAATCAACATACCAGTTGGTGCTGGAAGTGTTGGGGAATCATTACCATTCTCAACATTTCTGTTTAGTGGGAATTTCTTAAGAAGTTTTTGTGGGTAAATATTACCACTCTTTTGTGAAGACAGTGTAAAGGTGTGAGAACCAGTAGCACTGCTTGATGTAAACTCAATTGGATTATCAGTTACAATGAGTGACCTTGAAGCATATAATTTTATCTGGTTTCTTAAAGAAAGAACCTTCACATAATAATACCCCTCACTCAACCCATTCAGAGGATTTCCTGAGTAAGTATAGTAAACTTCATCGCCATTAACGAAGGAAACATCACTACCGAATGAAAGGATAGAATACTTCTCAGTGGTGCTGTTATAACCCTGTAAGGCACTTCCACTAACGGAAGGTAGTGTTGAGCTTATAATACTTTCAGTAATGTTGTAGGAGGGCAGAGAGTTTGATGCGACGTATGCATTTCCACTGCGATCAGTATAAACGTTTTGAACATCACTGGTTATAGTATTGTCCCCATAGAAGATAGCAGTTCCACTACTAGATGCAGTTTTTACTTTTCTTCTGATAGTGTAGATATCTGAAGAACTTGCACTAAATCCAATAAGGTTGTCTAGGGTTATCTGCTTATTTGCAGTATCTAAACTGGAAACAATAGCATCACTGTGTATAACAGTTTCAGTAGTTCCGCTGAGAATATCTACAGTATCTCCAACTTTAAGACTTGACTTATCCAGTTCACTCTTTAACTGGAAAGTAGAACCATTGATACTCTCAACTTCAAATCTTGAACTTGTGTTATAAATCCAACTATTTGCAAATATTTCCTTATCGGTCTTATCAGTTTCTGGATTTAAGATCTTCTCACCAACATTCTTTGTATAGATTTTTTCTCCTTCTGTAGTTCGAAGAATATCATTTACTGCTTCAAATTTTGACAATACTCCTGTAATGCGGAGTTCTACTTTCTTAGTAATATCTCCATCTTCATACCCAAAGAAGAGATCATCAGTTCTAACATTAGATTTAGTTCCTATTGCAGTTTCAACACCACTACAACCAAGGAACTGATTGACAGTTTTTCCTGTATACTCAATAGTATTTTCGCCACATATAAGTTTCCCAGTATCGGCAAAACCAACTGTAGAATCAACAGTAATTACTGATGAATCAATAGAAACAGGACTAACAACTTTTGTTGATGCCTGAATTTTAAAAGTACCTTCGATAAGGTCTCTATCATCAAAACCAATAAAAAGACCAATCTTATAATATGTGCTGATACCAGATCTAGAGAATATTTCTACTTCGGACACAGATGCCTTTGTCTGTGAATCGGTAGAACTAACAATCTGACCAACTAATTTATCTGGATCGCCAGAAATTCTCTCAGCGATAATAACATCTCTTCTTATAAACCCAGCGGAAGATGGTTTTACTAGATATTCTTCTAAGTCAATAACTTGTGCTTCAACACCATACAAAACTTTGAAGAGAATTTTGTATGAATCTTTAGTTCCCTTTGCCTCATAGAGACTTCTTGCTTCTTTAATGAAGTTGTTGACATCAAGATCGGATACAAAGTCAACATTCTCAAGACCGGGAGTAAACGAATACTTGAGTTTGTTATAAAATTCTTTGAGAAAACGGGTACTAAGATTCTCAACTACTGCTCCACTAACATGAGATTCTGCCGATGAGTTCTCAAAAATCAGTTCTTCAGCATCTAGGTCAGTTCTATATGAAGTAATACCACAAAAACCTCTAATACATCCAGTAAAAGAGTTTGTAGTGATACCAGTATAGGTGATAATTTCATCACCAATCTGGAAAAGACCGTATTCTGCTGGGAAACCCTTAGTACTTGCTACTTCCACAGTATCTGCCGTGGAAGAAATATCGGCAGAAAGAGTGGTCTGACCAGAAATCACTTCTTGAGTCAGATTATCTAACTTTAGATATTGATCAAGGTTATCAGACAGGTCTGAAGGACCACTCTGATACTCTTGTGAAATATAATATTGCTTTAGAAAATCTACTGTTTTTGGACTTTCTGAAAGTATGAATTCTGGAAGTTGACTCTCAATTATTTGCTGAACTTTTACCCTCTTCTCAAAGCCCGTTTGTATCATTTTATCCTCTCTTAAGTTCTCCGTTTAAGTAACTAGAAGTAACCTTATAACCGACGCCAGAGATCTGTTCGCCAGATGTTATAGTATCTTTAACCATATTTATGGTACTATCGGCAACAGAAAAGGATAGATACAAATCCTTCAAACCAATAATATCATTAGACTCTGGGAATGCCTGAATCTCAACAATACTATTGGCAAGTTCTGTTGATGTGATATTCAAAGTGTTCAAAATTATCTCACCTTTCGTGTAGTCTACGGTGCCTGCAGACTTCACTACGACCTCATATTTACCAGATTCATTTATATCCTTAACAATAGAAATAGCGCCCTTCCCGTCGCTTCCAGGCACGTCTGTGAAGTAGAATGTTCCCGTTCTACCTGCCAGAGTGAACCCAGTACTCTTAATATTAAATCCATCTTTATTAATATGAAACTTATTACCATAACACAACTCATATTGTGCTGGTTGGTTGATAAGTGCCTTCAGATTTCTGCGAATGATAACTCTGGTGATATTAGAAGTAATAGCACTATCACTATTATCAATTGTTTGGCACAACTTACTATACTTGAATCTACCACCAAACTGATTGATATTTGCTCTCGCAAAAGTGTTGAGAACTGAAGATATCTTCGTCTTGAGAGAATTGACATTGGTAACCTGAGAGGCATTATAGTAAACTCCAGAGTTAATCTCAACATAAAGTACCTTCAGATCAGTAATTCTTTGATTGATACCTGATAGGGAATAATTCTTCAGTTTTGTAAGAATGGTCTGCTTATCAAAATCGGAAACAAAGTCACCATTCTTAGGTTTGATACTAATAATAACGTTTCCAAACTCTGGTGGGTCAAGTTCTTCACCACCAACAACAGAAACAGACTCTGTATTTGGATAAATTTGCTGAATTATCGCTTCATAATCACGAGTCGTCACTGCTCTTTGCTGCGAAGCGTAAATTCTTGGAGCAAAATACTTAATTGAGTCAACACTCTCAATAGCACTACCATTTGCTGCCGAATTTACAGTAGTAACACTAATGGTATTGGTCGGAATGACTGTATTTGAGAGAGAATCTAAAAATCTTCCTGAGAAAGAGAAATTAGCAGCACCATTTCCGTCTTCACCGTCAGTAATAATGTAAGAAACGGTAATAATTGCCCCATTTTCAAGTTTTTTACCAAAATATCCATCTCCAAATAGAAGTTCGTACTTTTCGTCTTGAACTTCTTGGATCAAATATATTTCAGAATTCTTATTTAAATTTATAATGTTGTCTACTAAAGAATATTCTTTTCCTTCACCACTGTCCGAAGTACCTTTGACCTTTACAACAATAGTTGAGGTGTCAATGAAAGGATTATCAAGTAAAAAGCGTTGATCAAGTGAACCATCAACGACAAATTGCTTCTTCAGGTACGTTCCCTGGTAAATCGTGATATTATTGAAATTAGCAGTACCAGAGTTAATAGTTGTTGTAATACTTTCTGGGACTGAGAAGACATAATTGCTATTATCTGCCGTTCCTACGCACACTAGACCCGCCTGTAAGGTCAGTGTATCCGATGAAGAGGTAGTTGATGCACTCAAACTTACCGTTGCCTTAGCAGCGTTTCTAGAGCGAGGTACATAACCGATGTTTCTGGCGAGAGAAACAACATTTTCCCTCAAAGTTGCCGAATCCAAGAAGGATTCGTTGACTACCATGTTCGCATTGAACGCATTAATATAGGTATTATATGCTAACGTGTCGATTAAGACAGAAAAGTTAGACCCCTCAAAGTCAAAATCCGAGAAAGTTGAGTTTGCTCGGAGATATTCTTTGATCGAGGTCCTTATCTGGTCAAAATCTAGGTTGGTAAATTTTGTAAAAGGCATCTTTTTATCTGGTAGCCTCTAATAAGAATGTAAACTGCTGAACAGGAACGTCTTGACCAATGATGTTGAACAAAACCGTGACCTCAAAAGTGTTATTATCGGGGTCAGGATCAACTTCTACCTTAACATTATTGACTCTTGGTTCAAAATTCTCAATAGTCGTCAATACTTGCTCTTGAATGACGGTAGCAGTACCATAATCAACAAAGTCAAACAGACTAGAACGCACATCAGACCCTAAAAGAGGTTGAAAAAAGCGTTCATTTGGAATTGTTTGGACTAAATTTCGTATTGAACGGGTAATTGCTGCCGCATTTTTGAGCACAGGTAGGTCTTTTGTCACAGGATGAGGCTCAAAAGACAAACTAATGTCCTTAAATGCTCTTGATATCCTTGTGACTGCCATTTGTCAAGAAGTTTTCTTGCTTTATTTATATTTACACCCAAGGATTACCGTATGTTGGCTCTGTACCATAGTCCCAATCATCATAATCTTCGTCATTACGAATCTTTTCATGCAGTTCCGCCTGCTTTTTAAGGTCATGACGAGGTGCTTTATCATGCATTACCTCCGTCAACACTCTTTTTTGAGGTAAATTCTGCATTGAACCATAATCTGAGGCGAGTTTTGTGGTGCCCCACATCTCTCTCATGTATTCTCTGTTCCTATCGACAGGTGATTGTCCCATTTTAGCTCCTGATTTGTAAAAATCAGAACTTTTAGAGGGGTTGCTATCCCTTATCATTATTTATTTTCATGAAAAAAGGGGGTCTAATGCCCCCTTGTATCAACCTTTTCCTTGACCGCGATACTTCTTCTTCGCTTTATTGCGAGAAGACGCTGCATACTTTGTATTCATACCCGCTCCTTGACGAGTTTTCTTCGGCGCACCTTCCACATAACCGCCACCTTTACGCATAGCCATAATCAATACCTCTTAGTAATTTTAGTCTCAAGATCTGAAGGTCTTGGAAAACCTGTCTGATAAAACTCTATCGACAGGTCCTCCATAATATCAAAGTACTCCTCCTCTGTCAAGTTGGAGTGTAGTCTCTCCCCTTTACATAATATTGTGTAAAGTTCGCT
>Ga0255768_10002445_pt1 | contig 18686 bp, 27 predicted proteins | sample 071ome_33_FD_179983 | JGI IMG/M metagenome (GOLD analysis project Ga0255768, IMG submission 179983) | Coastal salt marsh microbial communities from the Groves Creek Marsh, Skidaway Island, Georgia - 071412AT metaG (version 2) | ecosystem: Environmental > Aquatic > Marine > Intertidal zone >...
CGTTCGCCTGAGCCTGTGTACAACGGAACCTGTTTAAAATATTCACGCAGGTTATCTAAAGCAAAACCAATTATTGTGCTGATTTCTTCCTCAGTTTTAACCATGCTGGCTGCTATCATAGAATCTGTAAATATGTTACGAGCCCATTCTGGAAGTTCTCTTTCTCTAGTTGGTACAAAGTCTTTTACTGCGTTTTCATACCATTTGATCATTTCATGATCGTATCCGCCCGAACTAGGCGAAAAGTCGTGAAATGCTCCTGTAACTTTGTTAGGACCTGCTATAACATCAAAGCCATATATAGGAGCATCATTGTTAAGATCAGGAAATACACATACGTGCATCATCCATAACTTTCTATTAGCCCTAGCATCAACAACATCTATATGAGCTCTACGCACATGATCGTTTGCCCATACACGATTGATCCAGCCGTTCTCTGGTTGGTTGAAATGATCTAATCCTGGTTCTGCTATTTCAGTGCCGTTTTCTTCAAAAATTTCTATAATGCCTTCTTGGCATTCTATCAATCTATCCCAAAGTACGCTCATGTATTATCCCAACTTATTTCAATACGCTGTTTGCCAGTTTCGTTCCAATGCCAACTACAACCACATTCCTCAATTATAGGGAGTATTGCCTTTAGATTTTTAACGCCTTTTCTGCCGCCATCAAAACAAAACATACTGTAATGTTGCTCTTCAGGAGACAATGTTTGAAAACCTTCATTGCGTTCTTCCCATTCCTCCCACCATTCTTCTTCTTGTTCTTCGGTCAAACCTTCTGGTGGTTCTGGTTCTACTTCACAGTCTTGGCTGTGATTGAACAGCACTTTTGAAAAATCTATTTCAGTGCCGTCCTCAAACTCATATGGCAATTCACTCCAAGCACAACTTTGGCAGCAGGGTAAGTTCCAACCTACATACCAACCTTCTTCGCGTAATCTTTCTTGTAGTCGTCGAAACCCGTTCAAGGTTTGTCGTCTCCTATCTGTTGAAATAGTTTAGTAGCAAATTCAAAACACACTTTTGCTTCATCTGCCATTGAGTCGTCTAACTGTTCTCTAATTTTGTTTTTTAATTCTTCTGTATCAGCACTAAACTGATAATATTTACCAGACCCTGGAACACGTTTTGCTATCATTTGACCACCACTTAGATCGCCCATGTGTCTTACATAGATATGAGCCATAAGTTTATTTTTGTCTTTCATCAAATCTTTTAAGTACGCTACATAATTGTGTGTTGCAGGATACACAGTGGGTTTTGTTTCTGGGTGGTCCCAAAGTTCTTGAAAGTCTTCCATAATACTCGGAGCACGTTGAACTTCTGGTATGTCGTCAAATAATCTATTTACTCGTCCTAATGCTTCTAGCAAATCGTAGCAAATGTATTGATTATACAAATAGGTAGCATATCTTTCGTTAGAAATCTTACCTGAAAACATTTCTTTTACAAAGTCTTGTCTTTCAGCGTTTTTATGATGTTCCCAAGTAAGATTTTTTAGATTATCCATTTTACTCCTGTTCGAGTTTTATTTGTAACGGAAACCCGTGATTCCGACTCATAGTAATTGCTTCAAAACTTTTTTGTTCAGCAACTTCGAATGTGTAATATCCGACTACTGCTGATCCTTCTGTATGCACAGTTAGAGTAATTTGTTTTGCAGTTTCAAACGAATGATGAAAAATTGATTCTAATAATCCAATTACAAAGTCCATCGGTGTTTGATCGTCGTTTAGGAATACCACTTTATACATAGGTGGTTTAGCAATTTCTTTTTTTATCTTTTCGTCTATCTTAACATCTACATCTACAGTCATTTATTATTCTCCAATAAGTGGGGGAGGGTTTCCCACTCCCCCTAGACAAGTTAGCCTTCGATAGTAATACCTTTACCAGATTCAATTTCAATCTTTTTAGGTTGAAGTTCTTCTGGCACTTCACGTTTGAGGTAAATGTTAAGCATACCTAAATCTAAGTGTGCTCTTTCTACCTTTACGTGATCGGCTAGTGTAAACTGCCTACGGAAATTGCGACCAGCAATTCCTTTGTGTAGATAGTTAGTTTCCTCATCACCCTTTGGTGCTGTACCTTCAATTGAAAGCACATCATTGTCATGAGTGATTTCCAGATTATCCATACTGAAACCTGCTACAGCAAGTGAAATGACATATTCGTCATCAGTTACTTGAGCAATGTTATATGGAGGATATCCACTTGATGTTGAATTAGCAAATTGTCTTTCTAATTCATTAAAGATTCTGTCGAATCCAATAGTAGCCCTCTGGAATGAGGGTAAGTCTAGAGTAGTTATTCTTGTCATAATTTTTCTCCTTTAATAAGCAAGATTAATATTAGGAGTCCTTTCGGCACTCCGCCTTCTAGTGTAGAGAAAGCATTATCTCTACGCATTTATTTATCATTATACGATCACTTAACTAGTCTGTCAAGAGTTTGCGTATATTGAATTAAACTGTTGTGTACATCTTACAAAGGTTGTACACTTTGATAATTGTTTCAACGTCTTAGCACCTGCATATGTACAAGTGCTTCTAAGACCGCCTAAGAGGTCTTGTACTGTGTTTTTTACAGGACCGCGATAAGGAACCAGCACATCTCTACCTTCACTGCTACGGTATTCTTGTAGTCCGCCAAAATGTTTATCATTGGCTGCTTTAGAACTCATACCATAAAACTGTACAAATTGTTTTTGCTCAATTTTTCTTGTATGTCGTTCTAAATGATTACCAACTTCATATTCTAATTCATTTGTTTCGTAAAATTTTGTAATAACTTCACCACCGCCTTCATCGTGTCCGGCAAACATACCACCAAGCATTACAAAGTCAGCACCGGCACCAAATGCTTTTGCTACATCTCCAGGACAAGTGCAGCCGCCATCAGCAATGATGTGTCCACCAAGACCGTGAGCGGCATCAGCACACTCAATGACTGCGGATAACTGCGGAAACCCAACACCAGTCTGTATCCTAGTAGTACAAACACTACCAGGCCCAATACCAACTTTAACAATATCTGCTCCACTTAGTATTAACTCCTCTGTCATTTCTCCAGTAACTACGTTACCTGCTATAATTACAATGTTTGGGTATTCTTTTCTTAATTTTCGAATAAACTGTGTAAAACGTTCTGAATACCCGTTAGCAACATCTACACATACGTATTTTAAGTTGCCGTCCACTAACCCCATTACATTTTGAAACTTGCACCAATCGTCATCTGTAATGCCAATACTCATTGCTACATAATTGGTACGTAAGTAATCATCTGTGTCAAAGAAGTTCAAAAGTTGTTCTACTGAATAAGTTTTTACTAGACACGTAAATATACCCTGTGCCGCTAATGTATCAGCCATTTCGAATGTACCAACACCGTCCATGTTAGCAGCCATAATTGGAATACCCTCATAGTGCGGATTGCTTTCAGGACGTAGTACTTCCATAGTCATATCCGCAGGTGTATAATTTCTAAAACTAAAACTTCTAAGCAATTCAACTTGTTTTCTGCTACTTAACGTAGATCGTTTTGGTCTAATTAGTACATCTTTATAGTCAAGTTTAATGTCATTGTCAAGACGCATTATTTTTTACTCCGTAGTTAAATGAAATTGAAATCCTGTCTCGGTTTATTTTATTTCCTTGTACGCTGTGCTTTAACCAAGCAGGAAAAATATATAGAGCTCCTGTTTTTGCTTTGTACGTAGATCGTGTAGCAGTAAAGTATGTGAGTTTTTTTATTTGATCGGGTAAGAAATATTGTGCGTTGTCGCCGCGTTCAATTTGTAAATTTCCTTGTTGCTCGTCGGCATCTACATAATACACTCCGGTTAATACAGCACCAGCATGATCGTGTAAATGATTATACGCACCTTCAGGATTTACGTTAAACCATATGTTATAAAGTTCTAAATCAGGAAGCCCAACTTGATCAGTACAAAAATTAATTTCTTGATTAAGAGTTTGAATTAATTGATCAACGTATATAGATTCGCCTTGTTGAATAGAGTTACTTTGCCAACCTTTGTAGTTGCTAATAGTAACACCCTTGTCCTGCTTTTTTTTACTGTATGCAAATTGCTTTAATTCTGCATTATTTGGTGTGTGTATTATTCCAGACCAGACTACACTTGGAAACCAAAGTTCGTTGTGCAAAGGCATAACCTAGTACCTTTTTGGCCTTCGAAGGTATTGTTCTTGTTCGAGACGTAAGCGTTTTTTATTTCGAGCTATCCCGGCTGCTTTTTTCCTGCGCTTTTTTGTAGTTGGTTTTTCGTAAAACTCTTTTTCTCTAAGTGTTTGCAATAAACCACTATCGCTTACTTTTTTCTTAAACAATCTTAGAGCTTTGTTTACATCGTCGCCACGAACTTCTACCTTAAACCTTGAGGCTGAGGTGCAGGTTTATTATTCCTTTGGTAGTTATTTTTGTTAAATCTATGTTTCAAGTTTATCCCCTATGGATTTATTTAAAAAATCTAAATTATATATTCTATTAACGCTTAGTTTATTATAAAACACATTCTCTGCTCTTGTCAACCAATATGTATTGTTTTGGCTAATGAAGTAAGAAGCCATATCTCTTATATCAGGCGGGGTATTGTCTATATCTAAAATTGTAATATCACAAATTTTGTTAATAGAAAGTAACCAGTCTGGATCATGGTCTAATTCATGAACTTCGTAGTAATATATGTTGAAAGGAATGTCTACTGATGCAAGATAGTTTTGCATTTGTTCTTTAACAGAACTACTAGGATATATTAAAAGTATATTAATGTTATTATTAAAAAGTTTATCTGGTGGAGTTATAATATTAATTTTATTCATTTAATTTTTTTATACGTTGCCAAATACTGTTTTCTGTTTGTTCTTGGTTTTGAACATAGCCTTCCTGGTCATCAATGTACCTTTCCCAAGGAAGTTCGTCAATGTGTCCTAGTATATATCTTTTTTTATGTTCTTTTAGAGTTTCGTTTGGATTTTCTTCTTTCCAAGTCTTTTTGGCGGCATTCCATGTAGAAGACTTCTCAGCTTCTCGATAATCTTTAGCTCTTTTTCGCTCGTTGTCTACCGATAATTCTAAGTCTTTTTTTTTGGTGGGTACTAAGTCCTCAGTTTTTTTTTGAGCGTAACTTTCTGCCATTGCTCTCGCCGCATCATCTACAGCAGAAGGTTGATCGATTGGCTCCGGACTACCGAGCTCTCCAGTTGTCCCTTGCTGTTGTAAGTGTAGGTCGTTATCTGTTGTTCCTCCGTCCTCGGTAGTATCTTCACTACCTCCTTCACTAGGGGTCTCTCCGCTACTTGGGGGAGTTGGGTCTGGATCGGGCTCACTGGAGGAGTTTGGGTTGTTGATGATATTTCCATTGTCTTCGTCCCTAAATCGGAATGTGTATTGGCTAGCAATCAATAGTAGAACTGCTAGAGGATCAAATACAAATATGATTATGATAATAACCCATCTAACTGCTTCTTCTAATAGATTTTGATCTGCTTGCTCTCCGTATATAAACTCAGCAATGTATTTTACAGGTCCAACTTCTGCTTCTAACATTCTATACTGAGATTCTAATACGGCCTTGTTTTCTCTAACGGTGCCCATTTCTGTTTGTTCATTAGAGATAAAGTCTTCTAGTTCTGCTATTCTAGCATCAACGTCATCTGTTTTTTCTGTAGTTTCTGTACGTAGTGAATTGATTCTTTCTACCAGTTGATTAATTTGGTCTGTATACTTTGTATCAATTGCTGTTAACTTATCTGCTAACTCGGAGTTAATGCTTCTAATCTCTCTTTGTGCGGCACTAGCAACACTAAGTTCTTGCGATTCTATTTCCTTAACTCTAGCGTCATATGTATCGTTTGCTCTAGCAACAGCATCGTTATAAAGATTAGTTTGGTTGTTGATGATACCGCCTGTGTTATATCTTTCGGCTTGTTGTAGAGCTTGATCACGAGCATTTACAGCCGCTTCTAGATCTTGTGTTTTTCTGTTTGCGGCTTGTTCTAAACGATTGTTTTGTTGATCAATTCGTTGTTGTGCTAGTTCACGCTCTGCTTTCTTTTCTGTATCAATTCTGTCGTACAGATTATTTAATTCGGTTTGGTTAGATTGAAGCAGTCCGTCTACTCTAAAACCTCCACTGCCATTTAATAATCTAGTAAGTTCTTCGTCCCATCTGTCTAATTTAGATTGACTACGAGTTAGGTTTTCTTCTAGTGTTTGTATTTGAGCAACTTGCTCAGTGCTTAGGCTAGTTTGTTCTATGTGTGCTTTAGATAAAAATCCAAAGATACCCATAGATGTTATGAGCATTAGAACTACGACAGCTAAAGATAGATAGCCTTTTAGCCACCAGACAGCACGTGACCAATACCTATGTAGCCATACTGCTGTTACTAGTTTTGCTACTTCTAACACACCGCCCATTATGACAATAGGGATTACAGCCGCGGCGAAGATAGCCGCAAGACCTGCTACGGAGTAATATATAGCGACGGCTGAAATGGTCAATGCCGTCAGCATTGTTAACACTGCTAAGAACATACTGTATTTACTATAATTACTGGTGGGCATAATATATTGTTATTTTCTAATAAAGCGCCAACCGCGTGTATCGTGTTCTCTGCAAGCAGTTTCAGTGAAAGAACGTGAGTTACCTTTTTTAGTTACGGTGCTATAAATTACTTTGCAAAAGCCACTGCCTTGGGGATAACCGTGCACCGCTTTTACGCTACCCATTGCCGTTGTTTCGTACCAATTGAACACCTGGCCATATTCACTTTCTAAGGCAGCATACACTGCACTAGTCTGTTTATGTTTTTGTTCTTGGGTCAATTGAAAGGATAAATTTTTACCAATATTGTAAACAGTATGAGCTAGTGCTCCTAACTGATAATTAGGTGAATGTCCTACTACAGGACTGTATTGAGTGCTTTGACTTACATAAGGACTGCTAGAAGCACACCCTATTAAGCTACCTAACAGTACCGTACAGATTAAGAATTTCCCAAGTGCCGTCTGGTTTTTCACATTGAACTCCTCGTGTTTTTACTCTAACACCATTTCTTATTTCAGTATACCAAAACTCTTTGCACCCTTTGTCTATACCAGCTCTAGCAATCTCCATTTGTTGCCCTGGTCTATCTGTGCATTCTAGTATAGTTTCGCTAGAAACAGTTGTACCGTTCTGTTGTACAATAGTCTGGTCTGTGTAACAATATTGTGCTTGATAGTTATATTCGGGGCCAGTAGCACAACCTGTTACTGTTATCACCAGTGACAGTAACGGTACAAGTTTATTCATTACTCAGCGTCCGCTGTTTGGAAAGTTGTTTCAGCGAATTCTCTAGCTCTTGCCTCTGTAGCAACTAATTGGTCAAAAACTTCTTTAGGCATCTTGAGCTTAACAAAAGTATACTGCTGTCCGTTATAAACAAAAGTTCCTCTTTCTTCTTCAAGATGTTGAGTGATTGCAGTGTCTTTAACGACATAACTTATTTTAGTTAGAGTAGATCTTTGGTCGTTAACAAACTCAAGATGTGTTTCTGAGTTTACAACTCCATTGATACGTTTTGCAAAGTTATTCATTGCAACTGCGTACATCTGCTCCTCGGCGGCCTGTTGATATCTGCTTTCGCCCGCGCCGCAAGCATAAGCATACTCTTTTTTCCACCAAAACCAGCCTTCGCTGCCTGATTGGGCACAACTTGCGTACCAATCTGGTTGAGCATAACTATCTCTTTCGGGAATGTTAACCATGCTCGAGCAGGCACCTAGAGTAGCAATTACTCCAACAAGTGCCGTTGTTTTTAAAATGCCTTTCATTTAAGCCTCCTAAGCCTTTTTTAAATTAATATGTATAGTATAGATTAAAATAATATGATTGTCAACTGTTTTGGTAAACTACTCTGCTCTATAGAATTTGTGTAGGCCTATGGTGCCAATTTGATTAAATCTTTTAGCCCAACTAGGATCCACATAATAAGCATGATAATGGGTGGAACCTTCAGTAATACCACGGAACTGTCTGTATATTGTAATTTGGTAGGCTATTAATTTAGCACGTTCCCATGAATCTATGTCAATTGGTACATCTGATTTGCCGTCACAGTACCAACTAAATTGACATTTATCTCTTACCGGAACTTGTCTTCCTTTTTGCAAATGCCATTCTGATAAAGGACCCTCTTTAACTACTTCGCAAATACTAGAAGGGTATCTTTCATCTATTACTCGATTTAATACAACATCAGCAACAGCAAATTGTCCAGCCATGTTATCTGATCGACTTTCAAAATAGATATTTTGTGCTAGACAGTGTAGTTCTTTATCGGAAGGTTTAGGTAAAGTGATAAATCCTTTTTTGTAAAAGTTTGTGTCACTTGCAACACTTGAGCTAGCAAATGCTATTACAATTATTAGTACAAGATGTAAAAACTGCTTCATCTTCTCATCCTCGCTATGTCTTTGGCGTGTTGGTCGTCTATGACAGGAACTGCATTGCTTTTGTGCATAGTTGCAATGCCTTTAATCAACGTGCCTGTGTACTTTTGCGGTTCTACTCGCTTGCCGCAATCTGTACCCATAGTACAAAAAGTACCATCTTTTACTGCTTCTTCCATGAGGCTTTTATATTTAGGTGTTTCTCTTTGGTATTTTTTCTCGGGTTTTAATGATGAAAAGGTAGTTGTAAACTTTTTTTCACCTCTGCAGTATGCAATGTAATCGTCAAGACTTTTGTACTGCATATCATGCATATGTTTTTGACGCATAAGTTTGTTGTGCTTACGCCATTCGATAGTATATCTTTCGATATCTTTCTGTGTTAATGCCTTTTTCTTACGTTTTTTTGTGTTTATGGTGCTCAAACCTTGAGCCAAATGCATAGTCATAAAAAAACCTGCCTTTCTAATATTACTCTATTAGTATAACAGATTCTAATGTAAAGTCAAGCTATTTTGAGTATAATACTTGTTTATGTCGATTATTTTTTGGACTTCTTCTTGGTATATTTTATCAAAATTTTTCTTATTATGATTCGTAATTTCTATAATTTTATTAACATCATAATTGAAATTGATAACAGATTCTATACATTCGTACCTTCTAGCACTAGCACCTAATGTACTGTCGTAGCTTTCATCTGTTAAATCAGCAAACGTTTGATAACCTTGACTTTGAAGTTCTTTTAAGAAATGAGGAGAAGAAAATATAACGAACGGATGATGATTGTAGATAGCCCTAGCAGTTTTTTCTGTAACAAACACTCTATGATCAGTAAAATGAGTTTCTAAAACAAGGCTCAACTTTGTTTTTTCATACAGCCTGTGATCATATGGGTATCCTTGATAATGACCATTCCAGCCTAAGTCAAGTGCTACTCCGTCAACAGATTTACTAGTGTGTTCGATTACTGCTTCTACTAATGTTGGATTGTAGGAGTTATCTTCTGTATTTAAAAAAGCAAGAGTTTGTTCTAAATCTTCTTTATAAAAAGTGCATATTGAATTTTTTAATAAACCTTGTTGGTACAAATCAATACCAACAGGTATACGATTATATTTGAACGGCTTTCCGCCTAAAATTAAATAATTCTTTTTTCCGTAATTATATGTTTGATTAAAACTTTGTGGCAAAAATTTATGAATGTTTCCAGTTTTAAATTCAAAATATTTAAGTAAAACAAATGTAACATTACCGAAGTGGCTTTGCATAAACTTTCTTGTAAGACCAGAGGGTCCACTTTTACTATAATAGTTTATAATAAAAGTAATTTTATGTTCTGGTATAGAAAAGTTTTCAATTATTTTTTTGACCGGACTCCAAATAACGTCGAAGTCGTTATCGTCACTAATAACTAGTTCTTCAGTGTAATAAAAAATAAAGTTTTTTTCTTTTGAAAATTTTTGATTTCTTTCTAAGAGTTCTTTTGCATCTATGCATTGTATTAAATAGGTGTCAGCATCTATTTCTCGATTAACTCTTTTAAAAAAATAATCAAATTGATAACTTTCTCCAGAGATAGGCTCCCAAAAAGTAATCATTAAATTTCAACTACACCTTTTTCTATTAATATTTCTCTATTTTTTAAGTGAAGCTCTTCTATATCTTCTTTTGATTGACCGTGATAAGGAACAGCATAACCTTCTCTAATCATAATATTACCCATAAAGTCCCAGCTATCTGTAGTTGCATCATAAACACGGAACTTGCCTAGGATGCGGCCAAATTTTCCTTTTGATTCATCTCCAGGCTTTTCAGTTACTAGTGTTTGGCTAGAACCTTTTGGTAATGTTTTTTGCACAAAGGCTTTTGCAGCCAAACCAAATTTCTTTTCTATTTTGTCTCTTGTTCTAGATTCTGGAGTGTCTATACCATGGACTCGTACACGTTCGTTTCTTAACCACATTCCGAAACCTAAATCGATATCAACATCGACAGTGTCACCGTCAATTACTTTTACTATTACGCAGTTATATTCGTACATTATTTTCCTTGCCCCCTATACTTTTTGTATGTTCTTCTTTTAGATTTGTTCATCGTCGCAGTTTTTGTCAAACCTCGACCTATTGACGTTCCTTTTTTTGTTGGTTCGTGCCTAGACACTGTGGTTGCTTTAGCCATAATAAAAACTCCGTTTATAATATACGTGTATTTATAATATTACGCTATTATTTAAGGAGAATTATTTATTATCTAGGTATATTCTTAATAGGAAATCTTCTAGATGATATTCGTCAAGTCCTTCATACGCTTCGTAGATACCAGAATCTTCTTCGTCGATGTCATCATCTATTCCTAGTAATTGAAACATTTCTTCTTCGGTTAATGTTTCTTTTAATCTTGATGCTGTCCAAAGTATTGAACCAACCATTAGGAAAACACACATATCTCCATTTTTGATTTCGTGTTCTGATATAAAATTAAGAGCTGTATCTTTACTTTTTTGATATTCGTTAAATCTAATAGATTTTTGTTTGAAATAATTTTTTGTATCGTCGCTTATATTCACTACCAAAGCCCTAGGTTTTTTGAGTTGCCAGCTATGATAAAAAGACAGGTTACAATGTTTAGAACAATCCATACCGTCCTAATCACTGCAACCTTGTCTGCTTTACGATTATCGTCGTAAGCCTTGGTGCCTATTGCCTTACACCAATATTCCCACATTACATAGAATTCTTTTTATCTTGAATTTCTTTTCTGCGGTCTTTCGTTAGTTTTCCTAAATCGCCTAGTGCTTTACGGGCACGAGTTGCGGCTGCTTTAACACCTTTATCGTCCCAGGTTTCGGCTTCCTTTAAATAGTTATTAAAGGCTTGTACTATTTCTTCATGTAATGTCATTTAATTCTCCTTAATGATATCATAAATCTCTTCCCAAGAAGAGACTCTAATTACTTCTTTATTATTATATGTCCTATTGTATAAATGGTCAACAATAATAACTTTGTGCCCTGCTTTTAAGCCAGCATCGCAATTTGCTGGTTTGTCTTCGATCCACCAATGTCCTGATTCATATTTGCATAGTTCTTCATCTTTATCTGCACCTGTGTCTAAACAAATGCAATCCATATCGGTAGAAAATTCTTTATCTAAATTGTATCTTCTTAAAGAGCTTGCTAAGGGTTTAGTTGATAAACTGGTTATACCTTGAAAGGTATAACCTTCGTTAACTAACTTTTTAATATATTTTTTTGCGTCACGTAAAGGTTTTAAATATCCTATATGACCGCTTTCGTTAAACTCTCTAGTAAGTTTTTTACCTTCTTCTTTTGATATACCAAAAATTTCATTCACTGCATAGATGTCAGGATTTACAATCGAGTATCCTTTTCGTTCCATGAACTTATGAAACGCTGTTTCCCAATCAAAAACAACGCCATCTATATCTGTGAGGATTGGTTTCATGTTGTAAGAGCAATGCCAGTTGTGTTCTGTATATAGCTCTTGGCCATATCGTTGTGTGTTTTTAATATACAAAGAACAGCATTTTTATTAAAATTAAATTTAGACTCTGGATCAACTGTAAACATAAAAGGTGCTAAACCAAAACCTTCTTGAGTTGCTGTAAGCATTAATGGTTTTGATAGTTGAAAACTATCATTTTCTTCTTTAAGTAATTTGCCTACAACTTCTTCACCTGATGCAAGTTTCATACTTACAATATCGTTTTCTTTGTATGGTGTTTCTAATAACATTTTATGCCTCGTAATTTACTGTTACGGTTGTTTGTGAATCGGTGAGCTCGTGACCGCAAGTTGCTCTGTCGCCAGTTGCTGGCGGTCCTGCGTCATATCCTACAGCAACTAGTTTATCATTTCCAAATACATCTGATGTGAATGTTACATCAACTTTTGCGTTACTGTGTGATCCGGAACCGTGACTAGCAACACTGTCGCCATCTAAAATAATAAGTTCATCTTCAACAAAAATATCAGAAGTACTTGGAATTAAATCGCCACTTGCAGTGTCCGGATCTCTTGCTACAAAATATGCCATAGTTTTATCCTACTAGTTTTTGAAATTCTGTAAAGCCACCGATCTTGTTTCCATCAACAATAATTTGTGGGAAAGTTCTTGCTCCTGGAAAGATTTCAAATAATTCATCTCTTGTAAAATCTTCATCTAGCATTTTGTAAGTGTAATCAAGTCCTTTTGATTCGGCTAAGTTTTTTGCTTGTACACAAAAAGGGCAGGCTGGCTTACTATAAATCTCTACTTTCATTTTATCTCCTATACTTGTAATTATGCTTTTTTTAGGTTATATTGCGTAATACTGACTTATTAGCACATAAATTGCCACATAAGTTAGATAATGCAAAAGCTGATCTATTCCGTGTATAATCCAAAAACCTCTATCAGTTTTTTCAAAGTTATACAACTTCCAAAGATTACTTTTTACATAATCAATGTGATAATGCGCAATATAATCAATTATTAAAGCTAGTATAGCAGGAAGTATGCCTACTGTCAAGTATATAACTCCTGACCCTATACCATGTTGAAGTGAATGCCAAATACCTCCCCAAGCACCGTACGTGCCTTTATGCTGTATCATATAGGAGGTTTGTAAACAGTAATCGATTACAAAATGTTTAATTATAAATGCTGTTAAAAGAGCAAGTTCCATTTATAGTTTAAAACCGCTGAGTACGTTTTTATCAACGTCTTGTTTGATGCCGCCTATAATATAACTTTCTACTTCTGTTTCTTGAGGTGCTACTTGCACACCTGAACTAGAAAGCCAATGCTGTGTCCAAGGTAAAGGGTTTGTGTTTACAGGTGCTTCAAATATAGTATCGTACCCTAGTGCTTTGAGTCTTCTATTTGCAATGTATTCTACATACTTGCCTAATAGTGTTTCGTTCAAACCAATAATAGATCCGTCTTTAAATAGATACTTGGCCCAACGCTTTTCTTCTTCTACGCACTCGCGCCACATTTCGTAAACTTCTTCTTCGCACTCTTTTGCAATCTTTACCATTTCTGGATCGTCTTTTTTGTTCATCCAGTTTTTTAAGATGTGAGTACTGATTGCAAGATGCTGTGCCTCGTCTCTAGCAATCAACGAAATAATTTTAGCACTGCCTTCCATTAATTTAAGCTCGCCAAATGCAAACGTACAAGCAAACGATACGTAGAAACGCAAACCTTCTAGTATATTAACATTCATCATAGCAAGGAACAATTTCTTCTTTACTTCTTTCATGTCGCCTTTCTTTTGATAAAAGAATTTGTCGGCGGCATCTGTAAAAGCATCATAGTTTTTTGTTACTGACTTTGCACGTTCAATGATCTCTTGATCGTCTAAGATTGTATCAAATACTTCACTTGGATCTGCGTACACATTTTTCATAATATGCGTGTATGAACGACTATGAATAGTCTCAAAAAAGTCCCAAGTAACAATGCAGCCTTCTAGTTCAGGAATACTTACATGAGGTAGAAAGGCTAGACATGGCCCGCGACCTTGTACTGAGTCTAGCAGAGTTTGATACTTTAGATTGGAGGTAAAGATGTGCTTCTGTTCCGGACGAAAAGTTTCGTAATCTGCACGATCTTTTTGTAAACTAACTTCTTCAGGACGCCAAAAGTAGCCAAGCATAGTTTGATTTAATTTATCAAAGACAGGAAATTTAAATACATCATATCTCTGCGTGTTGCCTGCTTTACCAAAGAACATATTCTGTTTGGTAAAATCTACTTTATCTCTGTTAAAAACTGTGCGTCCCATAATAAATTATCCTTGTTTAAATTGCACAGGCTTCGCAGTCTTCTGCATCCTGTATAGGTTCTAGTACTTCTGATTGAGTATTTATTTCTTCTACTTCATCTTGTATATCGTCATCAGTTTTATAGTCGTAAGTATTTTGATAATAACTAGTTTTCCAACCTAACTTATAAGTTGTAAGTAAATCATTAAACATAACACTCATTGGCACTTCATTGTTTTCGAACTGTGTCGGGTTATAACTCCAGTTGCCTGAAATGCTTTGATCAAAAAACTTTTGCATGACTCCTACTATATTAATATATCCAGTATTGTTAGGCATATCCCATAACAATGTGTAATGATTTTTAAGTGTTTGGTATTGCGGAACAATCTGCTTTAATGGTCCTTTCTTTGACTTCTTAACACTTAAATAACCGCGCGGCGGTTCAATACCGTTTGTAGCATTTGATACTACACTTGAACTTTCGCTAGGCATCTGCGCAGATAGGGTAGAATGACGTAACCCAAACTCTTTTATATCTGCTCTTAATGCTTCCCAATCATATTGTAACTTCACATCAACAACATCGTCAAGATCTTTTTTGTAGTGATCAATTGGTAGCAGTCCATCGGAATATTTAGTGCGATCAAAATAGTCACAAGCACCTCTTTCTTTTGCAAGATTATTTGATGCTTTCAATAGGTAGTATTGAAATGCTTCTGTTAGATTGTGTACTAGCTCCCAGCTTTTTGGATCTTCATATTTTGCATGATGCTTGGCAAGGTAATGGGCCAGGCCTATGTATCCAACACCGAGAGATCTTCGTGCTTTTGTACTACGCTCGGCTGCTTCGACTGGATATTTTTGATAGTCAATAATTTCTTCTAAAGCTCTAACAGCAAGATCGCATAGTTCTTCTAGGTCTTTTACATCTTTGATTATGCCTACATTGATCGCAGACAGAATACATAGTGCAATTTCGCCTTCGCCATCAATATGCTGTAGTGGATCTGTAGGCAGTGTAATTTCTTGACAAAGGTTACTCATAAACACAGAGTCTTTGAATGAGCTGTGTGTGTTAGCATGATCTACATTCATAATGTAGATACGTCCTGTTTCAGCACGTTCTTTAATTAAGTCACTAAACAGTTCCATTGCAGGAATAGTCTTTTTCTTTATACTGGTCTTTCTTTCGGCTGCTTCGTACAGCTCTTTGAATTTCTCTGGATCGCCAAAATATGCTTCGTATAGTCCAGGAACTTCGTGCGGCGAGAAAAGAGTAATATCTTCACCAGCAAGTAGTCTTTCGTACATAGTTTTGTTCAACTGGATTGAGTAATCTAATTTACGTACACGATTGTCTTCTGTACCTTTGTTGTTTTTAAGAACAAGGATGTCTTCAATCTCTAAGTGCCATAGTGGAAAGTGTACAGTTGCTGACCCGCCACGAACACCGTTTTGTGTGCAACACCTTACAGTGGATTCAAACTTCTTAAGAAACGGAATTACTCCCGTATGCGCGACTTCGCCTCCACGAATTTTCGAGTTGACTGCGCGGATTCTTCCTGCGTTGATTCCAATGCCGGCTCTTTGTGCTGTATAACGTCCAATAGCCATGTCACTGGCAAAGATACTATCCAAAGTATCGTCGCTGTCAACAAGTACGCAACTAGCAAACTGGCGTACAGGAGTCCTAACACCAGCCATAACGGGTGTGGGGATGTTGATCTTAAATAATGAGGTCGCATCATAATATCTCCTTACATAATGTAGCCTTTCTTCTTTTGGATAGTTAGCAAACAATGTTGCGGCAATCATCATGTACATAAATTGCGGAGTTTCAAACAATTGGCCAGTGCTTCTATCCTGACACAAATACTTATCAACAACTTGTCTCATACCAGCGTAAGTAAAGTTCTCATCTCGCTTGTGTCTAATGTAAGAGTCTAAAGCGTCTATTTCTTCTTTTGTATATTTTTTAAGAATATTTTTACTATAGACTTTGCGTTCTATATTTTTTTCAATCATGTCTGACAAACTAATTGGTTCGTATCTACCAAACACTTCTTTGTTCACAGAATAACTTAAAAGTCTTGCTGCCGCAAACTGATAGTTAGGTGTGTCAAGACTGATTAGATCATTTGCTGATCTAATTAAAACTTCTTGTATTTCTTTTGTAGTCATGCCATCATAAAATTGCAAGTTGGCATTCATTTCGATTTGTGAACTACTGACTCCTGCTAGACCTTCGCAGGCGTGTTCTACTACTTTGTGAATTTTATCAATATTTAGGTGTTCTTTATTGCCGTCGCGCTTTAAAATTTGTATCCCGTTGGACATCTTTCCTCCAATTCTGTGTCTGGTTGTTGTCTATTTAGTGTAAGGCAGGCATAGGGTGTATGGTTTCAGAAAAAATAGTATCAGGCAACTCATCTTTGTGTATATGAGCGTTGTAATAATAGCCTAAAACTCTGTCACCAATATAAAGAAGATACATCCTGTCGTTATTTGACCTGTCTATACAGATATGTATCTCAAATTGCTCGTCCTTAAACTTGTCTGTTAATTGTAAAGTATAACACATTCCTAAGATTTTGCAATACTCACAATACTCATTTTCTAAAATTAATTCCCAAGGGGAAGGCCAAGTGTTTCTATCCCAAGGATCACAGTTAATGGATACAGTTGGAGCATCATCGTACTTATCAATGACTTCTTGAATAGGATCTTCAGCATATTCTAGTTGCTGGCGCCATTGACTATATGCTGATAGTCTATCTTCGTAATGTATCTTATAGAACATTAAGAAATTGTTGTTACTTTAAATTGAATTATTCCGTTGTCTGCAATAGCTGCATTTTCAACTGTTATGAGAAGTGTCTCATTAGTTGCATCAAAGTCTTCGTCTGCAGATAGTGCATTAAATTTTAATCTATCTCTGTAAGCAAAGTCACCAGTGTAATCATATTCATCAGATAAAGCAAAATCATCTGTAGTATTGTCGTACACAATAGTCAGCTCGCCGGCTCTTAATGCGTTATATACGTCACTTCTATACCAATATTCTATTTTATAAATTCTATTATCGTCTGCTGGTAATCTAAACAATCTTACTGGACTAGTTTGTTGTCCAACATTGACTCTTGATGTAAAACTGTTTTCTGAAAATGTATGTCCTTCTATTGTTGGAACAAAAGGAACACCAGTTATAAAAAGTTGATTAAATGATAAGTCATTTGTTCTTTCAAAATAATCATTGTCACTAATGTTGTACAAATCGTCAAAATGGATTACACTATGAGTTGCATTTCCTTCTGTTCCGCCTTCATTACCTACTTGAATAAATTTATTGTTAAAGGATACATTATGTGTTCCTGAATTAATCCAAAGACCTTTTCTGTCAATGTTATAAAAATATGAATTAGAAATGGTATTGTGTAATGGACCTGTAACTTCACCTGGTAAGCCTAGACTAATGTCTTTACCAAACACAATGCCGTAGCCTAAACTTTGTAAATTACAATTATCAAATTGATTATTTACAATATCGTATTTGCTTTCTATTCCGTAAGCAAACCCTGAAATTCTAATATTTTTAAATATATTATTTTTACAAGTTACTGCTGTGCTTAATGCACTCAGTTTAATGCCAACTGAAGAATCTGTTATAGTGTCACCGCTTGTAAATGTTCCTGTAATTTTTAAATCTTCAAAGTGACTGTCGACACAACTATTCAATGCTAAAGCAGGTTGTGCTCCGTTTGTGTCTAGTGTCATGCCTGTAATTTCAACGAATCTTGCTTGATTTAGTGTTGTAGACGTAGAATCGTTTGCAGGCGTTCCTGGAGTACTAGACTCGTTTACAGTTTGAAATACCGATGCATCTGTAGTTTGTTCTATTACAACTTTATCACTGCCTGCACCTCTTAGAGTAGCATAAGGTGGAACATAGATTGTTCCATTTACTGCATATGTTCCAGGTTCAAAATGAAGTATAACTCTACTAGATGTCGAACCTTTTGTTGCAGGATTAATAAACAACTGATCAATGGCTCTTTGTAATTCTGTTGTGCAATCGGTTCCGTCACCGTTACAACCAAATGCTTTTACACTTACTATGTCGTCGAGTCGATCCTGAAGCGATCTTTCAATTGGTGAAGAACTAGATGCTCCTGTTTGAATAACACCCGAATCACTTTCATAAGTGTAGGAATCAGCAAATTCAAATAGATTAGAATGTTCAGTTAATATGTTAGTATTGCCTACAGCAGGCGCACCTTCGGATACAGCACCGTTTCCAATGTACAACTCTTGGCTATCGATAGCCCAACCTAGTTCACCGCTTGCTAATTGCGGTAAGCCTGTACCGGTATTTTTCTGTCCTCTACGGATCTGTATTCTTGAAATCTGAACAACTGCCACTATATTCTCCTGTGCTTATAGTGTAT
>Ga0255768_10002446_pt1 | contig 18685 bp, 29 predicted proteins | sample 071ome_33_FD_179983 | JGI IMG/M metagenome (GOLD analysis project Ga0255768, IMG submission 179983) | Coastal salt marsh microbial communities from the Groves Creek Marsh, Skidaway Island, Georgia - 071412AT metaG (version 2) | ecosystem: Environmental > Aquatic > Marine > Intertidal zone >...
CTTTTGGTTGAAACTCTTTTTCACATTGTTTACAATTTTTCATGTTTAGCTCCATAACCAGTTAACATATTTTTTCCAAAGCTTTTTAATAAATTTCCACATCTTTATTTTCCTCCACTTTATTGAAATTGTAACAACACTATTATCCACCCAAGCAAAGGCATCGTCAATAGCAGCAAAGAATTTATATATAAATTTATCTATCATTTCTTTTCCATTTCATAGAACATTTTATCGCTATCTTCTGTAACCATATCGTTATCTTCCGCATCCCAATAAGTAGTTTGGACTCTATAGTCAGGCCAGCTGTTATCAGTAGTGTATGAATTAACATGCCACAGAATGCGATTATTAGGCTGAGCTGCATAATTACCGTTATCAAGCTCCAATATATGTGCACACTTATGCTCTTGAGGTATTTCAGAATGTTCAACATCCAAGATGTTAGTGTCTGGATGAGCCCAATCAATTGTGAATAAATATTTTCCATAATAAAATTTTTTATCTAATCCTAAAAATTTTCCCTTTAAACCATCCAACCAATCAAAGCAAGTAACACTAGGCCAATAACTGAAACAGTTCCACAGTTCCAATTCGTTCGTCTGCATATTCGGCACATCGGCTCGGTCATACGATTTTTGGAAAAACGCTGAGATAGGCAAACGCCAAAAGCACGCACCATTAGGTAACATGATGTTAAATAAGATTGCACGACCAGATATACTTGTGATACTAAAGACCACACAGTCTTCGCTTTCTCCTTGATGTTCTTTAAGATCATAAAGATACTCCTTCCTTATCTTACAATAAATTGGTAGTATATTAGCATTTAAATAAGACATCTAGCATTTCCATCTTCTTCTAGCCTGTCTTAATCTTGAATTAGGATCTGCAGCAGCTTTAGGGAATTGTTTCATTTGTCCTGCTGATCTAGCACAAAAAGATTTTCTTCTTTTCGCAGCTTTTGATCCTGGTTTAACTTTACCTGTTACGGCAGTTTTTAATTTTGATCCTGGGTTTTCTCTTCGGTATCTTGCAACACCTGCTTTAGTCATTCCTGCACCAGATTCAGTTTTTCTAAAATATTTTTTGGTTTTAGGGGGCTGAACATCAGCCCCTCTTTTAAAACCCGGTACGCTTTTATTCATACCATTCATTTATTAACCGTTCTGACCAATTAAGTTTGGTCCTGAATATTTGTCTGTTAACAATGTTGCTTTAGCTACAGTAAAAGTTGAAACATAAACACCTTGTGGAAATAAAATTCCATCTTCAGGAATATTTAAACTTGTAATATCTCCTGCAGGTACATCTGCTTCAAATAAAGTATCTCCAGTTGCACTTGATGTTTTCAACTGAACCACTCCTGAAGTAGCTAAGCCTGACAAAATAATTCCCTTTAACCTAACAGGTTGTGCAATTACTGCGTTAACTGTAGTTGCGGTAATTATTGTTGCTTGTATATCAGCTTTAGCTGCCATAGTGTTCTCCTTTTAATTATTATGCTATTGTTCCACCGTTATTTCCAGTTACAACCCAACCAATTGTTGCATCATAAACTAGTACACATCCTTGTCCAACAGTTCCCAAAGTGATTGTAGTACCACTTCCAAAAGTTGCTGGAGTAATTATTGCTGTATCACCTGCAGCACTTTCAGCAATGTATGTGAAAACTTTAACTTGACCTGCCGTTCCATCTGCAAGAGTTACAACATCACCTGTATTTTGACCAGTGATTGCAGTAGTTAAATTTATCAAGTCTGCAGCTCCTGCGCCTGAAAGTGATTGTGTGCCTGCTACAACACCTTTACCGTAAGTAGCATCAGTAGTGATAGCACCTGTTGTTCCGTTTTTTGTAACTGATTCAAAACCGTTTTCTGATCTGACCGGTCCTGTAAATGTAGTATTTGCCATATTATTCTCCTTTGTATAGCTTTGAATTTGTAGTCTCTATACCGTCTGCCTAGCCAGTCTACAAATTAAATTTTATCTAGGTTGTTTTGATTATACATAAAAAAAGGGGCGATGTAAAACACCGCCCCTTTTGGTTAATACTGATTAGTATTTATTAACTAGTTGGTAAATTTCCGTTACCAAATATACATCTAGGGTCTGACCAACCAAAGCTGTATCTTTCTCTAGCTTTAAATCTCATGTTGCCAGTATCGAAGTCACCTTCCATCGCAGTTTTGATAGGTGATCTAACGAACATTTTTAGTCCATTAGGCACATCAGTTAACAAGAAGAATGAATCAGTGTCAGTTAAAAAGTTATTCACTCTGTAACCTTCTGGTACCATTCCCATGTTATTAATTGCGTTGATGTCATTGTCGGCAGTTCCAACTCTCATTGGAGACTTCATGATTCTCTCAGCAGTAAATTGTAATTCTTTTGGAATTATCATTTTTCTACCTTGAGCAGCTATTTTCAAGCCTCTTTCATCGACAAATCCAGCAATGTCAATTAATGACTGCTCTAGTGAAGTTTCGTTTAAGTCTGCAGCAGTTGCAAGAACGTTTGAAAAAGTTCCACCTGTAGCTAATGGGTGAGCGTTTCCGATTAAAGATTCACCGTCTCCACCAGTTACTGTAGTAACTTGCGCATTGTTCAATACGTTTGCAGCTTTAACTTGCTTCGTATTTGCCATAGATCTTGCAAGAGCTCTTGTATATCTGCCCGCAAGTCTATCGTATAGGTTATCTTCGATTGCTTCTTCAGTGATAGCAAATGCTAAAGCAATTGTTTCGTGGTTGTATCTAGCTGTGAAAGTTTCACCTGCTTGATCGAACACTACTCCAGCACCTTCTTGTTTAGTTGGTGCAGAAGCGAAACCGCTTAACATTACTTCTTCTTCAAAAGCTCTGTCAGATGTTTCAGTAGAGAAAATTTCAGCATGCTGATTTTCATATCTACTGTATTCCAGGCCAAATAGTGCATTTAAACCTGGCTCTAGTTCTTTAACTAGTTGTGATCGTGATATAGCCATAATTTATTCTCCTATTATACGCCTGTTCCACTTCTAAAGAAGTGATTGTTGATTCTAACAAGAATATTAGCATTTGAAGTCGCAGTGTCAGAGTTATCTGGATCTTGCGAAATATCAATTGCTTGTACAGCAAATGTAGATGCAGTATCTGCAGTGCTTACATCTAATTGTACTTTTGATAGTCCTGTTTGTGTTACACCTGTAGTGTTTGTAACTGAATAGTTAGCAAACAGACCTGCTCTAGTAAAAGCCGCGTCAGCGTCTACAAGAAATACTGCATCAGGGTCATCAACAACAAACGCTGTAATGTCGCTTGCTGCTACTCCACCTGGGTAGTAGTTCGAGTATGTTGGCTTTTGAGTAGTTGGATCTGTATAGAAACATCCGTTAAAAACGCCCACGATAGCTGTCGCATTGCCAGCAGTGTGTCTGTCAATATTTCCAGAAGCTAATGGAATAACCATGTCGCCTTGAAAAATTGCAGTAGTGTGACCACTTGCAATAGTATATCTATTTTGAGCTCCTACTAATGGTGTACCGTCTAGTTTTCTGTACGGTCTTAGACCGAACTTTTCACTTACGTTTGCCATAGTTGTTTTCTCCTATTATGTTTATATTATCCAAGCTACATTGGGTAGGTAATGCAAAAAAATTATTTTTTACGACTACCACCAAAGGTAACTCTAGACTGCCTATCAATATTGATTGGCATGTCCGGGTGTTGCTCCTTCATAAGATCTCGATCTATCGCGTCTGTTCTGTCTTGAGTTATTCTTCTAAAATACTCAGCACGACTTTTCAAAATCTCTTCCGGTATCCTTGCCAACACAAGGCCACCAATTCCGACTAAACCAGCATGTTGTCCTTCGTGAATAACTGGAAAATCATTTTCACCGATTTCACTTTTCAGTGTGTCAGCTCTAACGAATTCCCAACCTTCTCTAAGTTTCTTAGATACATTACCTGGATCTTCGAAACCATTTGCCGATGTACGTATCCATCTATGTGCATACCCATGCGGCGCAGCTGGCGCATCCAAACTGGATGGTGGAGTCCAATCTTTTTTACGAGTTAATTTTTCTCTCGTACTAGACTCGCGTGAAGTTTTTATATTTGTCATAATGTTATGCTCCTTCCTTCACGTATTTTGCGTATTCCTCTAGTGGCACCCCTAATTTCTTAGCGATAACTACCTGCGACTTGGTGAGCTTCACAGACTTGCGTCCTCCAGATCTACGACTAACAGAAGCTACATTTTGGACGGGTTCTCTTGTAGCCTGTTTTACTTCAGTCGTTTCTTGAGCAAATTTCTGAGGGAAATACTCCTTCATACGTTTGTTGATTTGATTATAGTATTCATCACTCTCTGCGTCAATTCCCTGCTGTATAAGGTCTTCATGTATTCCCATTGCAGCAGAAGTTAATACTCTATCAGAGCCAAACCATTCATTATCTTCAGCCCATTGTTGAGCTCTTTGACTAATTCTTGGTTGCGCTTCTGGTTGAGCGACCTCTTGAGTAGGTTGTGATTCTACTTGTTTTTTCTTAGTCTCTTTTTCATTAAGAGTCATAGAAACTTTTTCTTTCTCTACAGCTAATTTAGTAAGTGTGTCTTGTGCTTCTAAAATAGCGTCAGTATCTTGAGAATCAAATGCAGCTTTCAAAGCATTTTTAGCTTTTTCTCGTTCTGCATCTATTCTTGCATCATACTCTTTGAGATAATTAGTATCAGTCTCTTCAAACTTAGTTTGAGCGGTTTCATACTTTGTTTTTAAGCCTTTTGCATATTCAACTGCAGCTCTTTCTCTTCTTTCAGCTTCTTTAGCTTGAAAAGTGAGTCTTTTGATTCTCTTTTGAACTTTCTCAGAGTAACCTTGTAAGTCATCATCATCTGAACTATTTGATTCTTCTTTTTGTTCAAATTTTGGTTGAGCTTTAGGCTCTTCAGTTTCTGCTTCAGCTTCTTTAGCTTCATTTAAAAGTTCTTTTGCAGTTTTTTGATTTGATACATCAGTGTAGCCTAAATCAACTTCTTCTTTTTTTTCAAAAGCAGATGTCTTTTCTTCAGGGGTTTCTACATTGATTGTTTCTTCTTTCACGTTATCCGTGTCTAACTCTACTGAGTTGTTATTGTCTTCAGCCATTTTTGTCCTCCTTAATAATGGTGCAAAATATCAGCTGGATTAGCAATTGTAGAAATAACTTCATCGTCATTCAGTACCCTTACTTCACCACCTTCTATTTTGAATCTTGAACCTGCGTACCTACTAAAAATTACCCAATCATTTAGTTTGCACCAAGGTCCTTTTGGAAATTTCTCTTTGTCATGATAACAAAGATCTCCCATTTTTAGCACAAGACCACAGACGGTTGTCATCTGTATTGTTTCTTGTGTTGTGTCAGATAAATAAATTCCACCTTTGGTTTTCTTTGGTCCTGCATAAGGCAATACCAAAATTCTATATCCAGTTGGTGTTGGTAATTTATCTAAGGTTGATTTATCGACCGACTTAGGGTCTAGGACTGTTTCGACTTCTTGCTTTTCTTTATAAGCGTTAAGAAGCGCTTCAGTCCGTTTCGGTGTCTCCGTGGACTTGTTCATCTTCATACTCCGTTGTTGACAGCAGGTCTTTAAGACTCTGTTGCAGATCCTCTAGTGATCTGATTTGACCCCTAATATATTGTAGCTTCTCTATTGTGTCAACACTATATATAGCGTGCTCTTTGAGCTTATGAACTTCTAGTTTAATTTTCTTTTGAACAAGTGATATTGTATCAATATCCATTATTTTAATTTTTGCAGCATTATTTTATTCTCACCAGATTGCATAATATTAAATCCATAGTGAGTTAATGCTTTAGATATGTCTTCCATGTTATATTTTTTGTAATCGTCAAATATAAATCTAGATCCTTTTCTACATCTATTTGCAAACCAAATAGCTTCTGTAATTACATCTTTTGTCATATGTGGTCCATCAAAATGGACTAAATCATATATTTTATCTTGTGCTGCAAAGAAATTCATATAATCGGAATCTTTCATATGAAAGAAAGTAAATTCTGGATGATCAGAAAAGTCTTTTTGCATTTCTAATCTCATTTCATCTGTATAATCAGCTGTGTACTCTTCTGAATTATCGTAATGTTGATATTTTAAATTACCATACGGATCAATTCCAATATGTTGATAAGGGATTTTTTTTATTAATCTAGCTCTTAAACCCATCATAATAACTTTAGAGCCAAGTCCTTCTCTTACACCTATCTCACAAGTTGTTACTGATTTTGGTTCTTCAAAAAAGGGTAATGTCTCACACCACTTTTTAAGTAGGTCGTATTCTGTGCTATCACCTCTAATGGCCATAGCAAGTTTATAGATTATTTTAGGTCTGGATGCAAATTAAAAAACGCCTTGAAATTTCTTACCTTTAACAGCAGCACCTGTACCTCTGCAAATACCACCTGTTTTAAAAGTTTTAGCACCTTCAGGTCTCATGTAAGTTTCTGGGAATTTTTTTGCAGGGTCAAATTTTTTACCATCAACCACAAATGGATCTCCAACATATGAAATGTTTTTATCGCCCATAGCCATATCTCTTGCTTTAGGCATTTTAGTTGACGCTTTTGCTTTTCTAGCTGCCATTATATCTGGTTTGACTAAAGATGCACTTACTTTAAAAGTATTTCGACCTATTTGCCTTTCTCCAGGAACACCTGTTGGTCTACCTTCGTACTGAGTATTTCGAGATCTCTCAGGAGATCCACTCATTTTATATTTAAATTTTGCTGCTTTTTTATTTCTTTTCTGACCTCTTGCATCAGAAACTGATTCTGCACTTTTAAATGTAGTTACACCAGATCCGTATTTTCTATCAATTTCTCTTGACATTATTTTACCTTTGCAATTTTATTTTTGTTTATACCTTCTTTTATCACATATTGCTGCGTACCGTTAGCCCCTATCTCAACCTCTTTTCTAAGGTTTTTATGCAGTTCTTTCTTTTTATTTTCTCTAGCAACTGCAGCTAAGTGTGATTCTATAGTTTTAGTGTCTCTCATATATACTTTTTATTTTACCTTGTGCTTGAAGTTTTTTCAAATCCCCTTTAGTTAATTTAGAGAAATCTATTTTAACTTCTTCATATTGTTTTTTAGGTTTAAATAAGTTTTTAATCCACTTCCACATTATGTGCTCACTTTTGTTTTCGAATATACTGTTGTAACTTCATTTTATCTTTTTTATCAGATGAATGAAGTTGTAATGCTCTAGCATAATCTGTTTTTGCAGATGTTCTAGATTTAAGAGGTTGTGATTTTGTAAGGTCTGTAATTTTTTTACCAGACATTTTAAAATATTTTTTAGCAGCAGCCTTTATTCCTGTGCTTAATAATCCACCTAACATCATTTTTCTATACATTAAAATACTCCTTTAAAATTTGTTCCTTTGATTGCAATTCCACCACCACGCATGCCAGATTTCTCTAATCTACCTATGGCTGATTGACCACCTGCAGTTACATTCATCCCAACTTTAGCAGCTGTGTATTTTAATTTACCTTTTTCATCATATTCTGATTTAGGGTTTTGAATATTTTTTAAATACTCATGTCTTTCTTTTCCGGCTCCAGGAGGTAATTTCTTTTTTTTCTTTTTCATTGTGCTCATATCAGCACCACCACCTACGGACATTTTTTTAGGTCCCCAGTCTTTTCTTTTTTTACCTGATGGATCTTTTATTTTACCTGCACATATTTTAGATGCATAAGCATTCGCATAGGCACTAGGGTACACCTTGAATTTTCTTTTAGCGGCAGCCTTGCCTCTTGCACATAATTTAGTCATTACTTCCAACCCTTCTTTGCTAGTTTTGGTTTACCTTGTTTAAGAATCCCACCCCTTTTAAAACCAACACTATAATTAAAAGCACCACTTGGTGATACTAAAGGTTTTGTTTCAACAGGATCTAAAGTTTTAACTGGGCCAGAAATTATTGGAGATTTTTTAACTGTTATATTATCTCCTCTGTCATTAATGTCTCTTGAGGTATCAACTGTGGTTTGTTTTGTTTTTGTAGATTTAGGAACACCAAAAGCCATAGATGATTTATCAACCATTCTTTTACCTACTTGATACCCTAAAAAAGGCATACCAGTAACAATTCCAAAACCTGCTGCAATAGCTTTACCTTTAGGGGTTGTTGATGGACTTATTCTTCCTCTTGCTCTAGTTCTTTGATCTTGTAATGCTTGTCTTGCTTTAGGACTTAAATTTGTTTTTTTATCTGTATATTGTTTAGAAGGATCTCTTTCATTTCCCCCTGAAGTTGTTGATCCTCCTCCAAAATCATCTTGAGAAGCATCCATACCACCTTTAGCTTTTAAAACTTTTTTAAGTTTACCAGAATTTTCCATAGCATAAAAAACGGATTCACCTTTTTTCTTACCATACTGTTTGACCATAGCTCTTTTAATTTTTTTACCCTTTTTATTTAATGGCATTATTTCCTCTTAATTAAATCTGTTGCTTTTAATCCGTAAACCGAAGCAATGACACCTACAAAAATTGTTTGATACCAAAATGGTAACTGTGAAAAATATTCAAAGAACAATTGCATCTTGTCCATGGCAGTTGGATCATCCGAAAATACTGCCCACGCTAAAAGTACAATTGGAGCTGAGAGCAATAATAAAATAAATTCGTCTTTCCAGTCCGATTGTCTTGCCTCAAGAAGTTTACCTTGGTATTCGCTTTCACCACGAGCCATTTTTTCCGCATGCATCATTTGTGCATCAGACATTAACATCTTCGTCTTCTGACGGTTCTGATAAATATGAGAACCGGCTTTAACGGCTAAGGATATCGCTTTTAACCACATGGTATTTCTCCTGTCTTCTTGTACCCATATATTCTATCATTTTATCGATACAATCGTAAGCCCTATCGCCTACACAACGCCATCTCCACAATTGTTTGAATCGTTCTTCTTTTTTCTTGGTCTTCCAAACAGCGCCACCGAACATATCTTGAAATCTTTTAATAATGTCTTCATCAGACATCTCAATCGTTGCTGCAAATGATCTTTTTTTACCTACACCTTTAGACCAAATACCAAAACTACCTTCGCCATCAAATAAACCTGATAGCCAAATAATTTTACTTTTTTTTGAGAGTTTTTCGTAAGAGTTTTTTTGCATCTTTGAGTTTGATTCCTTGTGGATTGGGTCCTTTCTTAGGTGGTGGCCCATATTTTTTCCCTCCACTTAATCCTTTCCTCATTTTTGCTTTAATTTCTCTCTTGCAATGTCTAATCTGTCATCAGATTGCTGATCTTGTTGTGCAAGTCTATTATATTCAAAATCTAAACGCGCTGCTTCTTTCATTTGCTCTTGTTCAGCCTTAAATCTTGTCTCTTCAGCTTTTCTTTGAAGATCCATAGCTCTTAAATCAACTTCTTGTTGTTTAATTTTAACTAATGGGTCTTGTTTACCTGCATTCGCCTGCATTTCGCTTTGAACAAGCTCTTGAGTAATACGTGCAGCAACTTTTGCAACTTCAGCTTCGTACATTATTTCAAATTGTTGTGGATCTTGTTGTGCCATTGCAGCCATTTCTGGATTTTCCATCAACATTTGCTTCACTTCAGCTTTTGCTTTAAATGAAACGTGGTCTGAAATGTGCGATTGTAGTAACGCATACACCTGTGGATTAATTTGAACCATTCTAGATTGCATAAATGCCATGTGTGCAGCTAAATGAGCGTCATGATCTTGAAATTCAAACGCTGTAAGTAATTTCATCTGTAATGCACGTGCATTTTCTTTAGCAGGATCCTGTGGTTCGGGTTGTTTTGGTGGTGGTTTAAGAATTGCCTCTATTTGTTTAGTGCCTAACGCTTCATAAACACGTCTATACGCTTCATGAAGGTTGTGCATTTGTGGATTTGACTGTGCAATTTGTAATTGTGTCTGTGCAAGTGTCACTCTTTGTGCCATAGACATAATATTTGGGTCTGCAACCGGTAAAATATCGACTCTGTTATCAAAATCTGCAGCTTTAATTTGTCTAGGGCCACCGTAAACATCATATGGATACTCAGGTGGAAGTGATTCACCACAAATTCTTGCTAAAATTTTAAATTCTAATCGCATTGCATAGTAACATCGCTTGTGAACACCACTCATTACTCGTGATCCTCTCTCCATTAAAGCAACAGTTGTCCCTACAGCTCTGTTTTGAACGTCATTACCAATGTTTGAATCTGTGATTGCAGCAAATTTTTGTCCTGCTTGTACTACAAAACCTAAAAGATTGTATAAAGTAACACTTGGCTCTGTAAATGGAAGATTAAAAAACTGATCTCTAATGTTTCCACCAGGCGCATCCACATCTCTAAACTCTCCTGGTTGAATAGGTTGATCATCATCTCTAACTCTAATACCTCTAGATTTAAATCCAGCAGGTAAATTTTTTAAAGTTCCTGCATCGATCAATTGTCTAAGTGATTGAGTTGCAGCTTGTGATAATCCACCAATCATATGAGTTAAACCAAAACCATAAAAACCTAATCCTGGTAAAAATTTGTAGTGAACAAAATATTCTGTTCTTGAATACGTAATATCATTTGGTTTGTAATTTCTGTAAATAGATAAAATCTCTCCCGATCCTTCATCAATAGTTACTAAATATGGAATTTTTATTTTCTTAGCTTTGTCATCAAAGTTTTCGTAATCATCTAAGTTTAAATCTACATGCATTTCTAAAATATTATGCAAATAATCATCACCTGTTCTTTTAATTCCTTCTAATTGATTTAATTTTTTCTGAACATCATCTGGCTCTGAATTCGATTCAATCAATTCAATGTCTCTATAAAATCCTGCAGCTTGTTTTTTAATGACTTCGTTTTGTGTCATCTTAATAACATGAGTAATTCTCTCACAATCTTTTAAATCTGATGCAAAGTAAGGTACAACTAAATCTTCAGCAGGTACAAACTTAGATACAGGTCTATCGAGTAATGCATCGTAATAAACTTTTTTAAAAGTCGATCCAGATAATGGTAGATAAAATAACATCTGATCCATGTCTGTTGTGTAGTCTTCCATCTCCTCCATAAGAAGATAATTCATATAATCTTTAACTCGATCTGCTTGTTGTTCGGTAGCCGGTGTCTGTAAGCCGATAACCTGTGTTCGTACAGGACCATCAGATGGCACGAGTTCTTTGTAAGCTTGTGCTTGGAATTGTGTTACTGATTCAGCGAGTAAAGGATGCGTGACACCGGAAGCTCCTTTGAATGGTTTGGTTACTTCTTGATACTTGGTGCCTAATAAATCTAAACCTTTAATATATGCGTCTTCCCATTCTTTTCTGGATAGCTTATCTTTTTTGTATTCATCGATGAGTTCAGAAGCCATTTGTTTGAGCGTTCGCTCATCCATTGACTCTGCTAAATTCGCATTGAAATCATCTTGAGGTCTTTCTTCAACCGTTTCTTCGCCCTCGACTTCTACCTCAGGTAAACCTTCTGGTTGCTCTTCGATTGTTTCCTCAATTTTATCTTCTAAAGTAATTTCTTCGTTGTTCTTTTCTACAGCCATATCTTATACTACCTTATTGGTTTAAATATATCTACTACTAATCCACCTTCCTTACGATAGGTTTTTAAAGTTTGTCTCATAAGTGGGGACACCTTAATCGCAAATGCATCAAAATACAAGTTCGGATCTGAAGGATCTACGAATGTGTAACCGTCTGCAGGAGATTCTGCTGCATCCATGTGATATTTATTGGTAATTTCTTTGTTTGATAATTTATGATTCTCAGGGTATTTAAATCGATCGGTTTCAATTTTTTTATATGGTTTTTTAGGATCTGATAAAGAAATCTTCGCTGGCCCTGCTTTAGAATTATAAAATCTTGCAGTCTTCTTCATGACCTCAGGCATGACTGCTTTTCCTTTTGCATCAATTCCCTTACCACTTGCATAACCGTAAAATCGTTCATTACCCTTTTTGTATCCTTGTCGGTAACTTAATTTGTTAAACGGGGCAACGGCTACATAATCCACGTTCTCTTTAGCAGCTTTATTCAATAAGTATTTAAGAGCATGGTCTCCATAAGCATCAGCCTCGACCAACGGAAAGTAATCAAATTTTTCTGAAGAACCATAAGAAGAAGGTTTTGTATAAGTCATTCTAATTTTATCGTTTATGTCTTTTAAATCATTTGCAATTGCATTTGCTTTATTCGTTTGTCCAAGTTCAATAGCCTCGTCCATGTCTTTTAACATCTTAGATCTATTTTGAGATAATAAGTTTAGTTCAATATCTTTTTGAAATGGATTAATTCTTCTCTCTCCAGAGAGTTGTTCAGTTTTGGTTAAAGCTTTTGCAACTTTTTGGTTAGCATCAGATTGTATTTCGTGAATTAAGAAAACCTTTTTACCATCTGGAGTATATCGTGTATCGTATCTTACGTGATAGACCATGTTTTCATTGACACCGTCAAAGTGACCAAATGTTTTTCTAGGACTTGAGTTACCAAGAATATCTTCATTCAATCTCCAAACTGTTTCTCGGTAATCATCACCACCTTCAAGTGTATAACTTCTTTCACCTTTATATCGTGTCGCTATAGTTTTATCTGCAAAAGGTTTTGCAACATCATCTACTTCACCAATCAATTGATTAATAATTCTTTTATCATCTGCATTTAAATTTTGAGATTGTTTAATTCTATTCAAACTATCAGTAATACTTTTGCTTGCTTGTTTCATAGAGTTTGTATCTGATCTTGTAGTAAATAGTCTTGATTTATATTGAGCATCAATCATTTCATCTTCAAGTGCAAACAATTTTCTTTTATTAAAACTTTCTTTTAAACTATCAATTTGTTTTTGAATCACAGGTGCTTTAGTTTTTAATTTTTCCATAGCACCTTTTGGTATTCCAAGTTCTACTGGTTGTAATCTATTTACAGGATTTAATTTAATCATACTACCTAAAGTATTTGCATCTAATTTTAATCCAAACTTTTTAGCAGCATATAATAACCCACCTGTTAGATCTCCCGCTTCATTAAAACTAGCTAGATTGGAATCAAAAAGTTCTTCCTTATTAATTGTTACTTCTTTACCTGCGAATGGGCCACTATCATATTTAAATTGCTTGGGTCCTCTTTCAGTTTTAGTTGCAGGTTTTCCAAATATTTTAAAGTTTACTTTTCTTGTAGAAGTTAAATGATCTAACCACTCATCTGCACTAAACTCTCCTCTACCTTTTTTCATTACCCAGTCATAAGTAGAAGATCCAAATATAGGTGCTTGATCATCACCCATATGTAATGGTTTAGTTTTCTTTAAGGGTGCTGAAACAACTGGAGCTTTGAATTCTTGTTCAGCTAACTCTTGTCCAGTTTTCTGTAATGATTCTTTTTCGTAACCTAGAAGTTTTTGTTCTTTGCCGGTGGCCGGTGAACTTGATACTTTCTTACCTCCAAGTATCTTCTTACCAATCCCTTGAATGATTGCTTTTAGGGACATGTGTCCCTCCTTACGTAATCTTAGTAGGTCTTGTTCTACCTAGTTTGCAGCCTCTAGCTTTGACCATTGTGCCTTTAGAATATTTTCTGACAGTTGATTGGTTTAACTTATCATAAACACCTTTTGCTACAGAAACTGTAGGCATGAATGGAGCTAGGCTTCCTACTTTTTTAGCAATACCTTTTAATTTATCTTTTTTAGTTGGATAACGATCTTTAGCAGCACCGTATTCTTCTCTTCTAGTTTCCTTCACATCTTTCATAGTTGTATGAGTTCTTCCTTCAGATCTTACATTTTTTTTTGTTTGATCGTAAACATAATCTAATCTTAGATCACCACCTTTAGAATATTTTTTAGCCATGCCACCAACCATTTTTTTATTTTCTTTTTTCTCTTCCATTTTCTTTTTAAGAAATTGAGAAGCAGCAACACCTACAGCACCTATGCCTGCAGCAATCTTTCCGATTCTTGTAGCCTTGGCTGCTTTCTTCGCACCCTCTAACATCATTCTTCTTTTGTTAAATTGTGCTGGAGTTTCTCCAGGTTTAAATCCTTTTGCTTTTCTCATCGCGTCCATTGAAGGAAATGTTTTTCTAGACGCATCAGCGCCACCGCCTAATTTTGGTTTTACAGATGAAATAGGTTTAGTTGGATCAGCTTTAATTTCTTTTCCAATTCTAGCTGTCATAACTTTACCTGGTTTAATTTTTTCATCTTGAAGACCCATACCTCTACCTTTTGCTTTTTCAGCTTTTAGTACAGCAAAATCTTTTGCATCAAGTTTATCTGGTGGCGGAGCTTTAGCAGCTATCGCTTTTTGTTTTGGTGATAATTTTTTCATACCTGTATTTATATCACCTCCAGAGGCTTTTTTAAAGAACTTACTTGGTCTCAAATCACCAAAGTATTTATCCATCTCATCTCTCCAAGATGCAGCAGAACCTTCTGAAGTTTCCTTAATAGATGCTGCTCCTTGCTTACCTCTTACTCTGTGGGGTTGAAATGAGCTACCTTTTTGAGATTGTTTTTTAACAGGTACAATTTGTTCATTTCTTGCACCAGCTCTATAATTCCATGGTTTGATACTTTTAACACTAAGGCCAGCCTTCTCTTGATTTTGAGTTGCTGTCTTATTTCTTTTAGCTCTTTTAATTCTTTTAAGAATCTCAGATATAGATTTACCTGCTAGTTTAATTTTGCTCATTAGTAATACTTATAATCCTTTTCTAATCTCATTGGAGGATCATCCCAATCATCTGAATATGTAGAAATGAAACCACCTTGTCGATATCTTAACACAGCTTGCGTCATACTATCAACATAGTCATCATATTGACCATTTGGGAATGCTGCACATTCCTCAATCACTTCCTGTGCCCAGTGTTCGTCCAAAGGTGCAAATACATTGCCTGATTCAAATACAGGTGCACAGCTATTTATTCTAGTATGCTTATCTCGTCCTCGTGCAGGAACGAAATCAATTACAGGGATACCGGCTCTACGAAGTTCATGAATCAATGGTTGTCCTGATGCTTTAGCCTCAACTATAACTGTCTCTGGTTCCCAATATCGATATTGTTCTAAAGCTAAATTTTTTAAATCTGGAAAATCATATCTACCTTTGATTGCATCTAATAATATAATTGCTTTTTCATACCCCTCTACAGGCTCAAAGATTCCCCAAGTAGTGATAGCAGAATAGTCTGCAGTTTCTTTAGCGCTAAATGCAGTATCATAACTTTGAATGACATGCAGCAATCTTGGTAAATGTTCATGACTCCAGTCTTGCCACCATTCTCTTTTGATGATTGCACCTTCCTCAGAAGTAGGGTCTTGCATGTATTGTGCATTCCAGTTTTTTGTGGAGATAGATGCTTTGACAGAATCTAAATCTTCTTTGTTCCAATACTCAGGCCACACAGGTTTATCGTTTGGTAAAATTGCAGGAAATGAAATTACTTTCCATTGATCAGCTTTAGTTTCAGATTGTGCTTTGATAAGTCTTCCTGTTAGATCGTCTTGTGCCCAACGTGTCATGACCACTAAGATTCTTCCACCAGGTTGTAAACGTTGTCTAGGACCAGAGCTATACCATTCATAGGCTCTCTCCATAGCAGAGTCTGACATGGAGTCTTGTTCAGTATGTGGGTCATCGATAATAAGTAAGTCCGCCCCTCGTCCTGTGATAGAACCGCCTACCCCCGCTGCAAAATATTCGCCACCATGATTGGTCTCCCATCGGCCTTTTGCCTTACTATCTTCTCTCAGTGTAACATTTCCAAAGATCTGTTTATACTCCTTGGTCGCCATTAAGTTTCTAACTTTGCTACCGAACCTTGATGCAAGTTCTGCGTTGTGTGATACCTGCATAATTTTTTTCTTTGGATACTTTCCAATATACCAAGCAGGAAATAAATAAGATGCAAATTCAGATTTAGTGTGTCTAGGAGGCATGTTTATAATGAGCCTCTTTGCATCACCATCAGCTATTTCATGAAATGCATTTGCGATAATTTGATGATGTCCATAGTTCTTAGGATTGTCAGTTTTACGATATATAAAATCTTGCCAGACTGCTTGAGCAAATACTAAGAAATCATCTTGGCACAGCTTAATCCATTCTAGCTGCTTTTTTAAAATTATATCCTTAAGTTCTTCGTCACTAAGTCGATCTAAATCCATAAAATTTTTATACCCCCGGGGTGCCTATGGTACCTAAAAAACAAAGGGTCCTTTTTTACAATAGACTAATAAGAAAACACTTTCAACTATTTCATACCGTTTGGGACCCTACTACATTTATATATCCTACTTAGTAAACCCCGTTGCCTCAGGAAACGGGTACGCCTGACGCGAAAAAAAATCTGTTAATCTTAAAAGTTGTTTGGTGTTTGGTATGAGCCTTCTAGTAGGCGAGTGGTGGGTACACCACGCGAGTTATCGCGTGGTGTTGTCGTGTGTTATCTGCCTAGTAAATGCTTAACAGCAGGGGCAAGGTCATTGACTAGGTTATCTCTTAAGTTATCAACAACTTGATTGCCAGAATTTTCCATGATGAACTTCTCAACTCTATTGTAAAGTAAAGCATACATCACTTCATAATTCACTTCTTTTTTCTGCTCACTACTCAAATCAACATCAACTTGAGTAGTTGGTCTATTGTCATTTAGTCTAGTCTGCAACTGATTAAGTATAGCTATCATGTCAGTATTAGGCATTATGGTCGCCCCCTACTGCTTTATATTCACAATACTCGATATCAGTTGTGAACTGATTATATAAATCATTATGAGCAATCTTGAAGTTTGCTGTTTCAAACTTCTTTCTCTTACGATTTATTTTCTGCAATCCAAAACTGTTGTTGTTCTCATCTGCAACAACAATAAAATTTTGGTTTGTTCTATTAAACACATCAACAACATTTTGTTTTAATGTATCTAACTCTTTAGCTAGTCTATTAGACTTTAGCTTTAATTGAGCATAAGCAAGAATAACTTTTTTCTCATCTTGCTTTAGCTTTTTAACTGCATTAGTCATTATTAACTCCATTAGTTAGTTATGTATTCTTATGAATACAGATTTAATATATATCTTATTAAATCTTATGCAACATAATAATTTATTTTTTTTTAAATCTATTCAGTAAGCTTATCAGTAAGGGTATCAACATATTTTTTACTTTCATATTCAGTTAAATAGTTATCAATATTATCTGCAACATCATCTGGCAAATCGATTAAAATTTCTTCCGTGCCGTCTGACCATGCTAAGTTTAGAGCCCAACCTTTAATGGTTTTACGAGAACGAGGCGAGGGCTCTTGCGAGCCCTCTTTCTTATTGCCTAGCATTACCAACTACACCAATATTCAACGACCTTATTCTCGTTGATTGCCTGTTCACAGAACTTTAAGAACTTAATGTCTTGTTCCTTGTACTCTTTAACACTTTCCTCTTGGAACTGTTGCCCCCAAAAAAATCCATCTTCGGCAACATAGTCCTTGAAGTCGTTGGCTATTGCATCTGCTAAATCTTCTGCAACTTCTTTGGTTATATAACAGGGTGCGTCTTGGTCGCCATTAAAACCCAAATGAGATAGGTGTCCCTCTATCTTAACATGTGGATTTTGTTCTGCCCACTTCTTCGCCATGAACTGCTGAAGTCGTGCATGCTTTCGCCATGTAAAAACCTTTTGGTCTTTACTGTTGTCATTCATAAAATAATCTTCCCAATCAACTTTCTGATTACGAAGATGTGCATGTTGATCTAGTCCCATTTTCTTTTCTCCTTTGTTAAGTTAATTTACTTCTCTTATCATATCTTATGACTAATACAACAACTATCTTTTAGAATCATTCTAAACTAGAAATGTAACCCACACCAAGTACTGTAGAGTACGACTGCTTCGCTGACGCCCCCAGTGGTAGACCTGAAGTTAGTCCTGCGTGCACCAGCTCCTAACGAGAAACGAGGACGGGAACTAGAGTATACCAACGAGCGAGAGAAGGATCAGTCCAAACGCCACTGTAGTGACGTTCGGAAAAAGTAGCCAGATGACAATCATAACTCCTACGAGCACCTGGATCCCAGCTTCGGCTGCAGCTCCTCCTGCTGCACTTCACTGTCCTTCCACGAGAATCCATTCGCAATGCAGCGAGAGCCGGGGCCACCGGTCAACGCATATGTTTTTCCAGCCTCTGGTCTGTTTGCTTCCTTCACATCGACATGGGGTACTGTTTCTTGTATCGAGTCTTCGAGGGTCCATCCCTCAGGCGGCGCATTCTCTTCATTCAATTGTTTAATTAATGTGCTTAGCTTTTGTTTCGGCATATTGTTTCTCCTTGGTTAGTTACTCCTGCGTTGAAACCCAGCTTGACGACACAATGCCAGCGGATCAACGCAAGACGTTTCCGTATTTTAATGGCCACCGAAGTTTACACCGTTAGGTTACCTCCTGACATGGCCACATGTGCTACCGGATGAAGATCATATGATGTTCACCTTTCCCCCGCGAAAACGGATAAAGGATAGCATTTGCGCATTCGCGTTACCTTGTTGTATGTCTAGCTCCTGAACGCGCACATGTATAGATAAGATACGATGGGCTTCCTGTCAAGAACTATTTTTTATTTTTTTTAATCTTTCTTCAAAGCTC